>Ga0209367_1002701_pt1 | contig 23645 bp, 16 predicted proteins | sample WorMetLIZISLAND2_FD_187412 | JGI IMG/M metagenome (GOLD analysis project Ga0209367, IMG submission 187412) | Marine gutless worms symbiont microbial communities from Max Planck institute for Marine Microbiology, Germany - Olavius geniculatus... ... | reverse complement strand
ACGGAAATCAGATAGTTGAATGCCTGATGGAACAGGTGTGAAGGACGGTGATGGTGCATCGGAGGTCGAGGCTCTCACCCCCGCCACCTTTGCCTCGAAAAACTGGTGGAAGGTCTCGGCACCAATGCCCCAAGACAGAGGAACTCGACCGCGACCGAGCAAGGCGTCAATCAACTTCCACAGCCGCTGAGGACAGGAGCTCTCTGACTCCACCTTGTCCTGCCAGAAGGACTAACGCTTCCGGTTGCGCAGGTCACAATAAACCCGGCGTTGAGCTCTCCACTCGGCGGTGGCAGCGGCGGCGGACGCGGCATTGGACGTATTAGCCTTAAATTTAAATAGTCATAATAGTCATAAATTTTGTGAATTTCATTTAACTGATAACATATTGCTTGTTTTTTTGAGTAGGAAAGCCGTCGGCTGCAAGCCATTTCTCTGACTTGTACAAAAAGCATGGTGCTGGCTACTTCATTCAGAGGTTACATTTACTCACATTGATTTTGGGTTGATGTTTGGTTCCATGCAGTATCTTTGCGTGAACTTTGAACAGCATACTCTGACTTTATTCCAAATTTCAGCATTTATGCTACTTTTTTCACATAAACATTTATGTGTCCTCTCAAACTTTATCTAGTAAAGTGCCGTACAAAAAAGGCAAACCAGGCCGTGCCCCATCAGGAACATAGGTGGGCTGCTCATCTCCCTTTCTGTGGCCATTGAGTCCGTAGATGTATAGACCACTGAGTCCGTGACGCATGGCCAATGCGACGCCAGACCTATGGTTACCTTCCCAGCCTTGGGGCATCACCGCCCTTTGACTGGTTCCAACTTATACTGCTTGGTGAACAGAGGCACATGCGTGTGAACAACTTGCCCAAGGTGCACTGGCTCGGAGTCGATCCCAGGACCTTTCAGTTACCAGTCCGGCTCGTTACCGTTACACTATCAAGCCACACTCTGCTATTATAGCTAGCTGGACAGCCGCATATTGTGTCAGCACCAGGCTAACGTCTTCACCAGTTGCAGAATGGCTGTTCACCTGGAAAACCTGGAAAAGTCGGAATTTTCAAGTGTTTTTAATTAACAGCCATTTTTTAACAGGCCTGTTTTTAATTAACGTGTGGCAATGATTTTCTACTTCAGCATTAAACAGTATATTGATGAATTTTTGCGTGCTCTAATGGAAAAGTCTGGGCATTTCATCTGGTCTGGGAAGTGGTCATTCTGGGGTAATGATTATGTTGATGGTAGATTCGAATGTGGAGCACACCAAGGCAGTGACATATTCGCCAGTAGACCGTTGATACTGCCTGACATTGAGGCAGCCAATACTGGCAGTGTTACTGGTGGGTCAGTGCAGCAAGCAGACATACCACTGCGCAACATCACGAGCTGGCTTGAGAGACTTCTGACAACTTTGGATTGCTACAGTTGGACATTTGGTCAAAATCTCCTCAGCCCATCACAGCTGCTTATTGGTCAGTTTCTGTCACATTATTTGCCAGACTGTAGATTTATGTAATATTGATTTGAGTGTGACTTCTTAAGTCTCTGTTTTTGTGAATGAAAGCTTATTTACACTGTACCTGATCCAACCATAGTGGTCCTAGTTGAATACAACTAGCATCTGATAAGAAATATATTGGTCTGTTTGTGTCAGAGCGTCGCCTGCCATATGGGGTCATACAGTGTTACCTGCCACTTGACAAAAGTGAACTGATAGGAACTTTATGACTGCTGGACCATGGCTTCGGAACAATCTGCCTGTAGAACCTGACAGTGAAACATCACTTGTTCAGAAGTGAAAGTGAAACATCACTTCGGAACATTTGAAACAACTGCTGAAGACACTTTTTTGGTTGATGCTGTGGCGCTTTTTATGAATATGTGCTCAAACTGCATTGGTTATAAGTACACTTACCCAGACCTTTCTACTTACTTAATATCACATGCAGGGTGACCATAACAGCGAAAAATCTTGTTGGGGAAAATTGCTTAAAAGCTTTTCTAAAAATTGCATCAACAGGCTGCTTTTTTGTATCTCTCATTTCAACTCGTGTCGATTATTTTACAATGTTTGTTGCTGAATGTTGCTTACTTTTGTTTTAGTTTCTAATATTTATATCCGAGTTATATTTTAATTTGTTACATTTATCTGTAGTACTTACAGAATGGTTGGGATTGTCACAAATCGTCAGAGAATTGTCAGGGTTGTCTGAAAAATGGTCATATGCCAATTCAAGGACATGTGTCATCAGACAGACGTGCAGCAGCTATGAAGACAGATGCTTTGCTGCTGCAGGTCCAAGACAATGGAAACAACTTTCCGGCTCATCTGAGACAAACTGACGACATTAACTTTGAACAGTTTAAACGGCTGCTGAAGACATTTTTGTTTAGTTGTTGAGAACGCGGCCCTTTGTGGCTAACTGCTAAATTTGCACCTTCTAAGTCGTCTTACATACTTACTATATGCATTTGTCATCTAGATGGTGCTGGTGGTTCAGTGCTGCTGGATACGTTGGACTATTTCATCAAATCATCGACATCACTCAGTGTTGACAGTCTGTCTGCACTGATATCTGGTTCTGTTGTTTTATCACCCTATGAACGGGAACATTTTAACAGGTTCGTTTTTTCAGCTTTTTGGTCTGTAAGTTTAACTTGTGAGTAACATAGGAAAAATCGGATTTACGGAAATGCTCAGATAGATTACAATCGTAAGAAAAACTCGTGAAGATGTTTTACCATCGACTGATTGATTCATGGATTGGTTCAGTTTTTCTTTCATTTATTCACCAGTTCAGGCTGCTTTCACATAAACACGAGTACGAGTCTGGCACTGTACGGGTTCCTGTATACGAGTTTCAGCAAACATGAGTTTGTGTGTATTTCAATGGCAGCCATTCGCATACATATGAGTATGGGTTACCTGAAAATTTCACTCGTACGAGTAGTTTCTCTGCAGGTTCTGATTTTATCCAACCCGTGCGAAGTAAACTATCTGTAAATAGCTAATAATGATATAATTTATAAAGGCTATGGCACATATTTGACGTCGGAACCAACGTCGTTGTAAAATTGTTCATCGTTAGACGTGCGTGGTTAGTAAAATTATTAGCGATGTGATGGAATATTGTTCTTTTAATGGCGAAGCATTTTCTCAATTTGAGTTCATTCAGTATGGCCGACCCGCATTGAGTTAAGTGCCTGTACAAGTGACCGTGAACGTTCCACTCGTACGAGTGAAGTTTCTACGTAAGCGGAAACCCGGACCTGGACGCATACTCTAACTCGTGTCTTTGTGAACGCAGCTTCAGTCTCCGTGACTTACCGACTGACAGTGGATGTCACTGGCTGTGTGTGTTTGGATTAGGTTGAAGTGCACCGTAATCGTTCGGCTCTTTTCATTTCTCAGTTTTCTTCTCAATCTCCATCACTCATCACTTGACCAGGTTTCACTTTGCTCTCGGTACATTAGACGGAACTGTTGTGAGCAGAAATGTGCATTTTTGCTGGATATATGTTTTAAAATGCCACCAAATGTAGTAGCACTTTTTAATAGCTTGGACAGTGAACACTATTTGTTGTAAAGTTACTGCAGTGTCGTATGCATTTTTGTTATTTTAAACTGTATTATTATTTTTTGTTTAATTCATCAGTTTTCCACAGTGGTCTAAATCTTCTAATTTCTTGACATTGTTATTTTTAGTTGCCTTATTTTTTACACTTTGTTCTGTACTTATTTTTTATTAAGCTTTATTGTGACAATTTTGTTGTCACCAGCTGATCCCGAGGTCATTCTGGAGTGCTGAGTTATGTGGTCTGGTGATGTCATGTGTTGTGGACCCTGCGTCAGTTGGCTTTGATATGTCGGACGTGGAAATTGCTGATAAATTACCGGAAGAGGTATGAAATTATTGCAATGTTTATCTGTGTTATTTCTTTGTATCTTTTATTGTCTATCCAATGCTCACATAACATTGACCCAGTGTAAGTAATGGACATTTCTTTATATTATGTTGTAATTCTGTATAAGTTTTGATATTTGTATTATAGATGGTTATGTATAATAACTATTAATAAGTCGATTAGTTGCTTAAAAATTATTGTTATAGTGGTTTTATTGAGTTGTTTTTTTTGATTGATCAAAATTTTTGATTTTTTAGCATCCGCAGTGTCACAAATGTGCCCATTTTCATACGACATGTCGTCCAGATTTATAGTTGTGTACTGCTTATCGTGTTAGGTTTGCATTTTGCATTTTGTAAGCATTCGTGATCACAATGGTTGGTATTGTGACATCACATATATCGACTGCATCGTTTTCACTTTTGTTGATTTTGATTTAGTTTATGAAAGATAACAGGTACAAATAGTTGAACGGTTGAATTCTAAAGTTTACATAGTTTTTTCAATGGACTACAAACAATTTTCAGAATTAGTCGAATAATTGAAGTTAAATTTTTGACATTAGTCGAGTGAATATGTTTCTTTGCAGTACCAACCATTCTGTATTCTTGGTGATTGATTAAAATGATTTTCTGTGCTACGTTTATAGACGAGTGAGCTATTGAAGCAATTTCACAAATTATCCGCTCCAAACAGTCAGATGAAAGATGCAGTCACCAATTATTTTGCTCAGCTACAGTTAGTTATATTTACTGTCATATTTATTAGCGTTGCTTCTAAGATTTTACCGTGACTTGTTCGTCAGTTTCAGATGTCACAAGAAACTAAACTAATCAACAGTTTTGTGCTGCTGTATTATTTTTGAAACTTCTGATTGCTTGCATTTCAGATATATTACTACATTTGTGTTAGGAGTAAACAGATACTCTGCTGTATTCACCAGATGGCATGCAGCATGGTTCTTGATGGACGTTTGAGAGCTTTAATCACTTCTGGTTTATATTTGTGTCTGCTTCAGCAATGATGCATTGAGTTGGATGTCATCTTCGTCACTGAGTGATATGGCTGCGGAGTCTGAGAGTCTGTGTCGATTCTTGTCTGGCGTCAAACAGCTTCATGTCTCGGGATATTTGACGTCATCTGTCGACACTCGCCACTTGGCGAAAACCCTTCTCCAGTTTGCCTTTCAGGTTGTTATGTTTTACAACAATTTTTTTCTGGCAAAAAATAAATACCTGCGACAGTTTTCTATTTCGTTTTGAGCAGCAAGTTTTTTCTATAAGCTGCATTGTACTAGGAAGAGTTGTTGTATTGAAGTATTTATGATTTTATCAACCATCTTCTGATAATAATTCTTTGTTGATTTGGTGTTCTTGGTTGGCTGAAAGGACATTCTCTGTTAAGAAATTGATTAAGAGTCTACAAAGTTTACTTTTAAGGCTTTTTCTTCAACATGGAATGAGTTGGGAAACATTGCCAGTTGAGTGGAAATTGAACGTAATGCTAATGCTACAATTTCTGTTTATACTTGTGCTGCACGTTGCCTACACCGTGGTCTATAAAAATGTGCCACTTTTATTTTTTGAACAGTTCCGTGAAATATTGGCCGATTTTCATAGGTTTTGGCGTGCGACATCAGGAAGAAACTTGACACAAGTCACTCTAGTTTTGGCCACCTCACTTTAATATTGTCACTACACTACCTTGTGAAATGCAGGTTGTTGAGCCTGCTGTTTGCGAGTGATGTCGATGTTTGCCGCTTGCATTCGCACTGGGGAAAGACATTTTGTGCTGTAATAAAGAGGATGTGATGTGACACGTGTGACTTTTTGAGATACAATCAATAGTTGCCAATCGTGTTTGTCACTTTTCAGTTAATCATTTCTGAGCCGACGCGTGCACTATCTAGTATGAATTCATTGTTGTAAATGGCCAGTCTACGACTTTTGCATTTACAAGGTAATGTAGCGATAGTTATTTATTTATTATTAAGTTATTTGCATCAAGTTTTTTCTTGACGTCACATGCCAGAAATTATTAAAATTGGCCAATGTTTCATGGAGCTATTCAAAAAATAAAAGTGGCACGTTTTTTATGGACCACAGTGTAGAGCCAGTAAAGACATGCTGTATAAGGCATTGATTAATTGGTTCATCGATGAATTGAATTGATGATAGATAGGCGTGTCTGTGTAAAGGGAGTGGTTATTGAGGAAGATGGAGTTAAGAAGATGCACATATTGAGTTCTGATGCTGTGGCGTTGGGTCGTCATGTGTTAGACCTCTGCTCTGTCATTTCCACCAGTGTATGTAAAACTGTATTATTGTCATCATTCAGTCATTAAATAATTTCGTCATGCAGACTTTCTGCCCGGTGACATCATTTCTTCTTTGTAATGTGCGTTGCCACATTACACATCTTGCTTGTACATCTGTTCCGTATAAAAGGCATAGAACTTTACTTTATTCAAGGGTCAAAGGTTAGGTGTACGACTGCACATTACATTGGGACTTGGCCAATATAGTTTTCTAGTTTAGTTGAGGCCACAGTCAAGTCTTGATATGACGGAAGTTTGATCTTGATCTCAGGTATCATTCCTGATATTGATATTCATGCACGTTCTGAATAAATTAACATGAAATATGGTAAATCTATGCTGTGCTCAGGTCAACTCAGCCTCCTACTCTTGGTGAGTTGGGAAATGAGTAGTAGCTTACGGGCTATGGGGTGAAGGCCTAGTGCGGCTGATTGGGGTAGTGGTATGTCTGCTAGCTGCAAGCCGTGGGTCCAAATGTTCGCTGACCCTGGCAATGGATGGCCGCATAGTGCACTGCGGTATCAGCTCATGCCAATCAGCAAGATTGCAAAGCGCTTCTGTCTGCGAGTCCGTCTCATGTAACAAGCTCTATAGCAAGTACCGGACTTTACTTTTTACCTTTTACCTTGGTCAGTTGTTACGAGCGTGTTATTTATTACCAGGCTGATGACATTGTATCGCTGATTCTTGACTCATCTCCAGTTGTCGTTCAGCAGTCTGCCAGCAGCAGCAGCAGCAGCAGCACTGGTTGCCATGGCAGCCGTTGTCATGGTGAACTGTTCTACGCTGTGTTCAAGCCAAGCATCACAGGGATGCTAGTTGAAGGTCTAGCTGCTGATGCCGTGAGGTGTCTAACATCGGACGAGCGAGTGATTGTAGACAGACGTCAGATCATCGGCAGCGTTATCACGGCAATGTTCGACCTGCTAGCACGGGATACTCAGCTCAGGCACAGGTACATAAAGATGGTGTCTATAGCCATTAATAGGAATTCAGTACTATACAATAAAATTTAAAAATGAAAAAATGCCTATGCCACTGCAGTCACTTTGCAGTCAATAGCGCAACAAATGAGACTTAAAGTTTAGTTTTTTTTCGCAAGGACTTTGAAGACGTCACTTTATTTACTTAGGCCGTTACTCTATGCTGTTGCTCTATTGTTTTAAGTCTGAGAGAATCTGTTAGTTGGTAGACTTTTTGTTTGAAGATACATAGTTAAGTTTGTTTAACCTGCAGTTCCATGTTTACAGGTCAGATTACATAATGCATGGATGTGTTAACGATATGTAAGTCGGGTCATGGAGTGGTCAGCGCTGTGCTGGGTGTATAATTGATGTATCTAGGTCAGATGCGTGTTATGTAGGTCAGGTCTTGGGGTAGTTAGCGCAGTGCAAAGTGTGTATTTGATGTATATAAATTACATCATGCCTTCGTGAATGATATGTTATATAGGTCAGGTCATGGAGTGGTCAGCGCAGTGCTGGGTGTATAATTGATGTATCTAGGTCAGGTCATGCAGTGGTGAATGCTGTGTTATATAGGTCAGGTCGTGGAGTGGTCAGCACGGTGCTGGATGTATTTGGTCGTCTGAGTTCCTGGTGGCAGTCAGACAATCTCGAGTCGAAGATGTTGTCACTGACTCTGCTAATGAAACTGCTGCTCATTGATGCCAGTGTTATGACCAATGCTCAGCACCCTGCCTTCACTGACTTCTGGGCAATGTACAACGGCTTACTTACTGACCGAACCACTACTCTTGCTTTCAAGGTAGTAACTGATATTGGCTATTGCCGTAGCTATTACGATAGCTCTCTGTCTCTCTGTTTGGAACTTTGCTAAAGCTGCTGGGTGGAGTGAGATGCTGGACTGTCGTGGATATTTCATGTAGCTTTTGGTAACACTGTGTTGGTCGTGGACCCCAGTTTCTCGTATGGGAAGGGGGGACTTTGGGATCAGAACTTGTAGTCAGGGGTTAAAGAGCTCTTTATGGGAAACCCATTGCTCAGCTACGGATATGCCATATGGGATCAGACAGTGTTACCTGCCACCTACCTGCCACCTGGTGAATGGCAGCCAAGCAGCCAGAACTATGACAGAGTGATGGAACGCTAAATTGACCTTGGTGTCAGTTAAATATAATGAGATGATTTACAGATGTGCTAACAATCGCCCACCCACCCAGGTAGCGAGGAGTCAAACCTGCAATCTCTGTATCATGATTTCGGTTGGCATTTTCGAAGGACTGCCATTTACAGGGGCAGCCAAAGACGATGGCTGGACGATGACGAAAACACACTTACTAAATGCTAAACTAACTCCACTACTGAATCACTGTAACCTAACCCAGTTCCTAACCCTATCCTTGACTGTGGTGGCTTTTCGAAATGGCAGCCCTTCAGAATGGCAAGCTAACTTCCTCTGATATAAGTCCAGCAGTTTAACCGTTATTCTACTAAGCCACTGTCAACAGTTCGATGTTCTTATCTGTTGTTATTGTTTAGACTCGTTCCCTTGATCTGCTCATGTTCTTTGTCACGGCTCCAGAGCCTTTCGTCAGCCAACTCAGGTTTGAGCCCAGCTATAGTCAGCATCATTGGCATAGATTAGTTTCAGCGTCTGATTGACAAATGCTCATAGTTTATGGAAGCACTGCACAGTACATGGTTTGAAGTCAGTAATCAATTAATTAATTAATTGCTGTAGTTGATTTTCACTTGCTTTTTTCACACTCATCTTTAACATAATGTGTGAATATTACTCTACGCTTACAAATAATAGGAAGTAAAACTCGGAGCATTTACGACAATTGCAATTGCCATCTTTCAAACTGGTTCATTGGTTTGTTGTTCTTTGGAGGGTTTGGAGTGTTTTTTACAATGTACAGGGTGTGCCAAAAAAAATGACCTAACTTGTTTTTGTCAGAACTTCGTCAAATCTGCACCGAATTTGATAATTTTTGGCACACAGATAGCCAAGACGATAGAATTATTTAAGGTACACTCATGGTGCAGATTTGACAAATTTCTGACAAAAACCAGTTGGATCACTTTTTTGGCGCACCCTGTCTTTTGCTGTGTCTACGTCGTTTTATCGCTGCATACTATTAACTACGTGATTTGACTGTACTGATTTGATTTGCTGGTCAATTGGACCAATTGTCAGGTGACTGACTGAATGGCAGAGCTTCGTATCATACTGGACGCGCTGTTTTGCATATTTTCTAGTAGGAAGGATTATGGTTATTTGTGAACAAAGTGTGGAAAAGCCGAAATTAGTGTAAATGCACTTTGTTGCAGGAGTAATTAAGAGTTATGCTAATTTTCAGTTGACAGTGTGGAAGGCCGGGGTTAGGGTTAGGGTTACGGTTAGGGTTAGGGTTGTGCCATGCAGTGTAAGTTGGGTGGATGGCCGCATATTGTGTGAGCACTGGTTTGGCGTTTGTTTATATTACTTTGACAGTCAGTTGTTGAGGCTAAGCAGAATGTGTTTGTTTGTTTGATTGTTGCTGATATGACAGAGAAAGTGTCAATATGTTTGTCTCGGACAATTTTCCGACATCTAGCTACGAATACCCAGTCGGCAGTCCACGCTACAACGAATACATTGCCGCATTGGACAAGGTAATATGTAAATTCCACAAGCAGTTTACATTACAGTGAGTTTATTTCGATAATAATAATAAGTAAAGCCAGAGACGAAGTTATTGGGTTATGAAGGTCAAGGGATTGGGGTCAAGGTCACTGCAAGGTCGAATGTGAAAAACTTTAGTCCAAGTGGTTTGAGTTATCAGAATCATATTGAGTGCGTAATAGACTACGATGTATATATGACATATTTCACTTTCGCTCGTATACTTAGGTTGCTGCAGTGGTTACTATTCTGTGGTGATCTGTGTTACAGTTAAGTTTAGGGATACTGCATTATACAAGGTAGTGTAGCAACAGTATCAAGGTGAGATGGGCAATACTGTAGTCATTTATATCAGGTTTCTTCGTGATGCTGCATGCTACTAAAATCGGCCATAGTTTCTTGATTTTTTATTCACCATCTATATGCGTTTAGATCCTTGCGGCCTTGGAGCTGTCACAAAGCTCACTGTTGCTGGAATTGGTGATAAGTATTCTATGCCGAGAGCGCAAACATATCTATCAGGATCGTATTCAGCACGTGCTGGCACGCTACATCCAGAGGTAAGGAGCCATATTTCTCTCTTTTGATTACATAATAAATATCTGTCATCCTGCGCGTATGCCTGTTTGTCTGTCTGTAACACATGTATTGTGGCTAAACAGTGCATTTTATCGGAATCTGTCTGAACCAGTCAATAAGGTTGACTTCCTGTAATTCCCCTATTTTCCCCAAATGGGGGTACTGACTGCACCACAAATATTGCATTGCAAATTGTGACCAAACTGCTTCAGTTAGCAGCATGATTACTATTGAACGCTTATAGGAACTTAACAGTGTCCTATCCAATGGTACTATCGCTGATTTCTTACGTACACCAGTTCTCCTAAAATAGGCGTCCCAATTCCTATAATTTGCATGGCGTATTACGGCCAAACTATGAGCAGAATGGTTACTATTTGCAGGCTACAGACATTTGCAAATGCTTTATCTAATGCCTCTAATGCCTACTTTTCATTTTTCTCACCAAACGGCGATAGCATCTCACAAATTGACAGGCAGTACAGTCAGCCATTCTAACGACAGCTGGTCTTCTTGTGTTATAACAAATTCAGTCTAACTAAACACTTTTGTTGAATCTACTGTAGAAATAACCTGACTTACATTTGCTCAAATCTGTCAGTGAAACAAATATTTTCATGTGTTTAAGTTGAAATTTTTTATTTGGACATAGAAATGTGTTTAATTTTTTACTGACGAATTCTGTAGGTTGAGCCTCGAGAAGCATAAGCCTTGATTGGACGCGGCATATTGTTTCTACACCATGTCGAGTGTGGTCTGGCCAATGAGCAGCGTTGTAGGAATGTCTTTAATTGTGATTGGTCGCTGCTGTAGGCTGAGTCTGGACAGACGGAAGCCATCATTGGATGTGGCGTATCGTTTCTATGATGACGTGGAGGGTGGACTGACCAATGAGCAGCGTTGGTCGGGGCTGGAGCATGTGGTGGTGCCTATGCTACAAGCGGCTGATGACGCTAGCGTCACGGAGTTTTTCACGGATCACATCCACAGCATTGTGACTTGCATTGAAACACCACGCACTGACAGGGTCAGTACGGGCCACATTTTCAAAACTTCTTAGGAAAGTTTTTGGAAGACTGCTTTTCCTAAGAAAGGATGCAAATTTTTTAAACTTTTTGGAAACTTTTTTGGAAGAATTTAGGATAATTCGTAGGAAAGCATTAACCTTATCTTACAGAAAAATGCTGCGTAGTAAAACAATTTTGCTCAAAAGTACGCACACTTGACACTCAGTTTATATGTAATACGTGGACTTGCTTTGAAAGTGCAAAGAAAGTCATCGAAAATTCAGAAAAGAAAACTTCTTTGGAATTCCTAAATCGTATGACGTAGGACAATCTTTGTAAAATGTTTTAGGAAAGTTTCAAAAAGGTTGCCCCTCAGCTATGCAGCAAGTTTACTTGTAATCCAAAGTCAACAGCAAAGTCACAGTGTGAGTGTGACAAATTATTAAGAAGAAATATTACTAGGTTGTGACCAATCTAATGTACTTCTCCTGCGCATTATTTTCTCCTGTATTCTTCTAAGTGCTTTTACGTTCTTTTTCAGCTTGTGTTAGAGACTCGGTGTCAATTTGAGACCAGTCTAATATTATACTAATAATGACTGGCGTTGAGGTCATTATTGGAAATTGTCTCCCTGTCTGTCTGGCACCGTTATGATGATATGGTGCCTCAAAGATAATGGGGTCATGACCTTGATCTTTTCGGGTCACGTGACATCATCAGTCACGTGACTGACTCCTGGGGGTCGACTTCCTATGGGTGGTCCATAGTGACCATGCGTCTATCTTGCACCATCATGAAGATATGGCCGAGGTCGGTCGTTGGTCGGTCGTCAATATTACACTGATCTCATATACTCCTCTTCGCTACATTTGAACGTAGCGAAGCTTACAGCAAATTCGCAACAAGTTGAAGATTTGGAGTTTAGTCTTAATTGTATATTTTTGAATGCTTTGGCAATTTAATGTTTCAAGTCCAAGACTGGAACGTGAAGGTTCAAGACAGATATCAAAACCATTTGCAGCTTGTCAAAAGATTGAGTGTAATACTAGTTCAGAACTGAACAAAAAGTTTATTATGCAGAGTTTGAAAAAAAACCCAAAAGTAAAGACCACTAGACAGTATAAACAACATTGTGAGTAACAGCTAGAACCAACGTGTTATTTTGTGCAAAAAGTTTTGTTAACTAATGACTTGTTTGTGGCTGGTTTCCAAGCTGGTATGAACTGGTGTAATATTAGGTAACGGAGATGGATTTGATAAAGATCCTATGCAGTCTACAGCTGGCTGAGTTTATGTATCGTCGTCTGCCTAAGGCTGCAGTGCATTCCAAACAATCTCCGATAGTCAAGAAATACTGGACTAAGGCTGGCGAGATGACCGGCAAGGAGATGACCACTGCGCTGACCAAGTCTGTGTTTGCATCTGTCCACGTTGCCATTTTTGTTTATTGCAGTTTTGTGATTATTTGGGTTGGTGCTGTCATTGTTTCAGTTACTCTAATAAATCTAACTATTAAAATCAGCCAATGTTTCGTGGATCTTCTTAGAAAATGAAAGTGGTTCTAGATTCTTGTGGCCTTGGAGTTAATGTTCATAATTAGATAATTAGTTAATTAATTGGTTGAAAGGCTTCTGTATTGTGGTTGGCTCTTGCTTAACTGGCTACAATTCAGCAGTTGCACACGCGTGAACAATAAATTTTTGAGATTGCTTGAAGCTGTGCTGGTAGTTTACTGGTTGTGTCATCTTCCTAAGATGCAAATTATTTTTGTCAAGGCTTCAGTAAACAATGTCAGTGTAAATTAGTGATTTGCAGCATTACCCGTTTTTGGAACTGGGTACTCGGTTGCAATTATGCAAGTACCTGGACCCGGTTTTAACTTTAAAGCAAACTAGAAATATGGGGCAGAGCCCAACGTGAGGCGTCGTAAGATGGGGGGTTAATTCAGGGGGGTGAAATTTACTTGGTACCAAAGTCACATGGCCCAAAGTCAAATGCAGTAGCATACCCAGAATGCACATTGTCGACTTAGGGTAAGTCAACATCCGCGTCTGCAACTTGTTTGTTAGTGGACCAAAGTTCACAAAATTTTTGGGTTCAACGCGGGAAAGATGGCAGTCGATCAAGTTTGTTATCAATTTTCAGTATGTCGATCAGCTCCAGATATATTTGCGGTCATAGTTTGAAGTTGCCCGAAATCGCGCCAAATTTTGAACTTGGGTAGTTCAACATCTGCATTTATAACTTTTTTGTTTGTAAACAGAAGTTCAATTTTTTTTCTCCAACGTGGCAGGGATTGCTCTCGATGAAGTTTGTGTCCCTTTGTCAATATCATGACCGGTTCTTGAGATATTTGCCGTCAAATTCGAAAGTTGTCCTAAATCGCACCGAATTTTAGAATTTTTTGCCTTCCCAAATTTTAAGGGGGCGGTGGCCCCCCAAATGTTGTATGTAAGTGATAATGTTCCCCTTATGGCCTGTCATGTGGCAAAGTTTCATGGGGTTACTCCCCCTAACCCCAAAGTTATAGGCACTAATACACTGAATTATAAGCCAATTTTTGACCCCCTTTGAAACAAATTGTTGCGAGAACCCCCATCCCCAGTGGGGTGTAGGCTAGCAAGACTGACATTCTGTATGGGCGCGTGTAAAAATTTTGCGGTGCAGCACCCCCTAAGGCCTGAAATATGGTATTCAGAAAAATTCGATTTTCGGGCTATAATTGCACTTCAAAATCTCCATAATTAGTGGACCAAAGTTCACCGAACTTTTTTCGTAGAACGTGGGAGGGAACGTGGTAGTGCACCAGGTTTTCAGATTTTAAATACCTCTATCCGTTTCGGAGATATTCGCGCTCAAAGTTGGAAGGTGTCTGAAATCGTGCCCAATTTAGCATATTTTTCGCCCCCAAAATTTTTTTGGGGCAGGTCCCCAAATTTTTGGACCGGCGTTTATAAATTGAACATGCTTCCGAACATATGGCAAAATTTTGCGTAGATCGGCCCACGGACCTCGGAGATCTTGCGATGAAAAAAAAGAATAAAAGCAGCGGTAAAACATAAGGTTTTCCAGAACTATCATTCCGGGTGGCCTAATAAAGGAAAAACAACAGTGAAGTGACATTTACACATCTGTTTTCCCACAAAGTTAGTCTTTTCACATAAAACGTCTATAATGTGTTTGTGACATCAAATAAAAATTAAAAATACTGTTTCTCGGTTGATTAAACTGCAATGATTATAATTGTGATATCGCTGTCAGTCACAGTTGCACATTTAACACTTTCTTCCAGCACCACTTACAACTGTAGTGGATGGCAGTGCTTAACAGTAAAAAAAACTAAATCCAAATAATATGAAGAAAGATTTGTACTTAAACCTAAGCTACAATATAAAGTAGTGCACATGTTAATGTTAATGTGCCACATTAAATACAATGTTTATTATAAGATATGGGCAGTTGCGGCTGTTAGTGCCGTAGCTAATGATATCATGTATATGGCAGGGCGGCTGCATCGCTGCGTGGTGAGGACTATGGACGTTGGATGATTGGCGGATCATCAACTGATCTGAGAGAGCTAGGTCGACTGCTGCATTGCGCTGCGTACAATCTACTCATCGCCGTCATCTCCTGCACTCAGTCGGAACTTAAGTTCTACGTCGGATTTCTCTTCCCAATCGACAACCTCCCCAAAGTCTGCAGATTACTGTATATTCTGCTCAAGGAGAATTTGATTAGATCAATAACGATCTGTGTATGTTGTAGTTTATCGTGTGGTACTTGCTCATCCGTCCATTTTCTGTGGCAGTTCTAGCCCCAGAAATCTCGGGGTGCTGTTTCACCCCAAACCCTGCTGGACGTGATGGCCTTTACTTACTTACACCGATATCGCCAATAAAGCTTTCCATTGGGTAGTCTGTTATGCTCAGTCTACATCTATTGTCAAAATTGTTTTTGTCAAAACTATGTCAAATTTTCACTGATTTTGATAATTTTTGGCACGAAGATGGTCAAGACAATAGAGTTATTTAAGATGCACTCATTTTCCATTTCACCTAACTTATGTTAACACACCACCGTGTGAAACACGGATGCTCTAATTTTGCATAATGCTGAGCTGTTGTCTCCAGTAAACCTTGTAACAACTTAATTAAGCTCACAACAACTGAGATGTATGTTATTTGACAGAATTGCAAGTTTGTATAACAACTCGCTTGCAAACTATCAGAGTTTATGCTTGAAGTGTGCCCAGCATACACGGACACAATGGTTTAGATGCAGTACCACTGGCTGATAACAGAATCAAAGGTTGACTGACGAAACTGCATTTACTCATCGATTAGACATGTTTTAAGCTCATCAGTCTGCTATTTTGTTGTCTGGAATTTTCACTTTAAAATATTTAATACCAAAAAATTAATAAGTCATGTGGCACTCTCTGTTGAATTGATGATGCAAAGGTGAGCAATCAGATACAAATAATCACAGCGAAATGTAAGCATTTGGCGCATCTGTGTTTCACATGGTAGTGCGTTGACATAAATTAGGTGAGGTGTAAAATAAGTCCACCTTACATAATTCTATCGTCTTGGCCATCTTAATGTCAAAAATTGTCTAAGTTGGTGAAAATTTAACAAAGTTATGAGAAAAATAATTTTGGCTGTTTTCCTTGAAACACAGTGAATGTTTAGTGTAGTTTCTGAGGAATGCCAAATTTTGTACTTATTTAATTTGGCTGCAAACTGAACATATCAATGTAGTCATTATGTGACAGTCTGCACTGGTTGTTATTGTGAATACTATTGTTATAATGTACACGGTGTTTCATAAAAAAATTGACACCTTTTTCTTTCTTTCAATTCACTCAAATGATAATCAATTTAAACGAAATTTTTACCAGATGTAGCTGAAGAAATACTAATTCAAAATGTTTCAACAAAATGTGACCGTTGGTTAAATATTTTTTGCTAGTCGTGATGTAATGCTGACGTCATAATGTGTCGTGAGTACAAACTGGCTTTTAGCAGCTGGTTTTGTCAGTTGTTACCTTGTTTCGATAACAAACTTTGTCTTGTTCACTGATAAAAAATGTTTATTGTATCAGTGCTAAGCAACATGGGGGCATAAAATCAGGCGTCTTGCAATCCAAAAACTCAACCATTTCGCAAGCGGTGCGTGCTAGTGCGCTGGCTTGCTGGAAGGTGTAAAAGTCAACCTATCCCCACAAGTGTGTGAAAGTGATCGTTTTGGGCATTTCTTCTGGCTCCAATGGTAAAACTTCAACAGTCTGTCATCAGTGAACCAGATGAAGTTGAATTACCATCAAAGCAGGGCAGCTATTCAGCAAGTCTGTCAGCACCGGTTGCGACAAGCCCATGTTTGTACTTGCGGCACATTATGACGTCAGCATTACATCACGGCCAGCAAAGAATATTTAACTAACAGCCATATTTTGTTGACATATTTTGAATTAGTATTTTAACTACATCTGGTAAAAATTTCATGTAAATTGATTGTCATTTAAGTGAATAATGAAAAAAAAGAAAAAGGGCACTTTTTTTATAAAACACCATGTATTTGCACAGGGTCAAGTTTTGTGGGAACACATTGTCGACACTGAACGCAAATACACGTTTCCTGTTGAAATGGAGGTAACTGTTGTCTTTTTTTTTCTATTTAGATTCTTGCATACTCGTTAATTTTTATGCACATATTGCTGTGGCCTCTTTTGTCTTATTGTTTAATTTGCTTATCTTATTCTGAGCAGGGCTATTTTCTTTGAATTTTGTGATTTGCGTAGAATCTCTGTATATTGTGGTAGCTTTCCAATACTGATATGTGAACATATTAGGCATGAATGTATTAAAATTAAATCATCAAGTTTGTTGGTTTTAAATTAAATTACTGAGCGTATAATTTCTTGCTGTGATCAGAGGTCATTGGCCAGACAGCAGAGGCACTTTGCACTACGCAGCAGCCTACATGGTGAAGACAATGACCAACGGGATCTGACATCCAAGAGATCTGTTCATTACGTAGCGTCTCAGTATCTCGCTGACAGCAGCCTCAACTCAGACGTCAGCCAGTTCGACTTTGCTACTTCGGTCTGTTAAAAGTGTGTTCTCTGTTAGTAGACACGAAGTACAGAAAAAGGAATAATTAGAATAAAATATAAACGATGTGTATCTGTTTCTTTGAATAGGCTCGTAGATTGAAGTGGTAAATTAATTATTTGTAGAAATTCAACAAAATGCAAGGTTCCTTATTTTATTGTTTTTGTTGACATTCCGGCAACTGTTGCTGCCTTCTTTGGAATGACTTCGCCATCTGTTGAATTGAGACGAGGGGTCCTATCAACTTCCACACATCTATGATTAGTTACTGTCTGCCACGAAACAAAATGTTAAACTTTTTTTTACAAAGCATTTGCGATATATGGAGTCATTTGAAAATTATATAAGCATTGTGCTTAGCATTGTGCTTTGATGTTGTTGTTTGTCATGACTGCGACTGCTGCTGCTGGTATGTAGGCCGTATCGCTGTCAAAGGTGAGTCTGTTCTCTTCTCAAACCAACATTGCAGCAAAACAGACTTCAGGCTCATCATCACAGGTCTAGACTGTTGTAGTTGTTGTTGTAATAGTGATATCAGTGTAGTTGTATCACCGCCTTTAACCTTTAACCTTTTAATGGTTTGTAGTAATTGTTAGCTAGTTTTGAGTAACATAGTTTTATGGCTGTTTTCATGCATGCATTTAAATATGTTGTAGCTGTTAAGGTCAAAGATGTTAAGTCTTTGAGACCAAAGTGGTCTTGATGCCAAAATTTTGACTTCCACATCAGTCCTGCTCTTATAAGGTCCATGGCTTCAGCCTCAGTTTTAAGCATTTGGCTTCAGCTTGACCTGCCTGGGTCATAATGCTTTGGCTTATTAAAATTTGTCCCGTTGTCAATTTTGTAGTCCTACCTTTGACCTCGGTCTCATCTTTTTGTCCTTTGCCTTGATTTCAGCCTCATGGTTCTGGTTTTGGCCTCATCTTTGGCCTTGATAGTTTGGTCTCATTTAACATCATCGGTTAACATTGCACATTACGGCTCTTGCCCTTCCATCTGTCTGAGAATTCGTCTGTCTGTCTGTGTCTGCGTGCGTCTGCATCTTTGCACATCTGTGCTTGTCTGTGTTCATACAGCCACAGGCTTCTGGAAGTCGGTCGGATGATTCTGCTACTGAAGCTGAAGGCGTGGTGTTATCACTGGAGATGGATGAATTAAACCAACATGAGTGTATGTCGTCCCTGACAGTCGTTCTCCATCATATGCAACTCAAGGGCATCTCTCCAACCGTTCAACAGGTAACTCCCCCCTTCTCTACTCATAATTTAAATCTTTCTTGGTATTGTTTTTGACATTGTCAGTTTAGCATCTGGAGAAGCATCCAGTTTTAGAAAGGAGAATGCAAATGTATCATTTTTTTTTTATTTAGCAGGCCTTCGGGGTCTATCGAATAATTATTGTAAACTTTACGATTGGTTGTTTGCTTGCTCTGTGTTTTAGTCTTATACAACATTAATCGGTTGTAGAGGTCTAACTGTACTACGTTAAGAAAAAAGGTGAAGTTTTCTTTAAGCCATAAAGCACATAGGGCAATGGTGACCATTTCCTTATCTTTGAGCCAGCAGACACCAGTTTACACTGCGAGACTTGTATTTTCATGTGTGGTTTGTATTGCTAAGGGTGCTGAGCCGCCGGCATCCATGCCAGTCTGGATGTATAATCTGAATAAGAAGTTTACTTCTTCGTTCTGTCCATTCAACATTCGCCTCTTCATTGCTAAGCTTATCCTCAATACTGAACAGGTTGGCTGGTTACATGTTGTATGATTATTTCTAATAATAAGTGATTGGTTTCAGACACACAACGTGTCATATTATGGCCATGATTTAAGCAAATCCGAGTTAGTCGTATGTTTCTGAATTTAGTCTGCACAGAATATTCCGTCTGGTTTTTTTACTCCTTGCGCGCTACGTTCCTAACATAGCAAAGAGGAGTATATGAGATCAGTGTAATATTGAAGACCAACCGACCAACAACCGACCTCTGTTCCTGGAAGAGCCTTCCTGGAAGAACTTCAAACGGCCATATCTCCATAACGGTGCCAGATAGACGTATGGTCACTGTGGACCACCCATAGGAAGTCGTCCACCAAGAGTCGAATGATCGCGTGATCGATGACGTCACGTGACCCCAAAAGGTCAAGGTCGTGACCCCATTAGCTTTGAGGCGCCATATCTCCATAACTGTGCCAGATAGATGCATGCATTGAGGTATAACAAGACAAATGGCCACTAGCATAATCGATCATTATTGGAAATTTTCCCTCCCAGTAGCGGTCGATTTGTTTTCTATGGGCTTCTAACTGTGAAACATGAAGGCATAGAAAAACCGAAATTGTCATGGATGTACGCCATGGCGGAAGTAAGCAGTGAGTCAATTTTCAGTTGAAAAGGTTACGGTTAGGGTTAAGGTTAGGGCGTTGCACACTGAGTATGCATGATAGCTAGTTGGATGGTTGCATTTGATGTTGGCATTGGGTTGATATTTTGCTGTGTTTCTAACTATAAAGTGTACATTCATACTGCCTCAGTTGCAGACAATTCTGGATACTGCACAGCGTAAAAGATTTGGTTTTATTTTATACATGCGTGAAGTAGACAGCATTATGTGGTTGAAGGTGTTTCGACCGTACGCCAAGTTCTGGTTGAGTCCGCTGCTGGAACTGATATTGAGCCGAGACTTCAACACTGATGCTGCTGCTTCTGCTTGTGGTGGCATTAATTATTTCATCAATGATGTGCTAGTCACACTGTTATCATGGCACCCTGTTGCTGTACCACAGGTACCACTGCTTGTGTGCCCATCACTAACTATAAAATCCAACTATACCAGTTATGTTTATGTCACTTTTCATATATTGTGAATCTGAGGCATCTGAGGCAGTTATGGCTTAGTGCTCTTGGCTGGCCATTGCCTTGCACAATTTTCATCTAGCTTTAGTTCAATGTTGCGTCCTAGCCCATGTATTTATTTACCGTCATCATTGCTGTTGCAGATGAGTGAGATGTCACTAGTGGGTCGTCTGATGGACTTTATTATGACTCATTGTCACCATGACAACCGGCAGGTGTTGCGTAATAACCTGGATGTACTGAAGACTGTCGTGGAGGTCTGGCAGAGCACCGTACATATACCTACTGTGTGAGTGAGTCATTTATATCTCTTTACTCTGTTCACTTGTAGTGATAATAATTAGTGTTTTTTTCTGTGGCGCACTTATTGTTTGGAATGGTTTACCTTTGAATTTGAAAACGTATTGTACGTTTTACATTTTGATACAATTTGATGATAATTTGACCAGTAATTTTATGTGACCGTGGATGCTGTGTGAAGGATCTTGTACAAGAACCTGACTAGCTCCGACGTGAAAAGCACTCGCAGTGCAACTGGTGTACAGATGGTCGGGGTTGTTGTTGCTAACGGTCTTCTGCCGTACCAATACAACAACACCGTCTCTAAGGACAGGTAACGTATCAGCCTGTTCTGTTGCTGTGTATAATTATCTCCGCCAAGGTGAACATAGTGAAAATTGGAGGAGATTAAGAGATTGGTCGTTCTGTTCATCGTTCTGTGTGTGTGAACCTGTACTTTGAGGTGCCATATCTCTGTAACGGCGCCAGATAGATGCATGGTCGCATTGGACCACCCATAGGAAGTTGACCACTGCGAGTTGAATGGTCACATGACCGATGACGTCACGTGACCTCATCTGTAGTTGTAGGTGTACTAGTAGTAGTAGTAGTAGTAGGAGTAGTGCTCCCTGATTCTCTTTTGAGTTTTTGGAGCTATATAAATTGGTACTTACTTACTTAGTAGTCGTGATGTTTAAATTACTTCACTTGGCAGAGATATGCTCTCTTACGAGCACCTTCTAGTTATTTCTTATTCGTATTTACTGTTCACAGTGGCGATGACAGCATTGTTTTCAGCACCACAGTGAAGTGTTTGTGTTTTTTTTACTTGTCAGCACAATGTCTCATGAATCGCTGCACTTTGCTTGATGAAATTTTGCAAGAAGATGTACTTTGACAACTGCAAGGACCATGTTGAATTTCAAGGTCTTACGCAAAGGTGACGGGACTGGATTTTTAGATGCTTTAATATTGCGAGATATGACCATACTGCTTAGTTAGGCAGGCTGAGGCCGATAGCTGTGGGCCTAGATAGACAGTCCTGCAGCTAGGCTGACAGTTATTGGCCGATGCTGACGTCATTGCTATAAATATTACAGCATTCCACAGCAGCTACCATGGATGGACAGTTTTAGCCTTGAAATGTTTTAGCCATCTTGCTGACTATTAACCAAGAATACTGATATTGATTCCGTATGCTGAGTGTCAGGTTTTACAAGGCGCTGGCAGTGAACATGAACAGTGACCATAAGTCCGTGTATGCAGCCACAGCGGAGGTCGTCGGAATGACTCTGGCGTTGCTTGCTGATAAAGAAACTTCATCGTTTGATGTGGAGCTGCGTCGGCAATACGTTGACGACATCGTCAAGCAGCTGATGGATAAAAAACCCGATCGATTTATCACATGTCTTCACTGCATACAGCTTCACTTTCCTGCCATCTCAGATAGGTTGATTTTACAGTAAACATTTTCTGAACACGTATTATTCAAGCTCAAAGATTTTTATTTTTTTTTTGCCTGTCCAAAAGTCTGCATATCTTTAGAGAATTATGCAACTGCTTAGTATGATTTAATTCTCGTTCGTTCTGTCTGTTTCTGCCTTGTGTCGAATAACGTGTTCATACACAGATTGATGATGATGAAGGACGAATTAACTTTATTATTATAGGCAGCAAGAACAGAGGTACTTGTAATATGCTAAAACTATGGCTTTCAATTAGACATACACACTTCAGAAAAAATTTTTTAGTTCAATATCTAGGGCAACACTGGCATTTGTTAGCATATTTTTGCATAATATTTTTAATCATGCATGTTTGACACATTGTGTTGCCTGTTGTCTTTCATTAACATGCAAAGTAATTTTTGACAACGTCGAATTTCGAAACATTCCACAGCAGAATGTTTTTACATTTATCTGTCAGTCTGCCTGTCTGCCTGTCTGCCTGTCTGTCTGCCTGTCTGTCAGTCTGCCTGTCTGTCTGTCTGTCTGCCTGTCTGCCTGCCTGTCTGTCTGTCTGTCTGTCTATCTGTCTGCCTGCCTGTCTGTCTGTCTGTCTGCCTGTCTGTCTGTCTGTCTGCCTGTCTGTCTGTCTGTCTGTCTGTCTGTCTGTCTGTCTGTCTATTTGTCTGTCATTTTATTTCTACTGTTTGATTGGTGAATAAACTTATATATGTTAGCTTAATAGCGTTGATTTTACGAAGTTTTTGTATTTTTTTAACACGTAATCCAAATGCTTTTAACCATTTCTGGTACTGAATGGGCTATTTTTGCCGCTGTGCCATTAAGAAGTTGCTGACGCGCTGAGTGTCTTTGATTAGCGTACTCTTAAGTTGTGTGTGATGTGGGTAATCTTAGCGTTGTTGCGAGTGTTGCAAATTTCAAAGGAAGTTAGGGAAGTGTTTTTAATTTCCCTGTTTTGGAGTAGCCAGCCATATTGTGGAACGTCCGTCTAAAGAAGAAATATGTTGGTTGTGTTTGTTTAAAGGTTTCAGGCAAAGTTGTTCTACTGGTTGTCCAAGCTTCATGGCATATACAAGACTCAATGCTTTGACATTATCTGTAGACGCATTGATCACTTTGACAATGTTTACATGGAGCTTAAGAGCAAAGGATTCCATTCCATGCTGGCACACAGGTGTGTCGACCTTTAATTCACCTGTACGATGTTGCATTTGCTTGAATGCTGTTTTATAGGAGTATTCTCAATTGCTGCTTTAGTATTTGATGAATGATGGTGATAATTAGTGAATACATTTTTTAATCAAAGCTGGAGCTGTTCAGCGATTAATTTCTTAAAATCACATTAATTAAAGGACATGTTATAAAAATAAAGTTTCAAAAATTATATCCCTTTCATACTTTTCTGCCAGACGGCAAACAGAAGCGGCCCTCACAACCATCACAAAGGGTTAGGGTTAGGGTTAGGGTTAGGGTTAGGGTTAGGGTTAGGT
>Ga0209367_1002700_pt1 | contig 23646 bp, 13 predicted proteins | sample WorMetLIZISLAND2_FD_187412 | JGI IMG/M metagenome (GOLD analysis project Ga0209367, IMG submission 187412) | Marine gutless worms symbiont microbial communities from Max Planck institute for Marine Microbiology, Germany - Olavius geniculatus... ... | reverse complement strand
TTAATTTATTAGCTGTTTCTCTACATGAATGACATAAAATCTAAATTCATGTACAATGGAGCAAAAAAGGCCCAAAACCGCCCAACATTGGGCAGGGTGGGCTGTAATTTTATCAGGGGGTCGAAATCACTGCAGTGGATCAGCTCCTAGCTGCCTCACTTACCACTGCTCCCAACCAGTTCTGTAGACTGATATTACTAGAGTCCGAGACCAGGGTTGCAGTCTAGAGTATTTTTCAGTTTCGGAAGATTTTACCAGTCTTGGTCCTGTTGGACAAGACAGGCTATATGTGACTAAGTGACTTTGTATATTTCAACAAAGTTGAATTTCGTTCACAGTGACAGTGTTACTACTGAATTGCCACATTGCTGAACATATTTTTTTCCAAAATACATAAGTTTGACAAATATGTGCACCGCACTGTAAGACAATCTTTTTCACAGTTAAAAAGCTAGTTGACTAGTTGTCAAAGTAGTAATAAGTAACATCAACAGTGAACAGTTTACCAGCCACATTAACAACTTCATTTAGCAAGTGTTACTTTTTGTGCAAAAAGCTGTCAAATTTCAAAATAATGTATTACTGCTTTAAGTTCACATCACAAGTATATGTTCGATAGTAAACATTTACTGAAGCTGCACAGAGACATTTGATGCATAGATGCAGTCAGACTCAGATGTACTCAGCGATGCTGACGAGCTGGAGAGAAGTAAGAACTAAGAACACTAGACAAATCAGCCATGCAGAAACAACAGAACAAGAGCAGAACGAAATACTTAAAAAGGCATGAAATCCTCTGAGTTGTATTATGTCAGGCTTCAAAATAAAACGTTCGTGGGTTAATCTTCCCAGCTCAGGTGAGGAAGGCTAGGGGGGGAAAACTTTCCCCCCTGACCTAAATTGGAGACAGTTTGTCTCCATCCCCCCTCTGTGGAAGGCCCTGATCCCCAAAGACCTGAGGCTGACGTGTTTGGGGGTGAACTCGCAAAAGCCACTGTAGCTATTGTTAGCTATGGAAGATTTAACTAAAATGTGGCACTTCAAATGCCAGTAGATAGTGCATTGTTAATGTAAAATTTTGCTAGAATTGGATGTTGTTTCTTAAAGTTGTTTCTGCAAATATGCAGTAACCTTGGAGTTTACTCACGTAACTCCATATTGGTATAATGGAGATATTCTGTTGTCGATATTCAGCAGTTAATAACTCCACGCAGAAATAACATTTTTAATGATATTCGGTGATCGCTTTAGCAATTTATTATGGATTAACTGTACAAAACTATATTCACATCAGTTCAGATTTGACATTTTTATTGCACGATATCTAGGGGGTTACTTTTTTTCAGACACAGCGTATTTGTAATTTTTTTTAAAAATTGGTCAATATTCCATCAGGGGCTTATCATTGGACCACTCCAAATGTATAGGTTGAGTCTGGTTATGGCCCATCGCGCATAATCGTATCGTATCCGCATATATACGATTAAGATGGTTTGTAATTATAATGCAATATATAGTGCACAGTAAGTTGTGTCTTGAAGACGACCCTTGAAGACCTCTGCTGAATGTCTAGCTCGTTAATATTTCCATAATGTTTCGTCCTCTTCATGTGAAAGATTTCAGCCCGGCTTCTGCAGGTCCGGCATTCGGCCATTTCTGCATGGCAGATCGGGCTGAATACATCTACGGTAATATTTCTCTCCCGATGTCCGGATTTTGTCGGATTTTGCGTATTTCAGCACACCTGCAGTGCACGGGGACTACTGACAGCTATACGAAAGTTAACACTAGTCTTTGCTTTTTTAAATGATTTGAATCATCATTTGATGTTAAGAGGCACTTTTTGTCGCAGTTTAAACTTTCTAGTTAGTGTACGTTTAAGCAAATGTTTTGATGTTGAATCAGATTGTAATAAAATCAACGATCATGTAATTTTCTTCCGATGGTCGGATTTTAAAATGGAAATCCAATAGGCCTACTATAGATGGTCATAATTTCTTAACAAAAAACACACAAAGTTCAAGACATTTCGATGCTGAAACTAAGAAGCTGTATCAGCAGGCATAATTACATGCGAACATTGTCCGCTGTGTTGTCGACGAAAAAAAACACGTAGCATCAACTGCAGAATAAAAGCACAAATTCGACCTCGAAAGCAATGTTGGCAGTTCTAAACTATCGATTAACCGATCGTACTGCGACCACAGCGCGCCCAAAAGTCGTTTGCTGTGAGCGTCAATTAACGTCTGCCCACCCTAGTCCACTATATCCGCATTGTTTGGCCAAACTACTGCCGAGCTAACCTTATAAAACCTAATCTGGTTAACGCTACAATTCAATTAAACACATCTTTACGACTGTACGTTTCAGTCCACCGCAGAAACTTAGCACGAGTGCACAAACGGTCTGTGATGCGAAAAGTCTAGACATTCTACTGACTGTCGCTTACCATGCAGACACCAGACAGACAGACAGACAGTTTGCGAACAAATTAAATATAGCAGCTTTAAAACAGATAAATAGCAGCAATTTCGTGACCGAGCATGCAAAATTGCCATTAGCCTACGTCAAGTGTATAAAAAATCGAAAACCTGGCAGCATGCTTTAACTGGCGAGTGTAAAACAGTCATTTTGAAGTGGACCCGATGGGCAGTCGTTCTGTGGCCTTCACATAATGATATTTTTTGTCCTTTTGACAAAACAAAACGTACGCTATTTAAAATGCATTTATTTGATACGAAAAGCATCAGAACGGAACGGAAGTGAACTGAAATGTCAGTCTAGTTGCATCCACAACCTACAGGTGTGTACCGAGCGAACGAACTGTCAGTTTAGCTCAGTTCTCTTCTGTCGCTTTGTACTACACGCCTCGACTTAAGTGCCTCTGTGCAGCACTGGCAACTGGCATAGTCTGCCTTCCACTCTTCCCGAGGGTCATTGAGTGACTGAGTGCACTATACCGTTATACAGTCGACATTGAGATGTCTGACTGGCACTGCAGCAGCTGCTGCTGCTGCTGAATGCACCGTGATAGCGGCAGCAGGCCTAATGTAAAACGTCCGTGTACGCCGTTCGTCGGTCGTTACGCTTCCGTGTGTTGTGCAATACCGTGCCTATATGCACGGAAGGAACTGCCTGGTACTGCGCTCTAGTGCGTTCTCGATAGGGCTGTGCTATCCGAGTAATGCATTACTCGAGTAGGCTACTGGAACTTAGCGAGTACTTGTTCTTGTAAATAAGTAAGTAAGTAGATTGTTACAGCTGCATTTCTGTATGTTAACCGTCGTGGAAATACGTGTAGATGCTGCGTGTATGTATACATAATTTGTTTTTACATACACCATGATGTAAACGCTTGAGTGTGATTATGATGAGATCATAGTTTTGTCACGCATTTTGTTTGGAGTTTTAGGCGGAATTGTTTTCGCAGCCCAAGCGATTCCGCCTATTCATACACATTTCTCCTAGCGTTGTCCGACTGTAGTTTGTTACATTCGTGCATCTTGCTTAAACCGTTCGACGGAGTTTGATGCCATTTCGCAGGTTCATTCGTGAAATACAATAACACACTGTGTTAGATGGGGGTTCTTGATCTACCAAAAAAGGGAAAATTTTGGGGCTTCGAACCCCAGTCAAAACGTGCAATTGCTTCAGACTAACAAAATAATTTATGATTTGCCAGGTGGCAACGTCGATCAGCGATTCCGCATTTTACCCGATTAGTTTGTTTTTTTGTTGTGGAATTTGTACTTGAAGTTTTTAGAAAATATTTTTCACGAATCAACTATTCTACGAGCGTATTCGAAACAGGCCAATATCGAACTCGAGTATCTCTACGTACCAGGTACTTGAGTACCCGGTTCAGCCCTAGCGTACCAGTGCCCCAGGCTGTGTGCTATTATAACGAACAGCTGTACAGTGTATCGGTCTATAGTTGTCGATAACGAATATTAATTAGGCCGAGATAGTTACGCACGACAGAACATCGCCATAACTGGCGCAGATCTGCATGGTCTGCATGGTGATATTTTATCGATTACTGATCAATACCGTGTTTGAATTGCCGGCGAGGGGGGCGGTTGAGCCCAGCTTTCCCAGCAGCTGCTTACCTGACTCCCCCCCTTACACATCGTATGATTATGCATGGGAGACTGTCAGTCAGTTGAACTTTTTTCACTATGATTCATTATGATAGCAGATAAGTAAAAAAAAGTCAAATTAGCACAAACACCTCCTGAAAAATCGATCTTTTATTTTTCACTTCTTGAAATTTTTGGTCTTCTATTTTCCACTCTCTGAAATTTTGTAATTATCGTTTATTGTTCGCTTTTGGTTATTCATTTTACGGTCCTCAATTTTCAGTTAACCCGTCTATATGGGCGGAATAATAGTAAGAAGACCGGCAAGCGACTTAACTAACTAGCACGAAAACTAGGCTGTATATACGCTGGACACACACTATTTGCATCGCAATCTTCAGCGGAGTCTCCAACAGCCAAAGAATTTAATCCCTGCTCCAGCTAGCAGCGTTTCCACAGACATTTCAAACGCTGGATCAATATCTCGCTGGTCTCTATGTGTGCGTTTGCATGCTTGGCTGAGATCAGTCGCTGTTTCTGTTAAGCACGATTCCACCACGCGAGCAGCATTCAGCCAAGCGGCCATACGCTGCAAGCCAGTCTCTCTTGGCTCACGCTCCACTTAGTTCGAATTATTGCGGACTTGTCGTACAGCATGGCTTACGTACAGCAGACTGTACAGCATAGAGCCTATTGATCATTTGCGTTAGAACTAATACCCTGTTTACAGGAGGAAGCAAACATGAAGCAAACGTATTCAAAATACACGTGCACGACGTGTGCTCTAAGTTTGCTTCATCTTTGCTTCATGTTTGCTTCATCGTGTAAACGGCGTATAAAGCTACCGCATGAAAGCTTTGTTCGACAATGACAAACGACAGGCACATGTTCAATCCTTCATTCATTTTATTTGACTCAGGCCGCTGGGGTCCATATACAGATACAGAACAAGAAATAAGAAAGAACAAGAAATATTATTAGATTGCGACCAATCTAATGTACTCCTCGCGCGCATCATTTTTTTGTATTCTTTTAAAAGCTTTTTCGTTCATTTTGGCTTGTATTAGAGACCCGGCGTCTAATTGAGACCTGTTTAATATTATACTAATGGTGACTGGCGTCGAGGTTTTTATTGGAAATTATCTCCCCGAAATTCATAAAATGTTGCCCGATTTTAAAAATTGAGAGGAAAAAATTTCCAATAATGGTCGATGACGCAAGTTGCTATTTGTCTTGTTATACCTAAACGCATGCGTCTATCTGGCACAGTTACGGAGATATGGCGCCTCAAAGAGAATTAGGTCACGACCTTGACCTTTAAGGGTCACGTGACGTCATCGGTCACGTGCAGTAGCGTATTTAGGGGGAGGGCCACGGTGCGATGCCCTCCTTTGGCCCGACCATGAAAATTTTTTAAGGCGACTTTATATGAAAAGGTGCGTTTTTTGCCGTTTTCCAGCAAGAATTGCAAAATTAAACAATGTTTGATGGTCTTTTTTCATACCGATACAATATGCGATTAAAATCGCCATGTGAGATTGCATCTGATATGACGCTGTGATTTTCTGCGTTTCTGAATTTTAGAAAAAAATGGGCGAATTTGCGGCTTCCACTGAACCTTCAAAAGCAAAAAGTGTTTCAGCTTCAGGGGGCTTCGCCCCCCTGACCCCTCGACTAGGGGCTCTGCCCCTGGACCCCGCTGGGGCTCCGCTCCCAGACTCTTTTTATAGGCTCGCGCTCTGCGTGCTCGCCATGCCCTCCCTTTGCCAAATCCTAAATACGCCACTGGTCACGTGACCACTTGACTCCTGAGGGTCAACTTCCTATGGTGGTCCATAGTGACCATGCGTCTATCTAGCACCGTTATGAAGATATGGCCGTTTGAAGTTCTTCCAGAAAGGTTCTACCGGGAACAGAGGTCAGTCGTCGGTCGGTCTTCAATATTACACTGATCTCATATACTCCTCTTCGCTACGTTAGGAACGTAGGACGCAATGAGTAAATAAAAAGGTATGCCATTTTTCTTAACTATCTGACGTTCCTGTCGTTTGCTGCTTGTGACTGTACTTTGTTTTCTTTACTGTTTTTTTTTTATTTCTGATGTTTCTGTAGGCTTATGTGTAATGGTAAATACAAGACTTTCAAATCTACAACAAACTGTACATCACAACTCCACAAGAATTCAAAGAAGTGGAGTTTGGACCATTCGTTATTGTTGTAAAAATGGAAACATTTCTATAGTGACTAATAACTGCACTACTTGTGACTCGCCATACCAGTAACTATCTGGGTGTTTAGTCTCTCGTTTGACCGATGTGACAAAATAACTCAGTCCACAAAAACAATATACACAGTTGTTGATACTCTTTTGCTATAAACTATTAGTTTACAGTAAAAGTGTCGGCCTACCAACAGCTGAGTTCGTACTTTAAAACTACGAATATAGAATAGGAAAATCGAATGAAAACCGTCGAATTTCGGTTAATCACAAAGGCGATTTGATTTCTAACTCACTTGGATGACGTCGTAGTAGATATATTTGCCTTTCACATGAAGAGGATGACTTTAAAAATTTGAAATATCATATCTGGCTCACAACGTTTAACAAGACTAGCTGCATTTTTTAGCTCAGAAGACTGAAGAATGGAGACCAATTAAGGGAAGGTTACAAAATTGAAGCATTCATTCCGATGATGCCACGATACAAAATGTTGAATATTGTATCTTTAGATCATAGAACACAGCTTTTGTCCACTGCGTAAACTTTTTACAATGGTATTAAAGATTAAGAATTCAGACATGACAGCATAATAAATTTAAACCTTCGTAACTAAAAAATCTAGTAAAATCAGGAGTGTGATTAATGAAACGCCTAAAACTAGTTAATGTGCTAAAATCAACAAATTTTAATTTAGTCGGACTGTAATTTACAGACGAATATTCGTGCTGCAAACGATGGCCAAGCACGTGGCGATGAGCACCATTTAGCCGTTGATTTATTTGTTCCATTACGGCTGCGTACGCCGTATCTGTCTACTGCTGCTGCTGCTGCGGCTGCCTTTGTGAGTTGACGTGTGACGCTGTGAACGATCGAAAACGCAAAGACCGACCCGTAAATCTGTCTTCCTACGTGTGTACATCACTGCGCATGTACGTGCCACAACCACTGACTGCAGGACGGTAAAATCTCTGAACAGCTACTATATTAGCACAGTCTTCCCCGATGATCTTCGTAGCGCGAGTTATTGTACATATATACGAATTGTTGATGAAATAAATCGACAAAGCTGTAATAATATTGCGCGAAGTCAATTATTCATAACTTACATAGTTCATTAAAAAAACTCTAACGCGAATTTGAGTGGATGTCTTTACTTTGGTGGATAGGGACTTACATGTAATTTGCAGAGGTCTACTTAGCAGAACAAGCCCGGCGGTGATAATAGAAATTAACTAAAACACGTCAATAGGCTGTAATATACACGAACTTATTCTTTAATTGCGTAACACACACGTAGACTGCAGTTTAACTTAAAAGTAAAACAAAAAAGATATTTAAGTTGTCACATGATGGCAGCAATTGTTGAATAACTAAATGCGTGCTTGGTAACTGAAAATAATTCGTGTGTTTTGAGGCGGTTCGTTGTGCTAAAAGATCGCGTATTATGTCAGCAGTGGGCCGATATCTCTGCTTGCATGCTTTTTTTGCTGGCGTTATCGCAAATATTTGACAGAGTTCTAGAACTTGCAGCATTATTACACGACTGCTTGCATTTATTAGTTAGAAACCGCCGGTCTCTTAGCTATTTATTAAATTCAGTCAGTTTGCAGAAAAAAATTCTTCTATGGATTATTTGAGCAGAAAACGTTGCTTCAATGCTCCTTCCGACTGTAATTACTGTTATTCAATCAACGGAACCGATCGATCGCTGTGTGACAAACGCCTGAAAATAGCTGCTGCTTGCCGGATTTTGCTGTGCGCGAGGCTGTCTCAGTAGCATGGCAGTTAGCGTTAAGACGCTGTACCAGTGACGCCAATACAGCAATGCAGTTTTGCTTGCAACCAGACTGCTGAAAGTCACTTCTGCCACCGGTATTCGTCCATCTGTCGACAACAGTCGTAACATTTTGTCGCTTGATGATCAAAAGAATCAACCGCATGCGTAACTCAGAAGATGGCTATAAAGTTAAAACAGTTATTCCACGCTCGCACTCGTACTGCCTACGTTTACCACACTGTCGACAGTGTCACATCGTGACAATAACTGACGGGTGAATAAAAAGTTTTAGGTTATACTGTGTCCCCTGAATTTTGAAGTTGAAAGAATGCTGAAAGTTTCGGCGAGACGATGGTATCGTTCTCTCCACTTTTGCCCGACTTTGTTTTTCTGTTACTATTTGGCCAGCCTTGTCAAATCTTCTACGTCGCCAGTCATTTCTGAATCTGCTTCTTTTCTTTTAGCTTAACAAGCCTAATATTAATATTATACTTATCAGGGGAACGTTTCGTCTCGGGTCTCTGGCCATTGCGTCGAGACGTTTTGTGCAGGTGCACGCCGTGCACTGTAGCTGCTGTTAGAGCGATACTAACCAGCATGACATTTGTGGCTTAGACATATTCGTTTACAGTGTTTTTACTTTTTCATTTACTTATTTATTGTAGAGCAGAATTATGTCATGTCAGTCTTTTTTCGTCATAAAATGACCTAATCGCAATGAAGGAAAAGTGTATGATGTCAGAATGAATACTATCAGCCAAATGTAGACGACGTTGATAAGGTTATAATCAGCTGTAGTTTACTAATTTCAGCTGCTTGCAAATTGCGATAAACATAATGGTTCATGTCTACAGCACTGCAGTTGCAATTCTTTATGGTGCAAGGGGTTAATTATTCAGTGATAATTGTCAAAATAAAGAGCAAAAACCCACAATATCACAAATAGAAAGCGCTTACCATGGTGCGAGTGGTGCGTAGTTCTTATAATTTTTTTTCATTGTCAATGTGTTTCACCATACGTCACGGAAAACGTCTCGGCCAGCGTCTCGGAAGCTGCAACGTGTCGTCTCGGTCTCGGCTCAGAAGGTCTCGTGCACATCCCTGATACTTATGCATAAGTTTACGCGGCGTAAGAAATGGCGCTGCTGTTTCGCCGACTTGGTCGGCAAGTGCCATGTCGCACTGCACCGTCATACCTCGCAGACATGCGCATCGCATCCCGGTGTCAACAGCGTCTGGTCGCTCACGTCTGTGCTCGTGTTCACGCTTTGACCTCAGAATTTCGCGCTCTCGACTGTCATCATGCGTTTCTCGCAGTGTCTCCGTCTGATCCTGCCGACTCACTGCCAACAGCCGTCCCAGACTAATGCGTGCACATGTTTCTGTGGTCATCTTGATTAATATTGAACTGTTTATCACTCAAGGTCCGATGACGTGAACTTACCATGCAGCACGTTCGTGACGGTTTTGCTTTAAGAATGGACGAGCATCAGTTCTCATACTGAACCGAACTGATCAACATTGTATAGCATATGTTCGGCTTGACGTATGTATAGCTCTCTATGCAGCCTGTAAGCCGTCCAGGAACACGATGATCTTCGGTCTTCTTCCGGCAGCTGGTTCCTGCATGTGCTCTCTGTCTCTCTGTGTGTGGTCGGTCGTCGGTCGCGCGGCTTTACGGTCAGTTCTGTAATGTACGTCAAGACTGAGTGCTTGCTTACTTGCTTGTTGGTGGCTTGTCCTGCGTGTCACTCGTAAGTCATTCGGATCACCCATGCTCTGTCGCAGCAGCGATCACCGCAGATGTCTTAGGAACTGATACTAGAACGAGAACAAAAATTTTCTAATGCAGAACGAACGACAACATAATTTCTGCGATGCCAGTCAGTCTGTCAAACGACAGTCTGCAGCGTAAAACGTTGAAATATCATATTATACGGCACTGCAAGCATCAGTACGATTTACGTGGTTACTAGCGAAACCACTTCGCACGTCACTCACCGGGTCACCACTATCAAGTGCTTAATACTTATAACCTATAACCTCTGTGCTGTAATCAACCACCAAGGTAAAAAAATCAACCTTCGATTTCTCCGAGATCAGTAAATCGAGTAGGCCTACCGGCGTGTCTGGCTGAGATTAATGCGGGGCACGTTCATCTGTATCATCTGTGTTCATCTGTGATCCCATATAGCAGGTGACACTCCATTGCTCTGCAGTGGGTTTTCCAAAAAGAGCTATGACGTTTAATTTTTAATTTTTAAAACAACGGTACGATATTTTTGAAATGCCGATTAAGTCAAATTTGGCATTGTTAACTTAACTGCGTTTTGCTAAACCGAATTTAAAATAAAGCTCTATGTATTTTCTGCACTATTTTCTTAATAGTTATATAAAATCGATTTGAGAACGAAAATATCTTCGGGGTTAATGTCTGAGACTTTGGAATAGCAGCGGCATCTGCGTCGATGATTAATGTCGCCGTTAAGCCAAGCCGATGCACGCAACCTCTGTATGCCAGTGCCAAACTGCCGCAGGCCGTCACTGTGTTCAAGAAATCACCATGATGCGATCCTCTTCCGTTTTATTCATCTAAATTTTTAAAACTTTTTTCTGTTGTTCACTGTTTTTCTCAATTTTTTCCTTTCGCATTTGTTCTTCTTTTCTTTTATTTACTCTTTGCCTCCCTATAGGCCTATGCATTCTGAGTGTGCGTTAAGAACGCAAACTGGCAAATGCTAGCCTAGCTTACTTCCACGAGGGTTGAATCAGATATCGAGAAGAAAAAATGGCGCCTTCTACTGTTGCAGAAATTTGCCTTGGGGAACGCTGCCGTCACAAGCTTGTATTCGTGGGAGCGCTATCCGCGATCGCCCCATGAAGTCACGGCAGCCAGCATCGACACTGATAGCGCACTTGCGGAGGCTTTCTGCTTCGCTGAGCAGTCGTAATCTGTATACAGTACTTATCGTTTGCTAAAGCAAGCAATATTGCTAGGATGCTGTGCTAGGATGCTGCACCAGCTGGAGCTGATGAGATGAGGATGCGTGAGTGAGCGGATGACGGTGCAAAACAGTTACAGCAGCAGACGCTAATGGACACACGTCATTACTGCTGCTACTGCTGCTACTGATGATGATGCTCTAGACTGTGCACTGACTTAGAGAGATGGGTCGATAATATCGATATATCGATAGGCCTATATCGCGTCGAATCGTATCGTCAAGTTAACGGGAACGGGTATAATGCGGACATTCGGACTTGCGGACCGGCAAACGTGTAATCTGGTCCTCACCTTACCCGTTAATTGGTTGGCAAACTTTTCGTCAGTTACATTTTTATTACTTGATATATATTTTAACATGCAATCAGGTAATAAAAGTGTGCAAAAACGTACACTGGATGGGTTGGACCAACTTGCTTAATTATCATTATATATACTTTACACTGATATGTCGTTGTGGTTTCGGAATTGGAACTGTTCATCGATCCATCTCTTTTTATGACAGACAGCAGCGTCTTCCGCGAATAAACGTAGCGTACGGCGATCATGCAGCAGCCATGTCTCGAGGCGATTGCATCCATTACAGATAAGGAACATGTGTCGGTCCAGTGCCAACATATTGTGCGGCCATCCGCCTAGAGCTCCTAACTGTGACCTTTGACCTTTTATAACTGAAAAATGTCACGCCGATTACTCCGCCATTTCTACGATACTGCCACAGTGCCACAACTCCTATTTATGAAAACAAATATTTTTTCGGCTACAATCTATAAGCACGATGTTTGCCAGTATGAATGTGGCTAGCCCTAGAGTGTACGGTGAGACCGTTTGCTAGCATGTTAGCCATTTCAATATATGGCTAATACACGGTTGTGACGGACAGACAGACAGACAGACAATTGCTTAGCGGGGGCGTGGTAATTGTAGTTGTTCGACACTGTAGTTGATGTAATTAGGATGCGGAGTCCGCGGACGCATTATGCCGAGTGTTGATTGGCGAACGCGTCGGATGCCGTAACAGCAAACAAATGTTTGCTGCTGGTTATTTGCTAGTACCTGCATGGATGCACCAGGGAGTGGCTGTTGAAACTATAGTTCAAAAAATCGAAAGCCACAACAAGTCCAAATCATCTTGACATGCGAGATGTTATACAACTTGTTGTATAACTACAACAACTCCAATCAGAGTAGTGCAGTTTTGGACTTAATCTCAGGCGTCAACTGCTGGCGTCAAACGTTGCAGTACGAAAAAATCAAAGGATGACGCGTCATGGACTCGTTTGACATTGCACGGGAACACCGACCGCATGTTGCGTCAGTCATTGACACGGGATTCAAAGAAAAATCATTTTCATTTGGTGTTAGACTGATTTACTGATGCAACTGTGACTGTGTGATGCTTTTGTAGGGTTCGCGATCGTCCAGCGAAGTTGTCGTCTTGACTGTTCACGACCTCGGATGTGATCGTGAGTATTGTGAACATTTTGCGGGCCCGCAAATGGCAGAAAAAAAACAAAAACACCAAACGACAAAAATACAAAAAATGTCAGATACTTGTAGGTATGATTGCCAAATCAATCATGCACGACTTAACTGAGTCTTACCTAAGTGTACAAGAGCAATGATTTTACATTTCGGTATGAAAAAAAATCCTCTCATAACGTTTTGACAGCTGGATACCGTAAAGGAGGTAGTTTAACGCAAAATATTTCGGTCAGATTTTAACAGTATTTGTGTTCAATATTTACCTTGCAGAATTTGATCACATCACGCCTACGATGCAGTCTGTCAAACTGCTGTTCGGCATTCAAATAAGTATTAGCCTAGGGCCATGACGGCCTTTTACGCGCGAAAGCAGCTACTGCTTTCAGCGTGTCTTAGCCATCGCAATTCTGTCCGTCCGTCTGTCTGTCTGTCACACGGTGGACCAGTCAAAAGCGGTGCAAGCTAGGATCACCAAATCTTTACCGTCGGCTGCCCGGAAGACTAGTTCCAGGAACCGTAAAGCTTTTCCATAAATTCGAACGGGGTCACCCCGAACGAGGACGCTAAATGAGAGGGGGTAGGCAAAATTTGCGATTTTGGGCCAATAAGTCGCTGTATCTCAGCAATGGTGCGAGATAGGCCAAGGTCACTATTAATCACTAATAGGAAGTCATACACTGGCTCTCGATTGGCGCTGAATTCAATAACCTTGAATGACATTGAACGCCAAAATAAGGGGTTTTATGAATTTTTTTGGCGATTTCGGGCTGCGGCACAAGTCTATATATCATTTACAATTTGGCGCCACGGAACTATCGTTATGCGATCCAGATAGAGAATTTGGTATTTGTATATTAACTTAGCGTGAACACCTCAATATTCAGCTAAACTACTGAACCGGAACTGCTATAGGTTTTCGCGCGTCTCGTGAGCATTAGCTCAAATTTTTTGCTTCTATATTTGTTAAGTGTATTTGTGAGTGATAATTGTTTTCTTAGCAGTTTTATACTGCGCCCGTAAGTTTTGTTATAATGTGTTTCACTAATGAAACTGCTATAGCGTCGGTGTATTCCGGTCATAAGACCGCGGTCTTATGACAAGTCCGGTAAGACCGGTCTCAGACTGGCCTCAGTCTTGGTCTTGGTCTTAACATTTTGGTTTTGCTTCTTACACTTAGTGCGCAATACAGTGCAGAGAGATGTACGAACAAAGTAAGTCAAGTACATTATCAGATTGAAGAATGCCTAAACAGTCAGCCGATGCATCTTGCCCAGTCACTTACTTACTTTTAATAATTAAACAGCTGTTATAAGCGTTTTTGCTTGAGTTGTCCTGGTTTTAGGCTAACATTTCAGTCTTGTTTTCGTCACTGCTTGGCTTGGGAGTGTAACGATTAGGACGTTGGGCATGCGAACACAAGGTCGTGGTTCTGACTTCCGGTCGCGTCACTATCAAGTGACTGTCTGTCTGGACCGGATAAACCATCTCGATCAGTTATAACCAACACCAAGGTCAACTCAGCTTTTCTCTAATAGGTAAATCGAGTCGGCTTGTCTGGCTACGGTTAAGGTGGGGCGCGTTCACCTGCGTCGGTCGGGTGGCAGATAACCCTGTGTGATCCTATATGGCAGGTGACGCTCCGCTATAAGATAGGCTTTTTGTGAAGAGCTATACCATTTAACCATTTAACCGCTGTGTTGGTGTGTGTATTTTTGGTACAGATACGCAGTACATGGAGTTCATAGCTCATCCGCGGATGGCCGCCATCAGAAGCCGCACGGTTTGGGTGCACGTCGAAGTGCCCGGTCAAGGTCACGACGCTGCCGACCTTCCAGCAGAGTAAGAACTGAAAAACCGCCTTCGTGTCACGTCTGTCGTCTCGAGTTATTGTCAATATGCTGCATGCGCCGCTGCCATTACGAACGTATTATTGAATTGATACAATCTGAGCTTTTACGCGACTTATGCTCTGTTAATATAGCGGGTCTCTGTGACTCGCGTCGAGTAAAACTCAAACTAAAACAAAACAGGCATCTGACTACAGACGAGTTTTTGATTTAGTTTTTACGAGACGTCAGCATAGCTTGCTTCCTATGCAGATACCTTGTCTTATGCAGTTGTGGCACAGGTGTCGTCTATCCGTCCGTCCGTCCGTCCGTCCGTCACACCTATAGCCTACCTTCCGACCCTATCAAAACGATGAAACCTAATGGGGTGTTTACACGATCCAGCAAACGTCCAGCAAACTTCCAGCAAATGTATTCAAAATACACGTGCTAATGCTGGACGTTTGCTAGATTGTGTAAGCACCCTATAAGATTACAAAATCTTCGTTGCATTAGTTTCGGTTTTACGTGTAGGCAATAGGCACCTTTTTTAGCGTCGACGTTGAATCTCTATAACCAATTGATCAAGATGACGGAGTTCACTTGCGCGATCCCAAACAGCATTGCGGCATAATTAACCAAGAGAGACCATTTTTGTAGCGAGGAACAATGACGTCGTCGGCTACTGAGAACTGGGCCAGGCACGCGAATCTTATCTTCCGACATTTCCATTGCTTTCAGTTCATTTTGAGAAGAAAAGAAAAGAGAATGGCTAAAACGCACACTCAGAGAAGTTAGCTAGATGAGAGCAATGCAATGCAAGAAAATTGTCGTATTAAATGGGAGATATTACAGTAACAAAATACCACAGCTATAAGTAGGCCCATTACGTTTCATCGCGGTCTATAGTGTGAGAGTGCATTATGCGAGTGTAATGACCGTGACGAAACGTGTTTATTTTATCACCGTGATCGACGGCGTGTTCTGCATGAGACGATACGTGCTTGCGATAAACAGACGCGAGACGCGTTTCATGCAGTTTGGCGTCACGCTTGGCTGGAGTGAGATTATGGGCGGTTACAACACTCCAGACATTGAATGCAGTAAGAGGTATGGGAGGCCGAAGTAGGTCACGAAATAATGGACGCTAACATCCTGGTAGTTGCGTTTTGCCGGGTGCCGGCGTGGGTGGGTGAGCATTGGGTGCTGTTATGGATGGGTGTGTGGGCCTACTATAGAGCACGAGATGGGACTCACTCACTCACTGGTGCTGACACCTGACTCGCTCGTTCGCTCGAGCGGTCTCCGCGCAATCATTTGCATATTTATCGATCTCATCGTCGTCGTGCAAGCGAGCCAGCTCTCTCTCTCTCTCTCTCTGTCTGGTTTCGACTCGTCGTCGTACGTCGGTCGTTTACTCACCTATGACGCGCTGCTGCTGCTGCTGCCGCTGATTGTAATTCCAAGCACGTTCTCATCACTACGTCGTGATGGCCACACCCACCCGCCGGCGCCGCAACTTTTAAAGTAAACATTGTGGGTGCTACCTCGCTTCTTATTTTTGTCTTCCTTTCCTTCATTTTGTCCCTATTCTTCTTTGTCTTAATTTCTGTTCACCACCACAAAGGCCTGGCCTCCCAGACAGACGGTCGTGGCTTACAACAGCGGAGACTGACTTGCGACCAGTGAATCTCGGCTTAGCGACAGCAAAGCGACGCACACAGGACAGCAGCGTGGCGGCGACTCGTGACGACGGCAACGTCGACGACAAGCCCGTGAAAGAAGAAGAGATGCCGAGATACAGAAATTGGCTTATTTTTCTATTAAAAACATTTCGGAATCAAACGCTTGTGGGGTGATGCCCTGGAAATTTTTCGCTGAATTCGCCCATGGAGTCGGCGCCTATCTATAGCTACACCGGCCTGTGCCATATACGTACCCACGGGTAGTCCAGTATGTAAACTCATCGCATACTCGTACCCGTAGTCGTACATACTGGCTGGCTGCGGTGTACGATGGTCCCAAGCTGAATCGGTCATTCGTTACGCCAGGGACCGATCAACTAAGCGCGCTTTCACCAGACGGCGCCTGTCTGGCCGTTCGTAGTCATCCGCTCTATATGCCACAGTGATCCATATTCTGTTGCTGCTGCACCTGCGCTAATGCGTTTCACTTCGCACCCGTGCATAATAGAAAAATCGCGCCTTCGGAAAATTGTTTCCTCGAAATCCTATAGCTGATGTTTTTTTGTTGCAGTTCCGATACTTGATAAAGATTCCGTGTGGATGAGCATGTTTTGGCGTACTCCGCTAAAATAATGGGGGAGGGGACTATATTTTGGCGTATAATAGCCTATATGACAGGCATTTAACAACGTTATGCGATACGCCCTGTGACGCCCCACTTGACAGAGGTACGTGGAAATGTCAAGTATATGGAGCAGGTGCACATTTCATATATACGTTTTCAAAAGGGTTCAAGGCGCGACCCTCCCCCTCCTTAAACTCTCCCCTCGTTAAACAACATGTGCCCTTGCGGTCCACAGCGCGTCCAAATAATACACAATTTTTCTACAAATTTTAAACAGAATTTCCTGCTATTGCACACCAAAAGTTCAGGCGCAAGGGGCCACCCCTAAATACGCCCTGATTGCACTGGTTATAGCTTATAATCACACGCGCGCGCATACAGTCATTGATTAGGAGGCTTCTGCAGTGCGTGCATTTATTGACAGCTGTATACGTGCTGCTGCTGCAGCTGCACTGTGCTGTGCTCCGTTGACTGATGTCAATTAATACTGCGGCTAATCACCAATCAGCTTACTGGATGAAGAACGTAGCAGAACTTTTAGTTTCAACTGCAGCTGTGGGAAGTGGACTCTGCTGTAGATCAATTATTTTTTTCATTTTAGTTTTTGTCTTGTTAATCTTACTTTTCTAGTACTGTTATCTTTATCTTAGGCTCTAAGCTCTGCCATTAATTACTTGATTTTTATATTTTCTACATCTCGTCACTTGCTTGCTCCATTTCTTACATTTCAGTTTTCAAGTGCAGAAAAAGCAGAAATCAGGAAAAAATGAAGAAAAAGACAAGCTGTGGAAGAAGTAAGAACCTGAAATCACGAAAAAAACCTTAAATGGACGCCTAGTTGAAGGTCTGCAATGGGCATTGCCGTCACTCGCAAGTATTGTAATTTAGTTTCACCGATCGTTGACGATTACTGGCTGAAACTAATGCGATAAGACCGGCGTAGTTGACATGAATGGAGGACTGCTTCAGCTGGTCGCGGTAGAAGCTCGCATAGATCTTCATTTGGACACGAACTTTGAAGCTCACCGGGAGACGACGTTGAACCGCGTAGTGATGGCGGTCCATAAACATTAAGCCCCTAACTTTCGCGCATTTATTACTTCGTCAAATATTAACCGATTTTCCGAAGATTCTTTCACTGGACAGTGTTGGGTCTGAGCCCGCGATATCAGATCGGCCTTGGTCTTGGTCTTGTTGTTAACATTTTGGTTCTTTTTGTTTTCATCGCTGTCACCATCTAGATAGTCGGCAAACTTGTAAAAACTATTCAGCAGAAGTTTGTGCTGTTCGAGCACTGATTTCTTTAGTTATTATTTTTTTTACAATTTTTATCGCCATTTAGCACAGAAATAAATAAAATGTAAACGACCACGAGGGCGGACTAATCGGATGATAAAGTGTTTGAAGTGTGACTGCGAATCGCCTTTGCATGCAGAGCCATGGACAACCTGTAAAACAGTCCTCTGTTCTCGTTCTGTGACTTGATAGCTTCGCAAACCTGCTGTCTTAATGGCAACCGCGAAAAAAAGATGTGCACGTTTATTCTCAAGTCCCTGCTACTTCGTGATATTATTGTCTGTTGACTGCTTGGCTGCCTGTCCTTGCTCAACTAGATGTAGAGCTCAGATGGGACTCAACAAAAGTATCTGGAACTGTAACGTCCCACGCCATCGACTTACTAATATTACTACCCGTGAAAGCGTCTGCACTATTGTTCTGAGCATCGTCGCAAATTTTTTCCTGTCCAACACGATAACTTATGAACTGCTGCATTTGGCTTGATAAAATCTTGCATGAACATTTACCTCTTTGTGGGGCCCGTCTTCGGCCGAACGGGCTGAAGATGTCAAATCCTTCGTCTAATATAGATACGACTTTCTGGCGTGTGTCCGTGCGTCTGTCCGTCTGTCTGCGTGTGGGATCTGTCCGCGAGTCACTCGCGTAAATCATGCATCGCCTTTTCAGTGACGAGCGCCCATAGTGCTCAGCGCTCTGAGTCGAGTCCAGTCGGTCGCTAATGTGACTGCACTGTTTTGCATTAGCCATTACTACTGTTGTTAGCCATTGCGCGTGCTGTGACGATGACGTCGGCTAATTACATTGCTGTCTGACCACGCCGTCTGGACTAGGCATTTCGGCGCTATGCATAATGCAGATCTCAGTTCAGAGGTTGCGAGTTCCACAGTAAAACATCGCACACTTGCTTGTCTGTCGACGGCGTACTACGACTGGAAAGTGGAAATAGATGCAAAGTAAACGTCAGTTAAGAGGCCTATTACGCCGACATTACTAACGTCGGTGGCAGCGTCGTTTAACTCGGCTATTTTTATGCCTTCGCCAAGTTAAGCGGCACCGGAGATGTAATGCGTTCGTGCCGTCTGTCTTTGCGTGCGTGCGTCCAGAAATGTTCTTTCCGCGATACAGCTACTTTATGCTCTGACAGATTTTCATTAAACTTTTGCCAATGCTGCAGCTTAGGTCAGAGATAAAGTGGTTAGATTTTGAATTTAAAAGTTCAAAGGACAAGGTCACAGCATGGCCATTTATAATACATAAGTATTAGTACTCGTATTACTATTGCTATTATTTGAATAACATTGAACATAGTTGTGATTGGCCAGCATGGACTTGTCGTTGACTGCCAGACTTACGTTGTTTAAGAGGTTAAATTTCAGATACGACAATACACCGTGTCCCAAAAAAGCATCCCCGACATTTTCGATTACCAAGTGTTGACAATTTTGGGCACGAACATTTCTGACACAACTTGCCATCAAATGACCGTTTATTTTCCCATTTCACCCAATGTGTGCTTTTGCACTACCTAGGGAAAGCAGATCAAGCATAATACGTGTTAAAATAAACAGAATACCTGAAAAAATATTCCAGACATTATCGATCGTAACTGAAATGAAGATTAGCAGATTTTAATAATTTGTGGCAGAAATATTTTTGACACAACTGGCTATTAAATAAGTCTTTTACTTTCTATCTCACTTAACGTCTGCTTTTGCACTACATGGGGAAAGCAGACTAAGCATAATACGTGTTAAAATAAATGAAAAACGTCAATAAATTCCATATGTCCAGATCTGTGGGCCCGAACAGCCAGTCCGCAAGGTTTGACTGTCATACAGTAGTGTGTCTACCAGGTGAAATTTAGGAATGTTTGTGAAGTCAAGAACCGACTGGTATAGCCTAGATTGGTCTGGAGCAGAACATTATCGATACTGCTGTCAATGAATGGAAAAAAGCGTCTCCTTGGCTGACATTTTGTGCAATTGTCCATTTTTCAACTGCGTGCAGTAAAATTTCTTAAAGTATTGGGCCAACACTTCAGGCAATTTTACTGCAGGCAGTTAAAAATGGACAATTTGATAAAATGTCAGCCAAAGTGTAAACAAAATGTGTTTTCCGCGTTATGGTCAGCTATCATATCGCATTGGGTAAAAAGTGATATTTCGCTGGTTATATTTTTCCTAGGTAGTGCAGAAGCAAACGTTGGGTAAGGTGGAAAACTAAATGGCCATTTGATGGCAAGTTGTGTCAGAAATATTCATACCAAAGATTGTCAAAATCTGATAATTGATTTTCAAGTTATGGTCGAAAATGTCGGGGATGCTTTTTTGGGACACAGTGTGTATTATAGCATTTTTGAAATATTGCTACTATACTTATTAATTAATTGATTGTACATTATCATTTTTTCAGTTCATTTTAGTGACTATGAAATCTCTTTAGGCGTTTTTACACGCATTCAGCTAGAATGAGGGCCACCGTTTCCTTCTGCATTTATAGATTGTTGTAACTTTTGGTCAGCTAATGCAGAAGCAGCAAATGTTAGCCTAATTTTTGTTCTACTGAAGTTGATTGTCTTTGTGAACATTTATGTACTTTTAATGGTTTAGATCTAATTTTCTTTTCATTTTTTTGGTTTTTAATTCTGTACTTTGTACGTTTTTCATGTTAAATAAATAGTCTCCATGCTGCTTCATGTTGCTTGTGTGTCACAGCTATCAGTTTCCATCAATGCAGCAGATTGGCGAAGATCTCATCTGCGTTCTTGACGAACTTAAGTAAACACACTCTTTTGTCCATTATATCTATAGTAAAGTTGCGTACTCTAGTGTACTGTTTAGGCCCTTTCCAGCGAAACCACCATTATCCATGTCAACTCGGCTTGGCTATTCCTGTCTGAGTAGGCGCAGTAAGTACTATGGATAGCTACAGGGCGTAAACAGGCACACCGTGCGATGCAGGCGTGAGCGAGGAGAACTGGGGGAGAAGATGCTACCCGGAAAGATACAAATTAATGAATATGTTATTCTTATCCGGATAAGCTACCATAATTATTATAACATACAGTAACCGTCTGTTTTAAATATGTTCTGAATACACAATTGAACGCTGGCGATCAAGTCATTAAAGTGTTTATATATAGCGCTAGAAAGCGAGACTCCGAAGACGTAGACAGATAGGGAGTGATTCCATTACTACCTGTCATGGGGTTAGCGTGGGTTCGGAAGAAATGCGGGCCGAATACCGGTTTTGGTGCATTTTGAACATGAAAGAACACGTCTGGTGATATGCAATTCGTTTTTTTTGACGATCGTTCATGTTTTTGTGAACATGAGCGTAAAATTTGTAAGCCACACTTTTTTTCAATACCGAATCGCTGAAGTAAAAAAAACGATCCATGATTTCACAATACACAGTACCTAATGCACACAATGCCATGGAGACAGGAAAACAGTACATTTACTAAATGATGAATTGTCTTTTTTCTGTGCTTAAAGAAGTTCGATAACTGCACACCAAGGACACAAAATGAGTTTAATGACAAACAAATTGTGCATAAAATATGTAGCCCGTGGCGTGTGCTGTGCGTGTTGTCTATAGATTGAAGGGCGTAATTTGTTTCAGCGAAGGAGCAGGCGCCAACATTCTCGCGCGTTTTGCCGTACGTATTGCTTTTATAATTGTCATCACCTGCGTTTTCGTTATAATTGCATCGTGAGCTTATATTGATCTATTTTCTAAATTTCTTCACATATATTTTGCAGTAATTTAAGTGATCATTAAAGATCCCGTCTTCTCCGTCGTCCGTAATTTATAGTGGGCGAAAGGTGCTGACACCTCAACTTGCGAGCGGTAGCTGTTTTGGTTTTCAATTATTTCACCTTCCGGCTGGCTGATCCTAGTTCACTGGTGAATAATTTAAAAGTGTCTGCGATGAGGTAAGCCTGCGAGTCGAGCGTAGAACACAGTCCACTGTGCGGCAGTAGGCCTACTGAGTACTGACAGGCCGCATTATGGGTTTTGCCTGTCTGTCTGTTCGTGTGTATCTCACGTACGGGCACTTAGCTCGAAAACAAAACTTTGTAAAAAATCGACATTGGCGAGAACTTTCATCAGGACAGGAGTAAGGCCTAACCGGTGTGCTAATTTTCAATTCAAAAGATTAAGGTCACTGGATGACAAAAATTTTTAGAAAATGCGACTATTCTGCGGTGGCGTAGATGTTTACCTACGGCCAGCGCGCGAGCAGTGGGCGGCCGGGGCGGGTAGGCCTATATTGGTGTGCGGTGAGCACTGGACGGACGGCCGCATACACGTCGGCACATGGCGTGGCGACGTCTAACACGTTTGAGTAATAGGGTGTTTACACGATGAAGCAAACATCAAGCAAATGTATTGAAAATACACGTGCACGACGTGTGCTCTAAGTTTGCTTCATGTTTGCTTCATCCTGTACACACTCCATAACTGACTGTAAGTGTGTTGCGGTGTATAGGCGAGTCACATACAGAGAGTGCTTGGAGTGTGTCTGTTGCATGCTACTGCCACATCAGCTAGCTTCTTCGAATCCATCAAAGACAAGGTACAGCGTAATATCACCGCGACATTTAGAATACACTTATGTAGCTTGCATGCAGGTCTTTCAAAATGTGGCTTTTACAGTTGCGTTCTAAATAAAAAAAATAAAAGCTAGTTTGAGTTATCATTGAGCATTTCCTTTCTGGTTTCTCTGATTTCAGACAGTTTTTTTGTTTTTAGGTTTTACATTATAACTGTACATCACATCTATTTTAGATTTTATTTATATTTCGTTTTCATTTAAAACATTTCATTTTTTTTAAAGTTTAAGTGCTAGATTAAACTGACAGCTTCTCTGTTAGCATTCGAGTGCAAATTTTCATCGAATCGTATCGTATCGTATAAAAGCAAAACGACTTTCGTCCAGAATTGTTGCTGCATCTTCCCTGCTGAACCGGGGGTAATATTAGTGGTTATGGTCCATTGAGCTAATGAAATTGTTGTTATTAAAGTTAACGCGTGTAGCTGTGCTGTGCAGAGCATAGGGTCAAAACTCAACACAAGTGGCATGAACCCGTCAACTGAAAAGTATCTGCTAATGCATCGCTTTGGCACGGTAACACTTAATTACTTACTTATTTACTTTTTTCATGATGTGACAGCAGCCACTAATAAAGGTACCAAAGTATACAATAATTACAGGTAGTTATCTAGGGACTTGCTATTCAGTAAAACGTACATGATCATGATTATCATTTACAATAACAATAATAACAATAACAATAATAATAACAGCGCATGAATGTGAGCCTGCAGTAACCGATGCAGGTTGTCTATACGTACGTCTGTCTGTGAGTAAGTGGTCGTCCATAAATGACGTCACGCGCCGAGGAGGGAGGGGGTTTAGTGCTGCATGACGTCACGCACGTCACATCTGCGTGATTTTGCACGTAAGTTGGTTAGACAATTTTCACAAGAAAATCACAACAGAGATCATTTCTACATATCAGAACTTTGAGATACTGTGCTTAATTGCTTATGTTTCAAATGTGTCAAAACATACAAAAAATTTCCGTTGTGTTTGAAATTCATATAGATCTGTAGGCTACACTACAGACTGCAAAGGG
>Ga0209367_1002699_pt1 | contig 23653 bp, 21 predicted proteins | sample WorMetLIZISLAND2_FD_187412 | JGI IMG/M metagenome (GOLD analysis project Ga0209367, IMG submission 187412) | Marine gutless worms symbiont microbial communities from Max Planck institute for Marine Microbiology, Germany - Olavius geniculatus... ... | reverse complement strand
ACACCAGACATAACTTTTTCACTTACCGTACAGGAAGAATATGGAATAACTTGCCAGCTGACAATACTGACTTTTCTAATTTAAATAGCTTTAAACGATCTATTACTTCCACATTCTTGGCTAGTTTTTGCAAAGTTTATTCTTTCTAGTACACCTATTGTTGTATTGTGCTATCAGTGACATTCATTGATGTATACTGTTATTTTATTGTGGCATGTTAGTGGCTGCTGCCCTTTGTCATTAAATCAAATAAATAAATAATTGTTCTAGCTGCATTATGCTGCAAGATGGCCTGATTTTATCTGTATATTGGTGTACTGCACACAAGTCGTTACTGCAATCCCAAAATCCTGGAATCCCTGAGCTAAATTTTTCAAAGATCTTCCTATGTCAAATGATTTTGGAATTCTAAAGAAGTGTTCTTATCTGAATTTTCGAGGGCTTTCTGTGTTTCCAAAGAACTTCTTCTTTTCTTATCTTCCTAAACTAGTTCAACCAATCAGATGCACTTATACTGACCATGTGACATAATCATAACTTCTTAGGAAAACTTCTTATCTTAACACGTCCATGGGATACACATTTTACACACTGCTTCGTTTTTAAGTTGACCAAACATCAATTTCCTTTACTTACTCATTGTTGATTTTATTGCAGCGTTACACAAATAACCTATGACATCACATATGATGTCTAAGCTAAGTGTCAACATTGTGTACTTTTTTGCAAATTTCGTTTTATTACACAACTTTCTCCATGTAGGACAAGGTTAGTGCTTTCCTACATATTTGCCTAAATGTTTCCTAAGAAGATTCCAAAGAGGTTTCGAAAATTGTGCACCCTTTCTCAAAATCTTCTTTGAAAGATCTTCTCAAATTCTTCCAAAAACATTTTCCAAAAAAGTTTCGAAAATCCGCATACTATCTTTGGAAAAGAAGTCTTCCAAAGATCTTCCTAGAAAGTTTAGAAATCCCTGACTAAATCCCTAGACTAGTGGCATCCCAATCCTGGGATTTTAAAATTACCAAAAAATTGCTAATATACTATTTTCATGACTGTTAGATAAAAAAAGAATTTGAGCAATCTTATGAAAATTATCCAAGTGTGCAAGAATGTTTTCTATGTAAGTCTGCAAGTTACATTTTGACAGTCACCGTCACTACCAGTAGCTAACTGTAGGGGCATGCTGCATCCTATGCATAAGTAAGTCTAGTAGGGCTACTAAGAAACAGAAAATAATGACCAATATGTAAGCATAACATAATCCCGAAAATGGGATCTCAGGATTACAAATTTCTTAATTCCAGATCGCGAGATTGAGAAATCAATCCGTGGATTGCAACTGCTAAACATAGGTAGTACATTCATGAAGGTGTCGCCAATGATGGTGCGTTTTTCCTCAGGGTCCGTCGTCTGACAGAGCATCTTTGTCTTGACCTTGCGAATGACAGGAGCCCCGAACCTGTCCATGGCTTTTACCTTCATCAGCGTCGTCGCACTGTAGAATGTGTGAGCTGCTCGAACAGCTGCCACAAAAATGCACACAAACATTACTCAATGCAAGCTGTTCATACACGTGCCTCTGTTCATTAGGCAGTATAATTTAGAACCGATCAAAGGGCAATGACGCTCTGCGGCTGGGAAGGTAACCACAGATCTGGCATTACACTGGTCAGTAGCCATGCATCACAAACTTAGTGGTCTATCCACCTATGGGCTCAACAGCCACAGAAAGGGAGATGAGTGACCCACTTAAGCCCCTCAAGATACGGCCCCTTTACCTTTACCTCACCACAGATGAAAGAAAACAGACCGTTAAGATGGAGGCCAAGCGCCCGTAGCGACTCTTCAACCCTCTGACTCTCGTTCTGTCTCATGAAGCCGTTGTCAACATGCAGGGCAATCACCTGTTCCGGCTGCAGGGCTCGATGTAGTAGAGCAGCACAGACTGTGGAATCTACACCACCGCTCACCAGCATCTACAAAGACCAAAGTAATATGATGAAAAGTGGAATCACTCCGGCTGCAGGCATCGATGTAGCAGAGCAGCACATGCTGTTGAGTCTACACCGCCATTAACCAGCATCTACATGTACACCAGCAGCAAACTGAGTGAGTGAGTGAGTGAGTAGGGTTTAGCATCCCACATGACATGCGGTAGGTCATTTCATTTCGGGGATGGCCTTTCCAAACAGAATGCACACAGAAACACATAATAATGGAACAGAAAATTTAACCTTTGCAGAAAAAACCCAATACGGAACACATGAAACACAAAATGTCAATCCTAAGCCTAAAAATGTAAAAAAAAATGACCATTATGACCATGCTTATGTAACACTAATGGCAGTTCTAATAATCTTCTCTGTTTTCCTCCAGACAGCCATCAGTTTCAAAACGCTGTCTATTGGAGTACAAGGGAAGTTATGAATAAAGAAAGACCAAAATAATTTGAAAAAAGCAGAATTGCTCCAGCCGTAAAGCTCCATGTAACAGAGCAGCACACACTGTGGAGGCTACACCGCCGTTCACCAGCATCTACCAGCAGCAAACATACACGTGAATGGGTGAAACATATGCATTACAACCAAATTCTGTTACACTGAATTCCACAAGACACATGTTACAGAGATGTCTGCAGAAAGTCACAGATTGTCACAGTTACAAATGTGGATCACAAAACCCCATATCACGAGGAAGCTTCAAAGTTTCAAACCATCACAACATGTCGAGACCAGAGAGATGAAAGACAGACAGACGAACGATAAAGCATACCAACTGCCTAAATGTACGAAGTACGATCAATCAGCTAAAAAGCAACCAAATCGCCACGTTCACTCAGCAGTGATAATTTAGCACAGAAAATGAAAGTGGCTGAAAACGCTTCATACCAAGACTTTGTGTTTTCCAACGGTATCTCGTATGTACTTGATGCATGACTCCTTGCGTGAAGACAGCGAGTAGCTGCCCCTGCAGCCGGCGACATCAAACAGGAAGTTACGCATCATTGCCCTCCCATTATCTGTTAGATCCACCTCCGGGTGAAACTGTACACCGTAGATCTGCATTGCATGGTTCCAGATGGCTGCAAACAGTTAGAAACTACAATATAAGCCTACATGTTAAAAAGTTTTATTATCATGGTTTTCAGTTTTTTTCTGACAAAAAATTCCAAGACTTTTCCAGAATGTTTTCCAGGACCTTCTTGAAGCCTGCCAGTGTTTCAACATAAAGACAGCAGTTACGTACTATACATGTAGAGTGTAATCCAATGCACAAAGTTCTTCATAAGGTGTACAGAATGCCAAATATTTTGAAATTTATCTGATCGTATTTCAGTAAGCTTTAACTTCAATAACTTTTAAGCAGCAAAGTTATTTTGCAGGATTTAACGAAGCCTAGAAAAATCAAGAAAAAATCTAGGACTTTCTGTATTATGCAAAATTCATACACAACTACCACAATTTGCATGATGCTGCATAGACAAATTCAACTTCTTAGTGGAACTGAATATGCTGAATACAAAAGTTCAGCTGTTACTAGGGAAAACTGACTGTACTGCCTGCCCATCGCTACATGTTGCTACAATTTCGTGTTTTGCATAGTTTCCACCTGCATCCATGTTCGTGGAAACAGTCTCCTATTTATTTTATCAGTCTCACTTAAACTTTTGTTAACGATACGATAATCTGTCCCCTTCCTCTAAAATGAATGACAATAACTTTAAATTAGCATTAAATGAATGTAAAATTCCAGTTTAATTAAACCTGACCTGCGACTGTTTTATCGCTTGTCTGCGCACAGCTAGCGAATCCAGGTGCGACGGTAGCGACACTGTCACCATGTGTCAGTAGAACAGTTTGAGCTGATGACATTCCTCTGTGTGCCACACACACAGAGATATACACACAGACAGACAATTACAATTACTGCAAGAAGCAAGTGGTTTGAATTGCTTCATAGTGTGCTTGGTGGTGTGCTAATGTGCAGAGTTAGCAAAATCTCTGTCTTCAACATCGATAATCTCCACTCAGCATGTTCTGGTGAAATGATAAAGCAACGTCTTCAAAAGCACGACTCAAACAAGTCCTGGACGAGAGCAGAAGAAAGAGGCCCAGTCACTATGGCAGGCAAAATCAACTTTTATTCAGATATATAGTAATATAGTAATATTGCTAATTCGAATAAGCGAGTGATATCGCTATTTCGAATTGGTGATATCGCTAATTCCTAGATATCCTTAATTCTAAATAGCGATATCACTAATTCGAATTAATGATATCGCTATTTCGGCAAGAACTGGTGATATCGCTAATTCGAAATAGTGATATCGCTAATTCGAATTAATGACATCACTAATTCTGAATAAAAGTTTATTTCCCTTTCACCTGCCACAGATAGAATAATTTTCTTAAATATTCTATGCCCATGAGTCATGACAACCGCGTAAACAAGCAGGACTTGGCGCATATTTACAATTAAATATATTGCGTGTACAACAGTGTTCTATGTTATCATGTCTACTAGATTAGCTGACGTTGCACAAAGAACCCTCTCGGCTATCAGTTCTGTGCAACATCACGATGCCGATGACCTCGTGTCCGGCGTCACGCGTACTTTCTGTGTTGGCCCGTCATGTTGAGGTTGCACTTGAAGACCACCAGGTATGACCAATCTGGTAAACAGTATGTGGGTCATTCTACCGAAAGCGGCAGATTCCAGTCCTTGGTAAATAAAATTGTCATCTTGTTGTAAAAATAAATATTTCGCATAGCCTAATTAAGGCCTGACGTCTGAACAACCTGTGCGTGTGATTAGATTGTGTATAATTTAATGTTTTCATGAGAAAATTTTTTCTGATATATACAAAATGTCACTGGCGTTACCAGTCCCAGGCTGACATGTATGTTAATCAGTTGCGAACTTTGCAGTCTTAAACTACTTTGCATTTTTCTTTGACTTTGTTTTCTATCACATACATGTCTATAGGCTTGCAGTATGTTTTAATTGAAACAAATAACTATTATTCTCACTTTAAAAAATAATTTTTCTTATATCCCTTACTTTATGTGTCACTGGTGTTACTTAAGACACATTCAAGGCTAGTTTAGTTATGTATCGAAATAGAACAATAATACAGTGCTTCTATGGGAGACCTGCATCAAGCAGCCAGTTTTGCACTTTAATTTATAATTTTGCTAGTTTTCTACAAAGATTTCTTCAGATTGCTAGAGCTCAGGTGCGATGTAGGTTTATTCTGTGTCACAAGTGTTACCTTTCCTAAAAATCCATGCAGTGCAAAATGTGTATTTTGGTCACTTTGTTAGTTTCATTGAACGTGTACCTAGGGAAAGACGTCATCATTGTTGACATTAAGCATGCTAAATCTCTGTAATAAATAAGTAACGCCCTGTTTGTCACTGGTGTTACCTGTCACTGGTGTTAACCAAAATTCGTAACACCAGTGACTGTAAGTAACACTTGTGGCAGGATATTGTTTAATGCATTACTTGTAAACAGCTAACCGTTTATACTGCGCGTATATGTTGCAATTTTAACTGTTATTAAACTCGTATCATATTTTTGTAGTAGAATGCCGAAGAAGCGGTCACGTGCAAAAATACAAAGGGATTACCGTCAACAAAGTGATGCTGACCCGCAGAGGCGCGAAGTATATTTGCAGCAGCGGCATGACAGATACATAAAAGACCTACAAAGTGGCAAAAGAAAATTGATTGGCAACATGAATGAGAGAGAGAGCCGGAGACAGGAGGCGTGAATGGAACAACAGACAAAGAAAAAGTCCGTTAAAATCAAGAATTGCAGATTTGCACACTCCGCCATCCGGCCCATTAGAATTTGTTCATCAATCACAACCATGCAAAGACGCATTGGTGACATTGCTGGAAACATAAGGAAGCAGCTGCAGGATCCTGCAAGTTCTTTTTGTTATTTCTCGTTGGCATTAGACGAAAGTACTGATGTCAGTGATATTGTGCAATTACTTGTGTTCGTTCGTGGTGTTGACTGTAACTTTGAAGTGACACAGGAGCTTGCAGGACTTTCATCCATGCATGGACAAACCTTTACACTCCCTTTCCCTACCCTTCATTTCTTTTACTCTCCCTACCTCCCTTCCTTTTTCCCCTTTTCTTTAAGCTAGGGACTAGCTTATTTCTTAAGGCGTAGGGTAGTGTAAGGAACCGAGTGACCCCGTCACGTGATGTTTGTGTGCTTCAGCCCAGGCAGGGTCACGTGACGAGTTCTTGTCGCTATATTTTTTTTTGTTCACTAATGGAGAAGTTAATGTGAATGGAAGAAGTTATTTTTTTGAGTTAATTAGCATGTTGATAAATTGATAATAGTTGTCGTATATTACGGATATTACTGTTCGGCGAAGCCCGCCATCTTTGGTAGTTGACGAAAAAGGAAGATGATGATGATGTTTACTTTATGTGTTGTGGACGACCTTGTTCGAAGATACTGTTGCGGCAATGCTAAACTATGCTGAAGTTTGTTTCTCTGCTGAATGTGGAGCTCGGACTGTGTTATTGATCGAAAAGTGTAATCACTGGATTGTTTTACCGTTCTTGGGTCAGTAAATTTACCAGCTCGCGAATTTACCAGCTTGTTTGTTTTGGCTCAGTTTTTCCCTGATAGTTTTCATTTATTGCTTTTCTTTTGGTTCTTTGCTAGCCTCGCCAGATTTCCGCGGATATGCTTACCCGGTCCGGCCGGTTTGCGGATCGGGGTGCCGTGCCGGCCGCCGAATTGGCGGACAGTAGGGGTGACCAAAATAACCCTGCAGAAGTTCTACAGGCACAGCTAGACAGCACTGCAGTTTTCACAACTGTTAATTGTTGGTTGTTATCCTTCAGGATCTTTAAGATCAGTGGATTTTCGACTTGGCAGCTCTCAATTGCTTGTCAGCTAGACAAAAAGGCCGAGAAAAACCACAATCTTTGCTTATTGTATGGCGGATGATGTCTACCGCCATGTCCAGTGCATGAATTTTGGCAGTAAAAATACTAGCATTGTCAGGTAAGCAAACAGTTTTGACACAGTTAGGTGCAACAACAATGGCAGCTGTTCTAATTCCATCCTTGGACCCATCTGTGTAGATCTCTACATGGTGTGAAAACTCTGAGCGAAGCTCAAAGAATTTGCGTTTGAACACTCCTGGGTTAGTAGTTGTTTTATCGTAATGTAGTCGGCGGCCTGTGGCCAATCACTGGTGAGTAGGCGGAGACGGCATTGCAGCGACGCGAGCAGCGTCGATGCAGTGCTAGCAGTCAGTCGTAGTTCGCCAGATAACATGTCGACTTGAGTCTCTCAATTCGTCTGAAGTCCTTTCAGAAGTTGTAGGTTTTTATGGGTGGGCATTTGTCTCGCCAAAAGTCGGAGACGTCTTATACGCCTACAGGCAAAGCAGACGGCGAGACCAGTGATGGTGCACGTGACGATGACGTGTCGCTGCCACCGTCCGGGTCGAGCAAGATTGACATCAGTCTAAGCTTAGATTACAAGAAGAACGCTCTGCAGGTGCACGTTCGATCTTGCAGCAATGCAAACACGTGCGTAGTGAACCTGCTTAAAAACGGCAAGCAGAAAACCCAGACCCAGCATAACAAACAAGAACCGGTTTTTGAGTTCATGTTCAAAGTACAGAAGAAGCACTCGACCTCGGGGATGCTTCATATCGTGCTTTCGAACCATCATGATTTTCTCGGCGAATGGTACGGTCAGCTCGCCGACCACATCGGCGATTCCACGCCCAAGATCAACGAACCACAAAACTGGCTCGAGAAACAGGGTGAGATGACATCGGTCGATGCCAATACCTCGATGCCCACTTCGACCAGCACATTTCGCACGGTAGTGGTCGAATCGGTGTCACCGGCCGGTGTCGAGTCGAGTGATGAGACCACTCGCGAGCACGCAGAGACGAAAATTGTGAAAGAAGTCGAAAAGTTAAAACGAGATGTGAACGAGCTCAAGGAAACAATTTGCCATCAGCCTTCGGTAGAAGAATTGCAGCGAGAGTTGCAAGCAGAGAAGGCGAAAAACGCCGATCTGTACATTACGACATCATTCTATGCTCCTCACTATAGCTAATATTAAGTTACATTGTTGATGAAAGAAAATGACAACATTAAACAGGCATTTGCTGTGCAAATCAATATTTGTTAGCAACATACGAAGACGTCTGAACACCTGGTGAACGCCTTTGCGCCTGCGATGACATTAACAGCCGAGGTTCATAAGACGATCGAGGCATTCATAAAAAAATTCGACGAGCAGATGTCGGTCATCAATCTTCTGCAGAAAGAAAACGAAGAATTAAAAGCAGCTCAAACTCGCTTTCAGTCGCCATGTTGTGCCACCGGCGACAACCGCTCTTCTTCACTGTGCAGGCGTGGAGAACTCGACGGTGGTCTAAAGTAACCCGCTACTTGGTGCGACTGTACAAACAGCGCGTCTTCACTTAATCGTCGTCGACAGTTTCGTATGAATTTGTGAACACGTATCACCCCTCACACCCGAATGAAATACTCGTATGCTATTTTTCTTATTCCGGCTAAGCTAGCTTTTCCCATACATTTTGTATTCCGTTACGTTTCCCTTATATATATTTCCAAGTGATTTCCTTCTTTTCGTGCACGCATGTGTACACTATTATGGGTGGACATTCGTCTCGCCAAAAGTCGGAAACGTTTTATATACCTACAGGCAAAAGAGACGGCGAGACCGGCGATGGTGCACGTGACGACGACGTGTCGCTGCCAACGTCCGGGTCAAGCAAGATTGACATCAGTCTAAGCTTAGATTACAAGAAGAAAGCTCTGCAGGTGCACGTTCGATCTTGTGGCAACACAAACACGTGCGTAGTAAACCTGCTTAAAAACGGCAAGCAGAAAACCCAGACCCAGCATAACAAAATTGAACCGGTTTTCGAGTTCATGTTCAAAGTACAGAAGAAGCACTTGACCTCGGGGACGCTACATATCAAGCTTTCGAACCAGCGAATGGTACGGTCAGCTCGCCGACCACATTGGCGATTCCACGCCCAAGATCGACGAACCACAAAACCGGATCGAGAAACAGGGAGAGATGAAATCGGTTGACGCCAATACTTCGGCGCCCACTTTGACCAGCACATTTTCAAGTGATTTTTTCTTTTTGTGCATGCCTGTGTACGCTATTATGGGTGGACATCAGTCTAAGCTTAGATTACAAGAAAAAAGCTCTGCAGGTGCACGTTCGATCTTGCGGCAACGCAAACACGTGCGTAGTAAACCTGTGTAAAACGACAAGCAGAAAACCCAGACCCAGCATAACAAACAAGAACCGGTTTTCGAGTTCATGTTCAAAGTACAGAAGAAGCACTTGACCTCGGGGACGCTTCATGATGATGATGATGATGAAGGACGAATTAACTCTAGCGTGGCGTTAAGTCCTAAGACTACAAGGACACGTAACAATAAGCCTAAATAGTGAAGTCACGTAATAGTAGTCAGTGCAATGAGACGTTGTTAGTCATGATTGTAAGACCAGGCAAAGAGTTTGGTTTTCAGTCTGCTGCGGAAAACTTGCAACGACGGAGACGACCAGACCGACTCCGGCAGACTGTTCCAGACCGATGCAGCAGTCGCTGGAAAGGTGCGGTCGCCAATAGTTGAACGCACAGTGCGTGGAACAAACAAGCTGATGTAGTCGAAGAGCGCAGTCGTCGACGTGCGTTGAGGTGTGACACGTGCTGAAGATCTGAGGCCAGGTAGCCAGGTGCAGAGCCGTGGAGGCAGCGATACACCAGCACTGCCAGCCGAAACGAAATACGTTCTGGCATCTGAAGCCTTCATATGGTGCTTTCGAACCAGCGAATGGTACGGTCAGCTCGCCGACCACATCGGCGATTCCACGCCCAAGATCGACGAACCACAAAACCGGATCGACAAACAGGGCGAGATGACATCGGTTGACGCCAATACTTCGGCGCCCACTTCGACCGGCACATTTTCAAGTGACATCCACAAAAGTGGAGTTGGACCTCATTACCAATGAGGCCGTCTATTTGACGTTTGAAAATTCTATTCGAGGGGGTATTTCGACTATCTCAAACCATTATGCCAAAGCCAACAACGCTCTACAGGACGACTGCGATCCCACAACGAAAATTGTAAGTCGTTAGATAACGTGCATTCGGTTGTGAAACCTGGAAACAAGCGATTCCCGTCATCGTGGCTGAAAATGGCGAGTCACTGTCACTCCCATCTGCAAAATGTGCTAAAAGGCAGCAACATTTTTGCTTGCATTTGTATTTATTTCTTATTAACTGTAATTCACTGTACTTGAAAAGGTGCTACACTATGTAACTTGGTGTCAGTGCTGCCAGCAATCCTGGACTCATATACATTGCCCACTGTTTTGCTGACATTATTGCAGCTCTATTACAAACTACTGAATTTGCAACATGTTTTGTTGTTGTGACCATATTCCAAGCTTATTGATGCAAGACGATATGTAGATTTTTTTGTTTATTATCATCATTTGTCAGGGTTTATTACGCAAAAAATGTAGCAGAAAATTACATGACAGTGAGAAGAACAGTCATAAAAATATTATTCAGAGTAATGTCTTTACAGCATGTTTAAATGCAATCACTGGTAAAGACATTAATTTGAAGTCTACTTTATGTGTGTGTTTACAGCTGCACATTGAGGACGTCTGTGTATATTTAAGATTGTTTGCTCCGGATCATACTGACAAACATCTAAATCTTTTATTGCACATGAGTACATTTAATAGCTGACTTTGCCTATATTGTTCAGTGGATATATACATGGATATATATATACACAGCAAGCCTGGTACAGTTACCTCGCTCTGTACGCGCTTTTAGTTGCTCACTACAGTGGTCGAATGTAAGCGGGCGGCCGCATAAGATGTCGATACTGCACCAAATTTTTGTTAGTTTTCTCAAAAAATGTACAAAATGATGCACGCCATTCATTCTTGGTGGTGATTTGTGTTCAGTGTCTGACAAAAGCAGACGAACGGAAGGAACGTCGTCGCGAGATCAATCGTCGGGCAGCGGAAAAGTACTGAGAGAAACAAAAAGCAACTGTCCATGACTTCGAAACAGTACGATTATCCGTATATTGCTCTAAACTAATGTTATTGTTGTTGTTGTAATTCCGATAATTAAGCTACACGGAACGTTTTCTCACAATGCAAATTTTGTTTTTCACGATTTTAACGCGCGAAAGCAGCTACTACTTTCAGCACGTCTTAGCCATCGCAATTCTCTCTGTCTGTCTGTCCGTCCGTCTGTCTGTTACACGGTTGGATCAGTCAAAAACGGTGCAAGCTAGGATCACCAAATCTTCACCTGAGGCTCCATGGAAGACTCTAGTTTCAGGAACCGTAAAGCTTTTCCATGTATTCGAAAGGGGTCACCCCAAACGAGGTCGCTAAATGAGAGGGGGGTGGGAAAAATTTGCAATTTTTGGCCAATAAGTCGCTGTATCTCAGTAACGGTACGAGATAGAGCCTAGGTTACTATTAATCACTAATTAGAAGTCGTACACTGGCTGTAGATTGGCGTTGAATTCAATGACCTTAAATGACCTTGAACGCCCAAACAGCGGGTTTTTATGTTTTTTTTGTTGATTTTGGCCTGCGAGATGCATTTGAAGAGCGAATTGCGCCGAAACCAATTGAGATAGACATGAACAAGTTGCGTATGAGATTTTCAGCATTGAACGTAGATTTCAGCGGTCCAAGACTAGATTTTTTACGTTCAAGGAAACCTGCGCACGAGGGCATCAAAAAACCGTACCCCCGTAAAAGTCGCTATTTTTCCTACATTCACCAGTCGCATCATTCGTGAAAATGGTTGCAGATAAGCATGCTATAGGCTTTCGCGCATCTCGTGAGCATTAGCCCAAATTTGTTGTTACACAACATCGTAACCAGAACTTTTCTTCACTACGGATTTGACCTTTCCATTTTTTCCCTCTTTTCCTTTTCTTCTTCAGTTACATTTTTCGTCTTCCAGTGCTTTTCACTTTTTTAGATTGAAAGGTTCATAAGAGTAAAAAAAAGTAAAACTGATTTAGTGATTTGTGAACTAAAAACATTTACCGTTCAACTCTCCCATACCTATAAATTCTGTGCCGCAATATTAGCAAACATCATACGATACAACTGGAATGCTTTGCCCAAATTACTTGTTATGAATCGTGGTCACGATTAACAAACTTCACGTGCAACTGTTATCTCACTGCTTGAATGTGTCTGTAATATGTTAGAAATACCTGAAGACTATGCAAGAAAATGCTGCTCTGAAAGAAGAAAATACAAGACTTGCTGAGGAAGCAAAACAGAAGCAGCAGGTGATCGATCAGCTGCTAGCACAGGACAACGCCAACTTCACGAGTATGACGACAGTCAGTGCCGACTACAATAGCCTGCTCCTATTCTACAATCAGGACGTCATGCCTATGTAATCATAATAATCTGATGTGCCTAGTCTGTGGGATGAGCATATATCCGGCCCCACATTTTATTTTCTTATTATTGACGCTTATTTTTAACTATGGACGTAACTGTTAACATTCAGTTTATTTTCAGTGCATTTTATACTTAATTTTGCCTTATTATGACAGAATTTAATTTCCATTTCACCGTATGTACATTATCTGCTACAGTGCTCCTGTATGTCAACACACTACCATGTAAAATGCAGATGCTTCAAACTGTTGCATAGTGGTATGCCCAAAAAACCAATAAACTAAAATGTGACTTAATCAGCACCATTATAAGCTTGCTTCCAAGTTACGAAAATTTATGCCCAAAGTGTACACAATGGCTTACACATGACACCACGGCTTTCCCCCAAATATTCTATGGCCTGTTACTTTGGAGCTAAATAGTACCTCATAGCTACCTACCAAAGCTAATATTCCAGTGATGTAACAACTGCTGATGACAGTATTGCCAGTGCAGCCCCAGATGATGAAGTTGACAATACTGCATATGATGCATCAACTTCTGATTACAGTATCACCGATGCAGCCCGTGATGACGAAGATGCAACAACTTCCGACAACCTCAACGACGACGATGATGCCAGTATCACCAATGACGATGAATGGGAATGTCCACCATTTGTTTGGAATCCTGCTGCAGGAGAATTACCTTCCTATACCCATTTCGAGGACCATGTGGTTTCAACGTAGGTGTCACTGGTTTTTCTCCTACTCAGCTTTACTAGCTGTTTTTGTCACCAGAACTCATTCGCCACTTTGTGGTGCAGAAAAATACTTTTGCTGATCAGTTCATTCAGTCGCATCCTCAGCTATCACCCCATTCCCGTCCACACAGTTGGGTGGAAACAGATAGGAAGAAATGAAGAAATTTCTAGGACTCGTTCTGTTGATGAGTATTACCTACAGACCAAATGTTGAAATGTATTGAGCTACGGACGTTTTGTACGCAACGCCAGTTTTCTCTGCTGTTATGAGCCGAAATAGGTTTGAATTGCTGCGTAAGTTTTTCCATCTCAATGACAACATGAATCAGCCTGACAGACGCGACCCTGCACGGGACCGATTGCTCAAACCGAGGCCACTGATCGACCATCTGTTTGAATATTTTCAAACCGTTTACACACCCGGGCCTTCAGTGGCAGTGGATGAAACCTTGCTGCTACATAAAGGCAGGCTTTATTTACGACAATATCTCCCTTTTAAACGAGCTCGTTTCGGCATAAAAATGCTCCGTTTGTCTGAAGATTCCGGCTAAGTTTACCGGTTTTGCATCTACGCTGGCAAAGAAGATCCCATGACCAGCGTTTCGGCAATATTGCCGGCGGAATGTCAGAACTTTGGTGTTTCCGAAAACATAGTTGTGTACCTCATCCTACCACTTGTTGACAAAGAGTATACGCTGTGGATGGACAATTGGTATTCCAGTTGCAAGCTGTATCGATATCTACAGTCTACACTACCGAAAAACTCATGCATGTGGTACCATACGTGCCAATCGTGTACTTCTTGAAGTGAGAAATGCACGGCCAGCAACTGGTCAGTTGTCTGCTTATCTCAGTGGGCCGTTACTTTGCATGAAATTCAGAGACAAAAAAGACATTTTTATGTCAACGATCCAACACAGTGAATCAGTGGCAGATGCCCCAGGGGTCGTGGAAAGCCATCCACTGCTGATGTTCGACAGAAGCCAGAATGCATCAATGAGTACAACTGCAACATGGGGGCGGTAGACAGACAAGACCAGTTACTTGAGGTATACTCAGCTGCAAGAAAAAGCATGAAATGGTACAAAAAACTGTCCTTTCACTTACTACAACTTGCGATGCTGAATGCTCATATCTTGTATCAGAAGTCTGGTGGTAAGAAAACGTTTCTGCGATTTGAACATACCATCATTGCAGACTTTCTGTTTCCGGGCAACGAACCGCATGCAGAGAAGTTGGAGTCAGTCATCAGACTCACGGAAAGACACTTCCCGTCAGCACTGGCACCTTCCGCAACGTGGACAAAACCACAGTCCAGATGCAGAGTGTGCAGCAGACAAGGTCGGCGGCGGGATGTCAAAACTATCTGCGATCAGTGTCCAAGTAAACTGGGACTATGCGCAGTGCCATGTTTTGGACTTTGGCATGGCAAGGCCAGATACTGGGACTGAACATTGACGTACATTTGATTTGATTGATGAAAATTATATTGGGACTAAAATGTGGTGTACATTTTGATCAGTTTTGGAAAATAATGTTGAACTTACACATGTAAAAACATTCTGCATTGCTGAGTTTCCAAGTAAACCGGTAAACCGTGCCTATGCATGGTAGCATGCTTCGAACTGTGGCACAGTAGGCCTAAAACAGATATTAGAACTGAACTCTGACGTACGCTTGATTTGGTGATAAAAATATTGTGACTGAAGTGTGTAGTACATTTTGATGTTTTTTGAAAAAAAATTCCACTTATACATTTCATATGCATAGCTGCTGTTTTTACTTACACATATCATAAGAGTAGCTATTGGGAGTACTGGGGGAAAGGTGGCCAGCCAAAATACACAAATTGATAAAGTATTCACCATATTTAACTTTTCTTTAGTATGCTCCATCAAGACAAATACATGGCTAAACGTACAACACATTTATCAGTATTATGCCGATAACTCCGATAACGCGGTTTTGGCTGCGGCGTAAGGATTTCCTGTGGGATGGCAGTTAAGGGGCTAGGACACTGTTGCCCCTTGCTACTGAAAACCCAGATGTCTTTTTCCCTTAGAACTTGGGACACTTTCGCGTCCTATGCACGATGTTACATTTGCCTTTGGCCTTTGAAACCGTCAATATTTGTGATCTCGTTTCAAGGCACCTATCTATTCCTAAAGGGGAAAAATACCCTACTTGAGCGGTCACACCAGCAAGAAAGGTCTCCTCAGTCCCAGATTTTTCTGGGCTAAAAATAGTAACTTTGGTTGTAGAAAATATAACTCAGGGTTGGAAATCTATGTCTTTGTTTACATCTAGAATGAAATTCGTACGAAAGTGCTTTTAAAGTTGCGCTATGGAGATATTTTGATATTCCGATTCGACGAACAGTAAATATTTTACGACACCTATAGTTAGTAAAGTTTTTGTTAAATCTGTTACACAACTACCGCACCCTGGTCAACCGTTTGCAACCATAATTGTACTGTACTTGATTGACAAAATGTTGCAGACCACAAGTGGCACTGTTCACTGATCAGCATTATACTAGTTGCATGTTGGCAAACGAGTTACAGAAGAAACGCCTGCACTTGACCAGTACGATCATGAAGAAACGCAGTGGTCTTCTAGTTGCTGTGAAAAAAGATGAAATGGAAAAAGCAAAAGACAAAGGCTTGGAAAAAGGACAACCAAATGATGTGCTTGGCAAGGCAAAACAAGAGACAAGTACTGATGCTCAACATGTGCCACAACGATGAAGTGCAGATGATACAATGTTGAACCAAGACCGGACCAGAAGACATCTCAAAGCCAACGATGATAATAGAATACACAAAAAAAACATGGGAGCGATCGATCACGCTGATCTGTCACCAGCTACGCATTCATGAGGAAATCAGCAAAGTGGTGGCGCAAGATGTGCGACAGACAATGGCAAACGATATACTTCTGCAAAACGTGCACCCGCCAGCCATGTCTGCACCCAAATGCTTTGAAACATATCACACCATAAAAAACTATAAACCAGCAGCTCCTAAAGTCGACGACGACGACTAATTGAAGAAATGACAGACACATAAGGAACATCCTTTGAAATTCTATCTAGTGTACGACTTTGAAACCTTTTTGACCCCACCACCAACTCCGGACCAAGATGTCACTAATTTGGATGCGAAAACCCATACCGTCGACGAACACAGCGTTAGCGGGTTCTGTTCTTACTACATGACCGATCTCCCACAGTATCAGACGCCCTGAACCGTATACAGTGGGTCCGACGTGATGACTGGTTTCTACAAGCATGTCATGTCGGAGAGCGAAACCATCCGAGCGGAAGATGTTAATGAAGCAAACCCTGTTGGTGTGCGGAATATGTCACCAGAGGCTGAGAGTTTGCCTTCGATAGTGATAAATGATAGTGTAATCTTAGACATACTGAAGCCACTAATGACTGCAACTGCATGGAGAAAACTGGGCAGTGCAGTTCTTGCACGTAAGAGGGCCAACATTTGGAAATGTGCATGCTACTGTAAAGACACAGCAGATGATAACTGTGTAGAATGTGATAGCTGCCTCGAGTGGTATCACTGGCTGTGTGTTGGTATAGAGCGAGCGCCACATAGTGACTGGTTTTGTTACTCATGCCGGCTACTGGTTTAGATGCATATGCCGGAAAGCGTGTGATATTATGCAACCAGTGCTAAAACCCCAATTATCTAAAATTTTAAATAAAATATACCATTTTTATCTACTTGGGAGCATGTCATGCAAACAGTGGAATGCTAGTATGTCAGTGGTCAGGAAATGCTATTGATTGTCTCAGAGACAGAGCTTGACTGTAGCCCCAATCCTTGTAGTAACAGTCAATTCTCTTAAATATTTTTCTCTGGAGAACAGTCTAGTAATGATACTGGTAATTTATTCCAGTCATCAACAACTCTAACTGAAAAGAAATGTTTTCAATATTTTAAATGGTGCTTATAATATTCCATTTGAAAGTTTTTCTCGTTGTGATTCTGTTGCATAAAGAGGTCATGAATGTAAATTTTTAAAAAAAAGATTTAGAGTAGATGTTAGGAAATTTAGCTTCAGTAATACTGTGATTGATAACTGGAATTGCCTACCTGTACCTTGCGTAAACTCTGGCACTATTAAGTATTAACACGTTCAAGAAGCATGCCACATATCTGTAGAACTGGAACCCGAGACTGAGTAGTGTTCGTATTTGTATTGAGATAGTAGGCTAGATATGGCTATGCCTGTGTCTACTCAGGCGATCGATGTCGTCGGACATTTATGGCTCTGGTGAATCATTTATAGATATAACATGTCGCTGCAACTTCAACTGAGCGTTTTAATACAGTGCAGTGTCTGATGGTAAGCTAATATTTATTTACCATTAAGTAAGCAACTTAGAGTTGTAATAGTGTAATTCTAAATTCTCCTAAACAGTACTGCATATATTTGATAATTCATTTGTAGAAATACTTTCGTAAAGTGATTAATAATGCTAACCAGTAGTACCACGCTCAGCACCGTGTTTTCACCCCACTTTAGGTACCTTTTCGGTTTATGCTTAGGTTAAGCCATTTTGTCTTATTATTGCTTCACATGGTAACTCTGAAGCTTAATTATGTGCAAACTGGTAGGTTTGTTGTATAATTGTGTGCAGGCTGCTCCATTATTGCAAAGTATATAAGATTTGAATAGGAACTGTCAGTATCCCACTTTCAGTACCTTTTTCTCTGCTACCACAACAGATGTCCATTTCCACACTGCCAAGCGGGTCACTTACAGTGACAAAAGCAAATGCACCCTGTTCTTTTTCAGGCTGTAATCATTATTCCTTTGATTATTTCCAGCAAGTTCACATCCCATCTGATCCAGACCAGGTCGGTGCACTCTACTTTTTGGTTCCTTATAAAATCGGTCTCTTTGGTGTCATATGTGAGCCATTATCGAAAATGGTCCTCTACATCATCCCAGAGGGTGCAGTTACAGGAAAGGGATCAAATCAAGTCATCTCAACGCTTCACTACTATTTTTCCAACTTTGGTCTGGGTGAGACTGATGCCTTCTTGAATGCAGACAACTGTGTGGGGCAAAATAAGAACCAGTTTCTTATCTCGTACCTGGCTTTGGCGTGTCATGTGCGAGCTGCACCAAAAGATAGTCCTGCACTTTTTGGTCAAGGGACACACAAAGTTTGCTCTGGACTTTGGAGCTGGTGTGTTCAAAAAGATCTTTAAGTGCACACCCTGCTCTACACCAGAAGATGTCGCAAGCTGTGCCAGGCAGTCAGCTATGTTGCAACCAGTTATCACAGGCTCTGCTGATGGAAAAGACCAGGCTGTACCTATGTATGATTGGCAGGCAAAGTTTCAGTCCTTTAAGTCAGTTCCAAATATGAAGAAATACCATCTGTTCAAGTTCTGTAGTGAAAATCCAGGTGTCGTTGTGTGTCATGAGCATTCAGATGCTACTCCAGTTTCATTTGCCATAATTTCTGCGAGTTACAAAGATGTATCTGTGTTTGCAGCGACGGAAAATGACGGAAAGGTATCTTGTCAACAGTGCGGTATACGGATGAAGGAGAACAGTATAGATCGACATTACGAGCGTTTCCACCCCGGGCTGACGCAGCGCAACACCTTGTCTGCTTCGGGCATAGGAACGAGTAGCGCAAATGGCTCGAGGTTGATTCTCCAGTCTGGAGGAGTCACGATCAACTTAGACAGAGATACCATTGACGACGCGGTATGCACAATACTCGAGAATCATCAAGACTACTCGAAGGAGACTTTGTGCGAGCTTTTGAACGAGCGACATCCGGACGTTCCTGCTAGCATCCGCGCACTCTTCGTCAACGTTGCTACATCTTCCGCACAATATGTGGCTGGGATCGAAGAAATTACCAGAAACTTTGGAGGATCAGGCTACCTGCCCGATGAGGAAAGAGTGAAGCGCGTGGCGAGATCGTTGACTTCATGGCGTATTGGACAACGTCGCACTTCCATCCAGCACCCGGTATGGTCCACTGGAACCTCGCTTTCGGGTGATTTGGCCGCCATGGCTGCTGAACATTCGACGCCAACGGTGCGCCCAGAAGCCACGGTTCAGGCGCCTCAAGCTGGCGACATCCTGCTGACATGTCTCCAGAAGTCTGGGATACCGTACAGTGGTACTATCGACCCAGACGCTGGGATTGGCGACGACCCATATGCGACGACCTCGGGGACCCACCCGTTGCTGTCGAATTGGAGCTTGGAGAGTGACGTGGGGTCCCAAGACAATAGCCATCAGAATTCTGGCTCATCGGCTCAGCTGTCAGCTGTGGTACCTACTGTGCGTTACGACGTAGCTTGTGACGGCAGTGGCGGAAATCGCTTCACCATCTCTGAAGAGGAAGGAAGCTCGGCCAACAGAACCTTCGCGGCAGCACAGTGGAACTGAAGCCTACAGCCAGTCAACAGGAGTGAGCAGACACAGCAATGGCGACGATCGTCTGTTTGACGAACGGCATCAGCATCGAGGCAACGAACGCGGTGGCGCCCAATCGAACGACTACTTGATGACCCTGTCGATCAACTCCGTCCAGAGGATCCTATGTCGTCGCCGTGCCGCTCGCTGGAATGTCATCGTCTACATGGTGGTGACGCCGTTCGTTCATGGCACCGAACCAACAACGTTGCTACTCGATGGATCGCGAGCTCGACCGCCAACCGACGCCGGCCAACCCGCCCCGGCCATCGCCACAATTACTAGCTAAATATTTGCATTCAATTAGGTATTTAGTAGCATCGAGTTAATATTCTACGTTGTTTAAATTTCTAGCAGCCATTAAAATTCATCGAAAACTGCTTGAAATATGCATGTTTTAGACTCCTAGTTGTAGTAGTAAAGTTTACGGACAACAATCAGTAGTACGGCTAGTGTAAGAAAGACCATGTTCAACAATGACAGGCTGAGTAATTCGAACTGGTCGTCTTGGTTGGCTCGTTGTTCTGACAACCCATGCCTAGCCAGATGCAACGTTTGTGTGAAGAATTTCGCACTGAGTAATATGGGGAAGCAGGCCATTAGCAGTCATGAGAAGTTAGTGGGATACAGAAAGAACGTGCAAGCAGTGACTAACAGTGATTCAGCCACAATTTCTCTACTAGTAGAAGCGACTAAACAGTCAGAAATTGGAGTTACTGGAAAGAGTGTATCAACAGTTTCTAAGCTGTCAGCCTCATCACATTCACTGCAAACCGCAACACTGAAGCTGCAACAGACATTTGTCTCTGCCTGTGGATGTGCAGGTTGTGCATGCGGAAATAATGTGGTGTTTGAAAATGATACAGCATCACTTATCCATGCGGTCAGCTGAAGGTTTGGGAAGTTTGTTTGCAGACATGTTTCCTGACTTGCGTCTGGTGCAAAAGTTTACACTGTCGCGTACCAAAGCATCCTATGTAATAAACTACGGACTCATTGATTACTTTCAAAGGCAATTACAGATGTGCTGAAAAAGTGTGGACTGTTTGCAGTGTGTTTTGATGAATCACTGAATAAAGTAGTGCATCGTGGACAGATGGATGTTGTTGTTCGGTACTTTGACGATAAGACCAGTTCATGCTGCACACATAACCTGACGTCGACATTTCTTGGCGGAGCACGAGCGGAAGACTTGCTGACCAAATTCAAAGAAGCTTTAAATGCACACTGTATGCACACTAGTAGTAGTAGTGATCAAGAAAATTAGCTGCACTATTCAAGTCTACAAACGTTTCTCTACAGCACACAAACCACTTGATGCCATGTACACCGAATGTCATCAGACAGCTAAACCATCTAGGTGTGTAACCAGCCAACCAGGCCAACCCAGTCTGGCCATTTGTACGTGGAAAGCACAACGAGTGCCAGAGACAGCTGGGATGTAAAAAGGCACACTGGGTAATGCATTTAGCCTCACATATATGACTTGCAGTATAAGCCAGTGTCCGGCTGTGCGGTAAGGAAATGGAGATCAGTGCCACCGTGTGGGACTTAACGTCAATGCTGACGTACGTGTGTGAATAATTACTGACCTGCAACTGAGATCTGCTTAGCAAAGTGATTATCGGTAGTACAGACACTTACTTTTTTTGTCATAAAAGCCACACAAGATGTGCAACATCATACACCATTGCACAGATAAAAAATAATACTGCTAGATTAGATGTATTCCGGTCAAGCCAGTGCAGCCAAGTGACATAAGGCTCTGTGACATGCACTCCACCGAGTGTAAATAGCCACATAAACCTCTAAACCAGTGTGAGTTGTGCAACTGCAAACGTGATGTAATGAGACATTGCTTTATGCATAGATGAGCACTTGTTAACAATTAGCTTCAGCTGTTCAGTTATTTGTGCCGCATTCGCAATCAAAGTGTACAACCAACAACACTCAACAACGGCAATAGCAAATCACATCTTTAAAAAACCTAATGTTCTAAGAAAATACTGGCTGACTGTCTCAAGGAAACCTGTAAGAAAAAATGCCAGCCTCGTCAGTAGCTGCAACTAAATGCAATACATAAAATTACTGGGCACCGACAAGCGAAGAGTAAAGATGCATGTCAACCAGTGGTGGGCAAATCCAAATCATCATTTGATTTAAATCATGATTGAATCATGTACAGTGATTTGATTTGAAAAATAATGATTTGATTTACAAAACATGTGATTCGATTTGATTTAAAATTTTATGATTTGATTTAAAATCATTCCAAATCACAAAAGATTTTCGATGGTATGCACAATGCTATTGTCAGCGACAGAACACATTTTTTGTATAGAAGAAATTGGCAAAATGCCCATCGCTGACATTAATTGAATTTGCCCATCACTGCTATTTCTGGCATGAGGGACTTGTGTAGAAGTTGTGGCCTGGTTGAGAGAAGAAGTGGGCGGTGCCGCGCTATCGTGGATCTGCTTAATCATTTGACTATGAATATTCATTGTTCAACAATCAATAGAGCAATACAACTAATATGGCCTGTGCACACAACAGTAACTTATCTGAACGCATGGTCGCAACTAACTACAGTAATTAATGTTGTATATAGGTTTAAGTTCTGCAGGCTATTATTAGGTTTACACTTTCACAGATAAATAGCTATAATTTAGCAACGAATGTTGGCTGGTGTTTACAGACTTGTTGTCACTTCTAGAAATGTTTGAAGAAGCCACTAATAGTTTACAGGCTGACACATTTACTAGCTCAGTGGTGATTCTTGCTATGCTCGGGGTTGATAGCATGCTGGCAGCCTGTGATACTCAGTACAGCACATTTAACCTGCAGCTACGCAGTTGCACTTCAACGACAATTTAGTAACATTCTTTGTAAGCCAGAATATGTGACTGCAACACTGTTGGATCCCAGATTTAAACTTCTGCCATTTGAGGAGTCAGCAGATTCGGCAGAGCCCAGAGTTAACACCTGTGAAGACTGTTACAGCCATTGATGCACAAAGTATGCTTATACAGCAGCTACAAAGCAATGGGCGACAGACAGCTGAAATATCTATTGGAATAAGCAGTGATGGTGAGGTCCAGGTTGTTACAGAAGATAATGTGCCTAAAAAAGGAGCATTTTTGCAGCATTCACATCAAGATCAGCAAAAGTGCAGCTGACAGGAGTGAAGACACGATATATCTGTCAATGCCTGTACTTCCAAAAGTGGATCCAGACGACTACTGGTCTACAGGACCTAACCAATGGCAGCTGCTGTTTTGCTGACATGTAAGCACAGCAGCAGCTGCAACAGTTAGATTTTTGTATACATGTAAAAAGAATAAGGGACTAACTGTAGACTCTTTTTATACACATCGTCATATTGCACACACTGGCTTATGCTTGGTGTAAAATTCTCAATTTTAAATATGGTGCGATTTTTTGACAGATTAGATTATATAAATTAAACATTTTAAAACGTGTCAGTTTTGATAAAATGATTTATGATTTGAAGATATGATTTGTGATTTGCCCATCATTGGTGTCAACTAAACAGCACACAATGACGAACTGTTTAGCAAATTAAATACCTGCTTCAAACCGAGGCAGTTGAGACAAGTGGGGTTGGTAAACTGGGTTCAACCGTTAAGTCAATAAAGCCAAATGGCCGTGAGCACACATGACAGAATATACCGTACAAAGTCCCACGCTGCCAGTGCCACCAAACCTACCAACAGTCTGTCTATTGGAAAGCATCGTCAAAAAAACATAAATGACCTGACAGTTGCTCAAGACTCATAGCTGAGTGGTACAGTGGTATATGCTATGATATAGAAACCTATCTTCATTCATATCGAAGTGTTTCAACTGAAGAACCTGACAACATGAAAGATACTTTTGTTCATTCGGAATTTCAGACGTTGTCGTTTA
>Ga0209367_1002698_pt1 | contig 23653 bp, 13 predicted proteins | sample WorMetLIZISLAND2_FD_187412 | JGI IMG/M metagenome (GOLD analysis project Ga0209367, IMG submission 187412) | Marine gutless worms symbiont microbial communities from Max Planck institute for Marine Microbiology, Germany - Olavius geniculatus... ... | reverse complement strand
GGGATTAAGCATGATGCAAAAAGAAAATGGTCAGATTTTTGTGGATTCTAAATCATTCAGTATTGTATTACCAGCATTTATGTTACAATTATGGCTCTCCTTTACAGTAGATTTCACTGGCGATTCAGTTCCACATGTCAACTACTGTTTGTTGGCTTTGAATGAATACGTTAATTTATTTGTCAACAACAAAAAGCAGCATAGAAGACAACAGTCACAGCAATTGCAATGCTAATATACTTCTCTAACAGATGCTTCCTCCAATAGACAGCATTCTGAGATCAGTGACTGCCTGGAGGATAACAGGGAAGATTATTAGAACTGCCATTAATTACCATTACATATGCACAATTATAATTTTAAGTTTAGGTCGATTTTGTTTTTTCTGTTTTGTGTTTCATAAAGGTTAAACTTTCTGTAAAAGTTAAACTTTTTGTTCTGTTGTTATGTGTATGTGCAACTCTGCCTGGAAAGACCGTCCCCGAAATGACCTATACTGTGTCGGGTGGGACGTTAAACCCTACTAACTCACTCACTCACTCAGAAAAATTTTTACCATACAGACAACTGTGAAGCCTATGAATGTCATGTATTTAACGTGCATACTTACAGAAAATCGTCCAGCAGGAGAAATAATAATGCAGGTGCTTTATGCAGATTAACATTTCACTCTGTGTAATTTGTGTTGTGTCTAGGTGTGGTGGTCGTTTTTGTGCTAATCGTAATTGGCGTGGTACTCCTGTGCGTTGGTTACTACTACAAGAGCAAGCGTCAATACAAGACGTATGAAGGTGAAGACGCGCATTACTTCGATAGTGCGGACATTGCGCTCGCTGCAGCCACTGACCGCCAGCCGGAAGTACAAAAAGAGAAGGAATACTACATATAATAGACAAGAGAACTGCTGTGCGTCCTATCCCGTGTTGTATATAGTCAGCTCCCATTTTATAACTGTGTGCAACTGTCGCAGTGTGTCTTGCAGACAGTTGAGTGTTGAAATGCTGATTTCTGTTGTCAAGGCGACCACTCCACTCACCAGTGCTGTGAAGTTGTCCGATATCTTGCATCATTTTCCCCATGTTTTGGTTGTGCACATCATGCATATTAACAGTAGCCTACATGGTGTTTTATAAAAAGGACCCCTTTTCTTTCTTTCATAATTCACTCAAATTATGATCAATGTGCATGAAATTTTTACCAGTTATAGCTGAACAAATACTAATTTAAAATATTTCAGCAAAATATGGCTGTTGATTAAATATTCTTTGCTGGTCGTGACGTAAAGCTGGTGCTGTCAGTTTCTACCCTGCTTCGATGGTGAACTTAGACATTATTGTTGCCTCATATGCCTCATATATATTTATTACTACAAATGGTTTTTCCTGGGGAATTATTCGGACAGTTCCTCGACTTTTGGTCAGTTCCTTTTTTCCCTAACATCTGTCGAATTACTTGGTGTTTCCAAGTGCCCTGCATTGGTTGTACAGTTGAAAAGCATTTAGAACGTGTGGCATACACACATACACAGCTGATCTTCATGCCTATGTTGCATTCCACTTGCAGGGCCTTTAACAATGAGGCAAGTGACAGCTTGCACGTGTTCATGGGTCCTGTAGGCTTTGTTAAGTAGCTTTTTGTCTGAATTCTAATACATGTATACTCAATGGCGTCATTTCAGTTAATCCTTGGGGGGTCTCAGTCTACATAACGTATTGTTCTGGCAGCAGTAACACTGTTTCAAACGTATGATTTTACAGGGAAAAATCTAAAATCATAAAACCTTGGTGGATCTGTAGACCCATCTAGCCCCCCCCCCTAAATGACGCTCCTGTCCATGCTGCAGCTTGAGTCCACAGAACGCTGCAACAGTTTTGTGGCAATGATACCAAGACTGCACAGAAAAGTAATATTTTGTAGACTTTATCATTCTATCTTTCGAACAGTGACAAATGAAGTATGTATGTAGCAGTTATTCAGGCAGTCTCTCGCTGAGAGATAGCTGGCATTCGCTTGACTGCTGCATCATTGATTACGTTGGTGATATTCCTCAGTGTAGAATGATTTTGTATACTTGCCTCATGTGTCCAAATGCGTTCTAGCTCTGCCAACTTTGCACTGTTCTCTTGCCATATCTCAAAACCATAGAAATCCACTTTTTGTTGCAGGGCTTAACGCTGTGAAGCGATTAAACCAGTACTTGGTAAAAATAAGCTGGGTGTTGCATCAAACATCGTATGTAGTTTATTCTGATCTTTCCCATGAACTCGAAAGGCATTTTATTGTAGAGTATATCATCAAGTTTACATCTAGGTCACTGTGTCAGAAAGCTGTATTAAGTTGACAGAGGCATGGGCTGGGTCTCAATTTTTGTACATAAATAAAATGCACCCAGAGAATCTGCTTTCATATTTAACATTCAAGGCCTGGCCTATGGTAGTGAATGATGTACAATAAAGCAGTTCTTTTGTACTTTTAACTATTACATATCATGTTTTGAAATGCAGTCTTTGTATTACATAGTGAAATACTGTTGGTTCAGCGCACTGACAACACACTTGAGATGCACTGCACTGCTCACACTTTTGTTCTAATGTTATTTTCATTAACGGGCTGTAAAAACTGATTTTCCTGGTAATTGAAAAATACCAAGTAGTTGAGTTTAAATCACTAAACAAAAGACCGACAACGTATGAATAATTTTCCTTCATTTCCAGCCTTATGAGGTTCAGCTAACAGGCAAAGTAGCAATTTATTTTGCATCTACAGTATATGCCGTTACTGATGAAGCCATAACACTAAGGTCTACTGGCTTTCTGTACCACAAAATGCAGTATGCTCAGTCCTGAATAGTGTCTTTCATTCAAATGTATGATAGCTGTATCAAATACTGACGTCTTATTGCTTGGTTTGTCACTTGGCATGGTGTCTGAAACTTATTGGCTAAAAAATGGAAGGATTAACTAATCGCTTTATCCTCATCAAATGAGCTTCACGCTTCCTGTCTGTCTGAACAAATCCTTAAGCACAAGTGACATTATACAACATGCAGTGTGTGTTGAACAGCACTATACATAATTATTTTAATAACATATAACACATTAATCATACGTTAAGCTAGAGAGTCAGAGATCAACGCCACTGCTGCTCTAGACTACACATCAGACGTAGAATAAACCCTTTTCACAGAATCTCCAAAAATCACTCGTCAATCGCAACACAAATACATGTAATTATATACACCACGCATCTTTGTCTAAAATACACATATCGGTAAATTGTAACCGACTAATTGCATTAAATTAAGCACATTTAATACTGCAACAGATCACTATGAACTGTCGTATTTTGACCCGATATGAACACTTAGTTTTCTGTATTATTTGGCTAAATAACATCAGAATGTTTATTTACGGCACACAGCATTGCCTCAATAAAGGAGACGGAATAGGCTAATCATTCATACATTATTTATTTGTTAAATTATTCTGCAAATGCAGTGTTCGGAACAGAATATCAATAAAATAATACACATGATACAGCGCGATTGTTCGTTATGAAATGCAACATCTTACTTAGTGCAAAACAGCTACCTAGTAGTATTTGCCTTTCACCATGTAATAATGGAATGACTACAGCAATGGTCGTCAAATCTAGCTTAGCATACGTACACAAAACTGGTGCAAGAATGGTGATACATGTATCATAATGAATTTTTACACGCGAAAGCAGCTACAGCTTTCAGCGCATCTTAGCCATCACAATTATGTCTGTCCGTCTGTCACACGGGTGGATCAGGCAAAAACGATGCAAGCTAGAATCACCAAATCTTCACTGTCGGCTGCCTGGAAGACTGTAGTTTCAGGAACCATAAAGCTTTTCCATAAATTCGAAGGAGTCACCCCGAACGAGGGCGCTAAATGAGAGGGGGTGGGCAAAATTTGCGATCTTTGGCCAATAAGTCACTGTATCTCAGTGAGGGTGCGAGATAGGGCCTAGGTTACTATTAATCACTAATAGGAAGTCGTACACTGGCTCTCGATTGGCGCCGAATTCAATGACCTTGAACGCCAAAATAGGGGGTTTTATGGATTTTTAGCGATTTCGGGCTGCGACACAAGTCTATATCATTCACAAGGTGGCGCCACAGAGCTATCGTTATGCAATCCAGATAGAGAATTTGGTATTTGTATATTATGTTAACGTGAACTCCCAATTTTCAGCTAAACTACTGAACTGGAACTGCTATAGGCTTTCGCGCATCTCGTGAGCATTAGCTCAAATTTTTTGTTTGGTTATGCGACCAGCAGTGGCAGAATAAAAATGCCGAATAAAACATATAGCAACCTCAGAGAGAGTGGCAAACAGGGAGTTATGCAGAACTATTCATTTGGGGGGCCTCAGATCCAAGCTGAGGGGCAAGTTCTAGGGGTAGGAGATGGAGTTCTAGGGGCTGTGCCCCCAGCAGGGTCCAGGGACAGAGCCCTTGGTCAGGGGGTAAGGAGGTGAAGCCCCTTGAAGCTGAAACACTTTTGGCTTTTGGACGTTCAATGGATACCGGAAATTTGCTATCTTTTCTAAAATGTGGAAAATTAAAAAATCTGATTTTGCGGGTTTTTTTACAAAAAAAAAGAATTTTAATAGGCTGCAGTTTGTTACTGCTTACTGTGAATTAATAACAAGTAGTTAAAGCAATATGCAGAAATAACATAGGTTTCACCAAATACATTTGGTTTAAACCACAAACCCGCTGGTATCTTTTTCGCTGGGGGATGTCAAGATTTTAATGCGGGCGTACACTCCTCCACAGGGGGGCTGGATAATTCACTGTTGGCAAACCAATAGGATATGTTGCTGGATCACTGGCATCATAATTAAAATTATTTGTAAGTCTGATGTAACCAGTTAACAACCACTGAAGTGAGATAATATACAGATTGAATCAGTCACCAAATCTGCAGCATGAAAAACTGGCAAAAGCACCTTCTTACAGCTGCCAAAATGATCGGTTCGTTTAAGCAACCAAAAGCCTACTACCGATTAGCTATTCCCTTACAAAGACGGATAAACAATGCAATACATAACGGCCACATATGCATCAAGATGTAGCAAAAGTCCAGCAGAGACCTGGTAAGTTTGATATGATACAAAATGATTTATCAGAAGCAAGCAAAGCATTACAAACAACAACTCACAATAGAAGACTGAAATGAAGCAACAGATATGTTATGTGAACAATTGGCCTAGTCTACGTCCTTGTCACAATGTGCTGCTGACTTGGTGCTATAAGCTGGTGACCGAGACGGCATCTGCCTGTCAAAATCATTCTCCACAATGTTTACTTTTAGGGTCCGGGTGAACCATGAGTAATTCTGTAAAAAACAGACTATTAAACAAAAGCAGAGAAGCTTGTCACTGAATGCTTACCGTCTGCATCTGATACACGGCCTGAGCATGCATACTTTGAGATTTTTTTCTCTGATGGGAAAGAGGGTTTGACAGTGTCCTTTATGATCCGGGACCATTAACATCTCTGAAGCCATGGCATTGTAGCACTTTAGAAATGCATATTTATTCCACTTATGTGACGGAAACATTTCCGTAACAAAAGTGAGTGGAACAGCAGGATGAATCCAGGGATGGTAGGGTCACACACAGATGTCAGCAACGAGCATTAATGATACGTGAATGACGTATAAACAGGCTTCACACTTGCCCTAAATTTGCCAAAATTTGAAGACCTTCCTTAAATGTATGAAAATTAGCAAATATGTCCCGAAAATCTTGTAAAATTACATATGTAATGTGGTTGGAGACTGCTGCAGTTCCCTAATTCTGTAATCATCATGGGACAGTTTTGTACATTTTCTTACACTTCACTTCTGAAGACTTGTCGTACTGACTGGACCAACTAATTTTTAGATAATGTACGGTACCGAAATATGTAGTGAATTCGGGGGTTTTTTGGTGTCTCGATAATTTCACAGAGTCGAACGCCTGTAGGTAGACACTGAATACGCCAACACACACCAACACAACTAAGACATGTGACTGCACTACATTCAACGACGATACGCAAGACAGTATACGAGTAATCCAAACAATCAGTGACTGTGCATACTGGTTCACGGTCATGGGTCACAGAACGAACAACCGAGTTGGCTTTCAACCATTCACTCACAGAACACACAACAGACAGAGCAATGCATACTGAACACCGACGGACTATCAGCAAATAGTTATCAGTTCGGCTGATGAATGACTTGATTTGGTGCGATAACCTATAAATTACCCAGCATACACATAACTATGTACAAAAAACACAAGCACAGTTCTGCAAAATGCCTTCACTCACAAATAACCTGATGTACAGATTCTAAGTAAGGTCAAAAAGGGAGATGCTGCAACTCTGGCCACAACCCTTCCACAATTTTCTGCCATCATACTTGACCGGAGTAAATTAGGAAAATTCGTTTTTAGTCACCACTTTATTCGAAATTCCCTGCTAAGGATCGCAGTAAGAAAATTCTGAATATCTGCCAATATTTTGCAAACTGTGTCTCCCTTTTTAGACCTGCTCACTCTACTAACTATTTGACATGTGCAACAAGAAACTGTTCACAATCGTTTATACACAATATCTCATAAATCTTTGCCGACATGATCTGGCCTAAGCCGGTGGTCACAGACACGTGACTAGTTGGTAATGTCAATAAATTAAAGACAACAGGCATATATACATAAACATATGCAGTGCACATCTAATAGTCTATAAACTGTCGGAGCAAAACATTACTACCTACCAGACATATGCAAAGGCAACATGCCGGGCCAGGCAGAAAAATAATGGTCAAGGCTTAACTAATCCAATGCTACAGTCAGAGATCAAAACTTTCAGATTGTCAAGTTTGCCAAAAAAAAAAAATTTTAGTTAAACAAATTTTAGTTAAACAAATAACTGCCATTGACTGCCGTTTTCACGCGACATCAGTTTGTTCCATAAAGCCAGCAATTAGCTCTGGAATTCTTGATTTTGAAAAACGGTAATCAAAATCCAACTGACAAAATGAAAGGTAGGCCTGAAAAACTCACGAAAATGAGCCCAAGTGCACTAGGTAACCTATAACTGCAGCAAAAACTAACAAACAACAAATCATAAAGTGCAACACTGCAGCCAAAGTGCATCTGATATAACACTGCTAACATTATACTAGTCAATCATCTCCAGTGCAATAACGATACACACCGTGTCTGTCTGATACTGTCATATGATGCAATGTGCCAATAAAAACCATACGATCTGTAAGAGATGCAGCTCCCATTCAATTGTTACAGTATGTAAAATCGAAGTCAACATGCTCAAATGACATATTTTAATTTTAGGACAAAATGCACCTTTAATGAAAATAATTAATCTTAAATATGTTTACAATATGATTCGTGAAAAAAGTGATCAAACATCACAATTCTAATTTTATTTTTTTACAAAAATTAATCGGTTTGTGGTTCCAACAGTCCTCTTAGGTGTCCGGGCTGAGTCTCCGGAACAACCTGCATGACTACTGACTCTCTCTGCTGACATTTTCAAATGTTATTAACAAACTTATCCATTTGCTGCTTATTAGTCACTGACGCTACATCAGACTAGAAGCTTCTGTTGCTTCTGTACTACACAGAATCACTGTTGCAGACAGTACAGACTAAAGTTGCAGCTCTTCAAATAACCATCTGGTTCTTACTGGCACACTGTGGATCCAACACACTCGGTGTTGATCAGCTGACGCACGCACACAGTAGTTACTCAATAAACCCGGTAAACATGCTGGCCAGGTCACTGAACTCAGCCGAGGTCTGGTTAGTTGCAGCGGCGGCCGCGCTGGCGTGAATACCGAGCATGTCAGCGTAAGGTTCACGACTGCCGACGGACTGAATGATGTCAGAGGCTAAGGGCTGTCTGCACTGGGACATCACTAAGGATGATGACTGCGCTGCTGCTGCTGCTGCTGTGTCACTGCTGCCAGCACCGAGGGCAGCGGTCCAGTCTCCCGGCCACAGACCTGAACGCATCCCGTACTGCGCTGCCGACGCACCCAGTGTAGCATACGTCGAAGCTGAACAACACAAACAGACATTAAAAGGGTAAAAATTGATAATTAAAAAAGAATTCCTCAACGAGCTGCAACAGATGTTTCAGGAGACTCGTGTGAAATGAAGTACCTTTTCCAATTCCAACAAGTCTCCCTGGCACTGGCAGACATGCCAATGCTACAATTCAGTAACCTTCAAAGGTGAATTCTTGGTCTCTACTGAACTGGACCAGTGCCACTCTCCTTAACAGATTTTTAACCTTTTCACCCCAAGATCTTTTTTACAACCAGAGGTAAAAAACGAAAAGAGAAATACATAATAAAAATAAAAAACTAGAAAGCAGTCATAGCCCGCAGACCTCCGCCAAGGCCATGTTGTTCCGAGACAGCTTGATCGACGAAAGTAAACAAGCGGAAGTTTTGAGTGCGATTCAAACTATACTTGCATTTCCTACATTGACCTAGTTCTATGTGACCTAAAAACCTTGATTCAACGCATGTTGTTCGCCAGGTGCCAGCACCATAGCGACAACAGCGGTTTCCCTTAAGGCCCATGCTAACGAAAATCTCAAAGTGATCCAGAATCCAGGATTCCTGCCGGATCACCCCCAAAATTGAATCACTGGCAGTTTGTGCCATGCCCGACATGTCCTCAAAATTTCAGAAATATCCGTCCATAACTTTTTGAGTTATCTTGCTGACTCACAGACAGACAAACAAACAAACAAACAAACAAAAACCGGCAAAAACATTACCTCCTTGGCAGAGGTAATAATAATAAGCTGGCCTATTAGTAGTCTAAAAACTAAAAGTGCTGGTCAACCATGAATTTAGGATAAGCAGTTTATCCAGCACTGAAAAATTCTGACAAATAGCAGCACTGTCCTCCAAGCTACAGCTACCCACAACATGCACACAGAGATGAAATAGAACAGGGTGGGGGGGCAGAGACAGCATAAGATGCTACTATTATATACACATGTACCTATACTGTTATACTGACATATTTCACTCCTACCTAAGCAGTGCAATACACCAAAAAGAAGAAATCTAAAGTTTCCTGCAACTAATATGCGATGCACTAAATATTAGTGTTGCCCCAAAGCTGAAACTTCACAGATGGAATGCCCAAACAACAACGTCAAAGCAGGACAAGATGAAAAACAGCAATGTCCGATGAACAGAAATACCATAATGCAGTAAATACAGTGAATTAAATGCCGATAGCATGGTTCCTACCACTCTGCAGCATTCATTTTCGCAGACTTTTTCCCGACTTTTGAGAACCAAATGATTCGTTTTCCCTGACTAATTTGTTGACGCAAAATACTAATGTTGGCTTTCAATCGCACTAGAAAGAAAGGTGGCGGAACAAATTATAAAATGGAGATACAAACAATCTGCAAGCAATGCGAGAAAATGCGAGACCCAGTCTGCGTACAACAGTTCAAAATTTTTTCTGCATGTTTGTTAACTGTTGTACCCTGGTACTTTGATTTTCCCAGACTTTGAAATGTAAAATTCCCCAACTTTTTCTGATCTTCTGATTTTTCCTTGACTTTCCCTGACTTCTTAAAATTCCCTGACTTTCCCTGACCGTAGGAACCATGTGACAGAGTTACTGTAGTCTTACCGGAAGCAGCAAGATCACAACCGACCGACGTTTGACTGTACGCTGAGCCAATATCAGCCGAACTCAAATAGTCACCAGACTGCCAATCAACATAACATATACAGCACGTAAACCAGCAAGATGCCACCAGTCAATTAGAACAAGATACAATGACAATTTTCTCCCAAAAACTTACAAAAAAGTAAAAATTCATAAAAAGAACTACAGTGAAAAACGATGAGGCACACAAACCTCTGCGCATTAACATGCTGAAATGAGCAAAAAATAAACTGAATTCTACCAGTAACACCGGTACAGTAAATAACAACAACAACAACAACAAGATGTGGGCTATCAGTCTGAAACAGAAGCTCATATAACATGAATAAATGATAAAATATTAAAAATTTCAGTTTATTTCCAGTTATTTAAAAAAATCATTGTTAGCAGCACAAAAGTGACCGTCCTGAACAACTTAGCTATAGTGGATCCTAGCTACAATGGGCTATATCCCCAGCCTAAGTTACATACAGAATGGGTCAGTTAAATAGATACAAATAAAGGTTATGTATTACCTGTCGTGCATAGCCGATAGGTCGAGACCAGCATGATTGTGATACAGCCATTGTGCTGCTTGGTGTTGCTAGAGATGATGTTTCGGCAGCTGAGCCTTGTGATGAATACGAGCCCTGATATTTGATTATGGAAGACGGGCCGTAGCAGCTGTATGCGTCTGAATGTCCTGCAGTAATTAAAATAAATGATAAATAAACAATAATTCTAGCGGTAGACTGGCATCTCGCTGTTACCATGGAAAAATTGTTAGACATAAAGGATCACAGACCAGGTTCATATTTGCAGTAGATAGGGATGCCTATGAACAGTAATGCAAGCCACAACCCTGTAACATAATTAAATCTGCAGTTATTCAATACCAAGAGCACAGCAAACCAAAGATGTTTTCTGAAAATATGGACTTAATATGTAGGAGTTCTTTAATAACCCAATTTAATATATTGTAACTGATTAAAAAACACAGAATGCCTGTGACTTCAGGTTTAGTTAGAGCTGCAGTAACTAACAGACCAATGTCAAAACTGCTGGAATATACTGCCGGAGCTACATTCTAAGCTACAAGTTGGATAATGGTCCAACTAAAGATTAACTGTTCCATGCACAGGTTAGGGTTAACCACCGGGTTAACTTGGGAAACTGGGTTAACTCGTGGCACTTCATTCCACACCAAAATTTGGTGCGCAACAAAGTGCGCGAGGTTAACCCGAGAGTTAGGTTAACTCAGCATGTAGCAAACCCGCGAGTTAACCTAGGCATGGAAGAATCAACCATAATAGTGTCAAACGTTAACCAATTAACACTTAAGCCAGGGGTCTCAAACTTGCGGCCTGCGGGCCGCATGCGAAGGCATCATTTGCGGCCCGCGACACATTATCTGATATTCTAAAAATTTAGGATAAAAATAAGTCGTTTTATTTATTTTACAGCATTTTTCCAGTAACCCAGCGAAACTATTATCTTTCTCATTTGCGTTCTCTTTAGTGGAGCCGCATGCTGATGCTGGCAGCGACCAACAATGGCCCTGGCAACTTGGACCGTTTCTTATCTCTTCAGGTGGTAGGCCTAAGTGAAGTTAAGCCACAGCGCCTGAAAGATTATGCAGATGTCATTTCTGAATATCCTGCAGAGTTCGACCGATGTTTTAAAGAGTTCAATAATCTTAAACCACAGTTTGCACTTTTTGCCACTCCATTTGATGTTGACGCAGAAAGCGTTTCCAAAGAATTCTGGATGGAGGTATTGGATTTGAAGTGTGACAAGCAGAAGCAGAAGTACACGGATATGGGTGTTCCTGATTTCTACAATTTTTTGTTCAGAAAAAAAGTATCCAAAATTAGTCTCTGCAGCCTCCAAAATAGCCTAATGGCGATGTGTGGCTGTACCTACGTTTGTGAACAGTTCTTCTCATCAATGAAGATCAACAAATCCGCTTTGTGATCAAGACTCACTAGTAAACGTCTGAATGCAACATTGCAATTGGCTAACACCCGTGATTTCAAGACTAACATCGACTCTCTGGTTTCTGCCAAATCAGCGGTAAGAGTTAGTCGGAGATGGGAAAAAATCTGAAGTTCTAAACTACAGTGTATACTGTAAAAATAACTTCTGTCATTTGTAGGGGCCTATTAATTACTGCATTTACAGCATTTTGTCGTCTCTAAAAACAATGCGGCTCACCGACTGAGTGATATCTTGCAGTGTGGCCCCCACCCCCAAATGAGTTTGAGACCCCTGACATAAGCCATGCAGACATATCGACATACCAGCAGACAACTGTTGGTGCGGCAGCATGCCTGAATAGAGCTCCGGGTAACGTGAGGAGTCTCTCTGCAGCAGGCCGAGAACGTTACTGGAGTCCGATGCAGCGCCAGCGAATGATAGTGATGAACTGGCAGTACTACCTTCCACCAGCTCACTGCCTGATGTACCAGCTGTGCCTGACTGCCTACAGTTATAAAAAGAAGCCCCGCTGTCGTTAGAATAGCCGACCGTACTAGTTGTCAGTGACCTTCAAGGTCATCTAAAGTTGACGATTTTCATTTCATCTGAAAGGGTGTACGCCACTTCCTATTAGTGATTAATAGTAACCTTGGCCTTATCTCGCACCGTTTCCAAGATATGGCCAGTTTTCCATTAAATTTCTTACCCCCCCACAATTCAACCCTCAATTTGAAAAACTTCCACTTACACTTAATGGCTGAAATTTTGCATGCCTGAGTTTAACACATATAGCTAATAATTCGTGTAAAAAGTTTTCCCCTACACCCTAACCATTAGCCAGGGTACATCCGTTACCAACAGACAGACAGACGAACAGATGACAAACATGCCAATAGCTCGACGTTACATAAGTATGGTCAGCTTAAGTCAGCAATATATGTTTCAGACACTTGACACAATTATCATCAGGCCCCCACACTATTCTGTGGCATCCACAGATTTCACAATGCACCAGAAAAATGGCCAATTTACTGTTTTTTTGCGGAACGATGTAAAATTGACAGTTTTTGCTTTGTTCATAGTTAACTTTAGGTCCAGGTGCAGTGCTTCTTACCATTAAATAAAATAAGTCAAGAATTTGAAAGTTTATTTCCCATGTAATTTACAAAAATGCTGCCAGTGCTTGTCACAATACAATCTTCTTGCTTGCACGTTTTTTTTATAACAGATGTTTTTTTGAGTTTGTGGCAATATGTTCAGTAATAACCAGAGCTGTCAAATTACTGCATTAATTAACGCGTTAATGCATTAGAAATTAACGTGCGTTAAAAAAATTAACGCGTGTTAAAAAAATTAACGCACATACGTAAACTTGTTAATTAACTAAATTTTGTGAAACAAATGTTTTAATATTCGGTTAAACTGCGGTTATTTGACAACAGAATGAATTCAAGTAACTAAACTGTAGTTGCCGTTCCATTACTACTGCAAATAAATAATTATTCCAACAACGAACTAATAGATTTTTATGCTAGCTATGACGTCAGTTATTGTTGATTATATGTTTAATAATGCGTTTCTAACTTTCTATATTCTACAAGCGCCCCCCAAACGTCGTGAGGCCCACGGTAACTTACCCCTCTACTCTCCCTCTCGACGGGAACAGGTGTTCAATAATGCGTTTAAAAAATTAACGCTTTTACAGCTCTAGCAATAACATTTCACACAATACATATTACATATTGTAGCAAATATAAAAAAAATTATAAAGGGCAAAATTCCAGTGCATCAAATTCAGCGATTTTCTTGCCAACACTGTTGTGCATATATACATTTATTTATTCACTTACTTACTTAATTCCAAAATGCAAAGTGCAAGAAACAAATAAACAAAGATTGAATCTATCAAATTATAAACATAGGTAACGGAGAAATGCTTACTTGGCGCAGCTGTTAGTGCAGACAATGTACTCAATCTCATCAGTGTAAGGATTCTGAAAGCTGAGGCAACTCATGCGAAGCCAGACCCAGTCTCGACTCTTGGCACAGAAACGATACATGACAGATACAGCCTGGCCCTTCAGCTTCAACACTGAACCAAAGACCACAAGTAGACAATATACAGCTAGTCACGTAAAAACAAAAGAAGATCAAAATTCAAAGTTCATACATAAACCAAATTCTGTTGTGCGGAGGCTCATTCCCTTTGCAGAACTGTCGGCCGGCAAGCGCTAACCTAAATTAAGCTAGCACATAATTCAAGTTGTCTAAATGGCTGGCTCCATTAACAGCCAGTGCCTTTAACCAACTAGGTTGATATGCCAACAGCCATGGTAACAGGCCCAATACTGTCACATTTCTTTCTAATATGGGCTGCAACAGTCATTGGTACTCATTTTGCCCATACATGAAAAATGGACGGACTGAGTCAATCTGGGGAGCTTGGTCAAAATTCGACCATCACAGTAATAACCCAGCTCAGGATAGAATAACTTTGTTCACTGTTCACACAACCAATAACGTCGCCAATAGACTAAGCCGCCACCTTCTGAAATGTGAAATCACTTAAAAACAGATCACTACTCTCTCTTTGGAAAGACGGCTTGAGTCACAATTTGCACAGAACAGACAAACGAAAATGTTTTGATGGGACTATCAAAAAAGTTAGCCTAAAACACAATGGTCATATAAAAACTAAATCTTTATGCAAAATGTAAACACCATTACTAACAGGATTTTTCTCTAATCTGTTAATATCAGAAATATACATTTTTCAAGAAATGTACAGCCTACACATAAACGACTACAATAATTGAACAATGCCAGTTTCTAAATGACACTGATGAGTTCTATTTTCTTCTGAAAAATGACATAAGCAACCGACCTTGTTCGAAAGTTTCCTTCATCTGCATCTGGTCTTCGGCATGGTAGAAGTCATACACAGATTTGCCAAGAAGTTCTTGAGGCTGGTAGCCAAGGATTACCTTCACACTGACCACAATACACAGCCAAATGACACAACAAATTCTACACATAAACAACTATAAAAAAACACATTATTTGCCTAATCTTTTGCATGGCTTTGCTCACTTAAAACATTGTCTGTGCCGAGCCCACCTGTATGAGTGACTGTCTACGTGCTGATAAACAATCTTGGTAAACTAACCAGCCACCAGGTCAACTTAGCCCTATACATTTGTGGGACAGTAAAATGATTATTAGCCTCTGGGCTGAGTAGTAATAAATGGCCAATTTATGCAGACCTGTGGCTCTAGCTGAATGGCTTAGTCCAAAGTCTGGCAGCCACCTAATGTTGCTGAATATTCATTAAATGAACCACGTAAACTCTCACAATCGTAAGCCATAATAACTGAACCAGAAACATTGTAAAGCTACTTCTAGATATTACAAAGAAACATTATCAAGTTATTTCCATTTAGATTTTGGATTTGCTTATTTAGTCAACAGAGCCCCAAAACTGGGGCATCGCATCGATGGGCTGAGGTGTAAGAACAACTTGCCTAGGTTTGTTACCTGAGAGTTGGGTGGTCCGTATTCGAACCCCCGACCTTTTGATCATTGGATCCGACACGCTAACCATTAGACTATCAAGCCATTACAATGATGAATACAAAAAGCCAGCACAGAGGGCGAGGAATATATACCGATGATCGACAAATGTGAACTTTCCATCAATGCTGTGTCTTGAGATGAATTCGGTGGAGCTGGAAGCCGAGTTGAGGTCACTGGTGTTGGGACAGCTTGTGACCTGCAGTCGGCCAATGGCAACTAGACAGCAGTGTGTACCGGCGACTGGTGAGCCATCTTCTGCCTCTGAAGACACGGCACGCTCTGCCTGATTGCCTGCAACAATACAAGTATTCACTTTTAGCCGACCATGCTAATGTTTGTACTTAATGACTGCACTGAATGGTACAACCTGTCTGTCATCTGTACTGTTGTGTATTGTGGCTAAACAGTATGTCATGTTCTGTTTTCAATGGCAAAAACTGGCTAATATGATGATGATCAAAATGAGGGTCTGACACAGATTAGCTATTAGTCTGAGACGTAAAGTCTCACCAGATAATACACAACCAATTACAAATCTTAACTCACTTGTTGGTGGCCAGTTTCTGATGTATCCAGTGACGTGGACGACAGCGTACTGTCGTCCGTCGCTTGACGGGCCGAGCGTGTTGCGATGACGAGCTCGTACTGGCTGCGATGGAGATGCCATCGGGTCGACTGCAACGTCTCCGAGACGCATGCGGATTATGAAGCCACGACGTGATCCCATACACAGCCTCATATTGGCTGCCAATGACAACATATCAGACCAGATCAGATATCTGCCATCCTAAAGCCCAAATTCCATTACGCTGACTTTCATCGAAACTTCCCTGTGGGAAAAGTCGTGGACAAAAATCACGAAAGTTGCAGACATAAACCATCTTGACATGTTGAGATGAATAAATGATTGAATATGTCAATTTGTATAGCACCCAATTAGAGAAGACCTCAAGAGCACTTGCAGCCAAATAAATGAGTTTTGAGTTTTTTACAAAGTCCGTGACAAGTCTGCGACAAACCCGTTTGTGTCACTCTAGTGAAATTTAGCCCGTTACAATGCACAAAGAAAGTCGACAACAAAGTCCACAATAAGTTCCCGACAAAGTCGCAGACACAAATCACAAAAGTTGGCGATGTGATTTGTGTCACGGACTTTCATGATTTGTGTCCGCAACTTTGTCGGGAACATGTCCCAGACTTTGTCGCAAAGTCGGCGTAATGGAATTTGGGACACGTTGCAGTCTTAACATCCACCTGTATGGTATGAGCTCCTAACTCAAAAATAACAAGAAAAGCCCAGCTAATGCAAAGGGGAATGCGCAACAGCGGTGCATGTTTGAAAGCCCAGTGCAAACAAAATCTAGGCTCACCCATCCTAGCAACGATGTTTCTTTTACACTCACCAGAAGGCGCCAAATGACACGACCGATCACACTCAGCCGTATTCGCAAAAAATCCTAAATTTTTCCTACCCCTTATCATTTAGCACCCAGGCTCAGAATGACCCCTTTTGAATTTATGGAAAAGCTTACGGATCGTGAAACTAGAGTCTTCCAGGCAGCCGACGGTGAAGATTTGGTGATAACAGCTTGCACCGTTTTGGACTGATGCACTTACGTTACAGATGGACAGAATTGCGATGGCTATGACGTGCTACAGCAGTAGCTGCTGCTATGCATAAAAAAGCATAAAAAACTGAAATTAATGTGAATATTGATCGGGATTAGAGTAACCAGTGCATCAGTGAGTGTGTAGGGTTTAATAACGTAACACCCGACACAATATAGATCATTTCAGGGATGGCTTTTAAAGGCAGTGCACAGACATAAACATAATAATGAAACAGTAAGTTTAAAATTCACAACAATGAAACAGAATGCTTAACCTTTAAAGAAAAAAAACAGTTCATCAATTTCAGCTAAATAGACCAAAGAATAGAGGTGCACAGGTGTAAGTAAGATGTAGGTGCATAATATATTTTTCAAGTTTAACCCACAAGTGTGCTGGCAAATTCTGAACTATACCGAAAATGCACAGTGGACAGATATATCTAAAAGATGACGTAGTAATTGGCAATATTAGACAATATTCATGCAAATTACGTGACCTAGTGAGATAAGTTTGAATGAGATACTAACACTGGTTGCCTTCCTTCTTCACAGTTCCCGCTGAAACAAAAACACACACGTGCAACCTTCAATGGCAAAATTTGATTAACAAAAAATTATATATAAAACTATCATTAACTGCTTATTTTCAGAAACACGTAATGATAATCACGTGCAACATTTTGGAAAAAAAAACAGCTAAAACTGTGTTATTCAGAGCCATTGAGTTGCTTCTTAATAGCACATCAAAAACGATGAGATACAAAATGTATGTCAACAGTTTAAACGGATACCGAATAGACAAATAAAACTAATGTGCAAGACGATGCTATGTAACTACATTATAGCTAATTGTTTATAAAAATTTAAAAATAAAACAATGACAGCATGCTTCTTGATGATATTGAAAATTAATTATAAAAAATGGCAATACATCACACTGTTCAACTTCTCTTACAATTCTGAACAATAAATCATCAAATGGTACATATGAACATGAAACGTCATTATCATGTGTTGCAGCCAACAACCGGATTAAAAGCCTGACATACTCTTAAGGTCGAGAATGCGGCTGGAGTTCTGGCAGTCTGTGGTTGACAATTGTTCACGCAGCTTTTCCATGTCGTCCGGATGAACCAGGTTGAACAGCGAGTGACCAAGCCACTCCGTCTGCCAGCACACGATGCATGTAATTTAGAAATATTCAACTAGAATGTCGGGGAAAACAAGTAAAATCCTCGCTCAGTGCTAAGTAAATTATGTGATCAACCGAGACAAAAAATGCACAAGAATTCATGTGATCTTGACCTTTGACACAGGAATTCAAAATGGTTCCACAGGTTGTCAAGGTACACTTTTGTGCAAAATTTCTTCCCATTAAGTGGAGTGGTTCATGAGTCTTTGTGTCAACATAGCACGTAGCTGAAAACAATACTGTCCCTCTTGCACAGACAGTAATAACGTAAAGTAAAGTAACGTAAAGTCCTTCCCGAGCCTTACAGCCCATAGGGTGGTGCTGATCTCCGTTTCCTAAGGTTCTCAGCCAGACACCAGTTTTTACACTGCGATACCATGGATACGGGGCCATTGTATCGTGTGGTGTGCCTGTTTACGTCCCAGTGGTGAAGCAGGTACCAAATTATACTGCTTGGTGACAGAGACACGTGTGTGAACAACTTGCCTAAGATCATTACCCGGCAGTCTCCTGGTGCGGAGTCAAACCTGCGCCTCTGAGTTACCTCAGAATTACAAGTCCGACACGTTACCGTTAGACTACCGAGCCACACTAATAAGCAGTTATAAACTAACGTTGAACTGTGAAAAGCTTAATGCAGAGCACGAACACTCATGCCATGTAAACGTTAACACTCCACAAATACCCAAGCTGACAAAAAATTATTACTAGAAATGTGGAAAGCAAAGCCGCTCTATGCTGCATCTGGTAATGTAAAAGTGACAGACCATTTCAATGGGAGAACCCAAAAGTTGACCCTCCCCCATATATCCCAAACCCCTTAATTTTTTCACACCAAATATGGTAAATATGTGAATGGGTGACTGTCTACAAAAAATGCATCATCTCAATATCAGTATATAACTAACCACCAAGGTCAATTCTGCTTTCCGTCCATCCAGGGCAGGTAAATCGAGTACTTGTCTGATTGAAAACGAGCAAGTTCACCTGTGTCAGGTAATGATAATGATTATGAACGAGTTTGCTTTAACGTGGCATTAAGTCCTAAGACTGCAAGAACATGTAACAAATTAACAATAACAGTGAAGTCACGCAGTAGTCAATGCAATGAAACGTTCTTAGTCAGACTCGGAACAGCTGTAAGATCTGGCAAACAGTTCGGTCTTCAGTCTGCTGCGGAAAACTTGCACTGACGGCGATGACTGGACTGACTCCGGCAAACTGTTCCAGACCGATGCAGCAGTCGCTGGAAAAGTGCGGTCGCCAATGGTAAAACACACAGTGCGTGAAGTGACCAGCGTTGATGTAGTAGAAGAGCACGGTCACCGACGTGCATTGAGATGTGACACACGCTGAAGATCTGAGGCCAGGTAGCCAGGTGCAGAGCCTTGGAGGCAGCGATACACCAGCACTGCCAGCCGGAATGAAATACATTCTGGCATCCGAAGCCAGTGTAATCTGCGAAGTAGCAGCTGAACATATTCCTGGCAACAAGCTTTGAAAATCAGCAATGCAACGGCATTCTGCACAGACTGACAGCAGCGCCACAACGAGATGATCGATGCATGTTTCATAGCTATCACAGGGTGGTGAAACACTCCAAACATGTCTGAGTGACTTGGGTCCGCATCGCCGGGGGGCGGGCAACAATACCGTGCGATATGACATTAATGCTCCATAGCTCTGAGATAGGTTCACACAAAGAGATAAACACATCTTTAACCACATTACAAAACACATGACAGCATGAACTAAGCCGAAGGGCAGATACAAGTGAAGACATGAGACCTGTGACTGATTGAGTACAGGAGTGATAGAATCCGACACGTAGATGACTCGACCCGTGTCACACTGAATGACGAACAGAAATCCATCCGTTGCCTGAAACAACACACGCAACTTTTTTCTGCAACACTGCAACCGTTGCTGCAACACATCTCAAACCACGCTTCATTCGAACTTCGCCTCAAAACAGCTCTGCTTCATCAGCAATTTCTATTAGCTGCTTCTCAATTCTTATTTATTTTTTAGACATCATCTTCCACATTCAAATGTTAAATAATTTTTTGCTAAAACTGTAAACTAACGATTATCATTTGAAAGTACCATTAACACCGACTAATTTGCTACAAATGTACACACCTGTATAGTGATACGTGGTATAATAAAAACTCAGCCATGCTAAACAGTCAAAACTTTACTGACAGAAAAGTATTGAAATTTATACAGAAGGAGATCAATGTTGATAGACCAGAAGCTGTGCCTCCATACAATGCATACCTCCAGCACAAGATGCTTCAGCTCCTGATCAGTGAGAAATGATGGTTTGTATGAACTATCTGATGATCGGCTTACTGTCTGACCTAGAAACAAGCATGTACATATATAGTATGCACTAAAAAAACAAGTAGACATGGGGAAATATGGACAGATTTTATTTATTCTTTCAGATGTGTCAAATGTTGGCAATCAATGCCCTACATAAATGGGCTGCATTATGACAACTGTCCATATTAGTTGAGAAATGTTCTGTACATTATTTGCAATATAACAACTTGGAACTACAATTTGCTTACCAATACTGAGAAATATTCTGTTCTCAGTATTGGTAAGCAAATTGTAGTTCCAAGTCGTTATATTGCAAATAATGTACTGCCTGTTAACACTTTGTGTCGTGACTTGGGCATTCTTGTATAGAGTGACCTAAAGCCATCTGCTCATATACATGAAATTGTTAGTAAAGCTCAAAAAAGAGCAAATTGCATAGTACGTTCATTTGTATCGCGTGATGTAAATTTACTTCTTCGTGCATATCTAGTATATGTTAGACCATTGCTAGAATATAGCAATGTTGTCTGGTCACCATCTTTAATTCAAGATATCGAGGCAGTTGAAAGTGTCAAGCGTAAATTCACAAAGAGGCTACCTGGATTGTGTAATTACAGTTGTGTGGAAAGGTTAAAAAGGCTCGAACTACAAAATCTGGAACTAAGGCGTCTGCACTTAGATCTCATCTGGTGCTACAAAATTGTATTTGAGTGTGTTAATGTCAACATGTCTGGGTCTTTTCAATTAAGTAATTATACTAGAACTTGTGGTCATCAATATAAGTTGTATAAACCACCATTTGCCCATAACTGTAGAGCTACATTTTTAGTCAAAGAAATAAACGTCTGGAATTCTTTGCAAGACAATGTTGATTTTACTTCTTTAAGCAAAGCATTTTAAGTATAAATCTAAATGATCATCTAATGTGTTTTAAATCTTAAGTTATTGGTACTTCTACATACAAATCATGTTGGTAAATTGTGCTTGTTCTTACGTTTGTTATTATGGACTTCCGTAAAAGCTTAGTGCCTGGATGTTCCTGTCAGTGTAGTGTCTCATCGCAGTTTCTTATGTGTAATATGTTTTTGGACAAATAAAATGATTGATTGATTGATTGATGGGACCAGAAGACAGCAACAGACAGTGCAGAGGTGACATGTTCTAAACGTAAGCAGCAGTGATCAGAAAACCCAAATACAGTGCAAATACGACGGGCATTCAATAAGTTCTGCAACTCAATACATTAAACTGAAAAACGTTTCAACATCTATACACACGTATCACGCATATTTCTCCCATACTTATATGAGCTTAAAACAGACATGAAGTCATTCTAATATGTCAAAAAGCATGCTAAAGCAAACAGCATAAAATTAAGCTCGTTGTTACATGATGATTCTCCAGTCTGCAGCTGGATTTACCAACGTGAGGCCCTGAGATATGTAATATTGTGCTTGCAGTTATGAATAGAAAACAAACTGAAATCTGTGCCAGCTGCAAATCAGAGCGTTATGTCAATTACGATGTTGTCAAGATCTGACGTCATCAGTACAATTTTACTGAAAAGTTAGCAGTTAATGATATCCGTCGTCCTAATGAAAAGTTAAGCAATCATTGTAACTTACTTCCACCCTGGAGAGTTTTCATATGTGCAACTGCAAGTCGGAGAATGGTGAGTTTGTCGGGTTTACGAGCCAGAGTGCTGCAGGATGGTACCATGTCACACAGCTCGTTGACGTACGTCGCCATCTTTGTCCGCCGGCGCCGCTCTATCTCACAGTGAGATTCCCTGCAAACACAGAAAAAATCCTATGCACAACTCATTAATGACAGAAATTACTGCAGTCAAAAGAATACAAAACCGATGAAATCAGGCCAATATGGCACTGCATTCGACTTCTCTGCACCGTTTTCAAAACGCTGCATACCAGTGACATTCACGTCATGGACACGTGAACTAGAAAGAATATCAAAAATCTGGCCAAACCAAATTTAGATATTATTCCATAGTTTAAGAAACACTCATCATTTGCCAGCTACCACAGTAGATAGTGGAGGATAACTACGGAGACTAGAAACAATCAGCTTGCAGACTGCGAAAGGCAGAATGGCACGTATACGCCAAACACTAATACAAAACTAATGGGGAGAGACAAAACAATGTGTGATGATTGAACTGAGGAAATAAAACACAGGATAACAATAAGATATTGTCAAGGTACATGTGAAAAATTTTAGCCTGCCCCATGACAATGATCAGATTAGAAATCAATGGGGAACAACAATTGATACAATTAACCCATCTACCCTAAGATGACCCACAAAACAGTCATTAAAACAGTGAGTGGACAGGTGTAAATGCACAGAGTTAGCAAAAATGAAAAAAGTCGAAAAAGCTGAATACATACATTGCAGCACGTCTGAAAAGCAACACAGAAAACAACAAGAATGATTAGCATGCGAATTAAGTTAATCAGAAAAATGTCACACACACGTACAGTTTTATACGTTTATGTTAAAACTCACAAATCTCAATCTATATTAAACAGTTAGACACAAATTATCACATGTTATGTTTATCCATCAGGAATCACATCAAATGAGAACACCGCCATTCTAGATTAATCTAGCCAAGTCTCTCAATAAGTTAAAAGCAACAATAAACGCAACTGGAAAAGTGGCATGACAACGATGGCATTTCAGTGGTCACTTCATGAAGAATCAAAATGGCACATTTCACATGCCAAATTGTTGATGTTACATTTGGTAATGGTATCATGGATGTGAAACGCAAACTGTCTAAAGCACTAATGCCAGAACATTGAAAACTACTCAAACATTGTTTCTAAGAATCAATCGACATCACGAGACCTGGCAATCCATTAGTTAGGCAAATTAAGCTAAACCACTTAAAACAGCAAAAAAAATTGCTACGGTTAGAATTCACAAAATCCCATGAAAAGCAAAAAAATACAATGCTAGAAAGAAGCACACTGCACATCGATGCATGAACTAAATCAACACAACAACAGTAGAAAAAAAATAAAATAGAAAAAGCATTAAGTAATCAATAAATAGCATGCCATATGGAACTAGAAATTAAGGTCAATGGCTCTGAGCTTGATCAACTTCATACTAGAGAATGACACAGCAAATTAAATTGTCTCCATCCCCACCCCATGCCCATCAAATTTTCTCCATCCCATCCCATTCCCATGAGAAATTCCCCATCCCCACC
>Ga0209367_1002697_pt1 | contig 23656 bp, 19 predicted proteins | sample WorMetLIZISLAND2_FD_187412 | JGI IMG/M metagenome (GOLD analysis project Ga0209367, IMG submission 187412) | Marine gutless worms symbiont microbial communities from Max Planck institute for Marine Microbiology, Germany - Olavius geniculatus... ... | reverse complement strand
GGTGTGGGACAACCCTGCAGGAGTTAAGCCACGCTGCCCTAGATAGGCAGCGGTGGGCAGCGATAGTAAGAATGGCGTCAGACACCAACGGGCATTGAGCCCACGGTTGTCGATGATGATGATGATTAGGCCATTTTAGCATGACATTCTACACTACTGTGTCCGAAAGAAAGTAACCCATAGACAATAATTACTCACAATAGACATGTCAAATCTGAACCAGTCCGAGTAAAATTCGCAAACACCCGTATTGAATGTGTACGTACATAGCCTAGTATGCCCAATCACAGTTCTGTGGCAGAGTTATTAACTTAGGCCTGTCAATTTCCAAATATCGATGATAAAATATATGCATTTGCTGTTACTTACTGCAGTGACTCAGAAGTGACGTCATGATGACGCAATAAACGTAAACAATATTCAAGTAAACAATACAAATATGGTTAAATTTTGTATAGGCCCTACGTGTTGAGGTATGCAACAGACATAAAAGCAAAATGCCAAGACGCAATGCTAAAAGTTTATCGCAGAATTTCATAGCAAGCAGAGGGCACTGTCTGGATTAAAGACGCTGTGGCAAATGCAGTCGACACACTCACTAATGCTGGTGTAACTTGTTACTATAAATAGTTTATAGAATGAAGGTCAAGCCTTGGGTCAAGCGGCCTCGTTTTCACTACGGACGTAACCCTGTATAACCCTGGATTATTTGTCGTTTTTGTGTAATATTATATGATAATGGGACATTAGTAGACTTCGTGTTAAAGGGAGCACGTATTTCGTACCGATTGGCCGTCTTTTCTTCATACGGCAAGGTTAGTTGACACTGTTCGCTGACTTGACTGTTTTGATGTAGGCTCGAGTGATTCACTTTCTGACACTTCCAAGCGCGAGTCCATAGTGGGACGATGGTAAAAAGCGGATCGGCAGATGCGCGGATCGGTGGATGTTGCAACAGGGTTAGGGCTAGGATTAGGGATAGGGTTAGGATTACAGTTAGGGATAAGGTTATGGGTTAGGATTAGGGTTAGAAATAGGGTTAGGAGATGGTTAAACTGATAAATTACGGCCAAATTACAGAGTTATCTGTTGCGACATCCGCAGATCCGCACATCCGCAATTCGCTTTTTTCTTGTAGCCTCCATAGAGTCCCACATGTTGGACTCAAATAGATTTTAGGCAGCTTGAGCACAGACATATCGATCAGTTGCGATACGATAAGGATGTGCACTTAAAAACTGACATGCAAGCTACTGTCAGTTTAAGTTATGCCCCTAGCACATAAAATAAAAAGAAATGATAATGTTTTAAATGAAAGTGAGATAAGAAGAAAAACTTGAAATAGAAGGACAGTTATGTAAAACATACAAAAAATTCAGAAGAAGAAGAAAAATCCAGAAATAGATGGTTCTGATAGATGCCTTAGATCAGGAAAATTAAAAAGGAAAAGAATAATGATAACTAAAACTAGAAAAAACTGAAATGAGGAAAATACTTAAGCAAGGCGTTAGTCTGAATAGTCGTGAAAGCAGTTCAAAGGGGTGCCAGATGTTTATGGAGGGCAGGATTTGAGAAAGAGAAAAGTTTTAATATAGGAATGAACCAGTAAACCAGTCAGTCAGTCGCTCAGTTAGACTGATGTGGTGATGGACGACAAGAGTGGTGATGATAACGCTGACCATTGAGGTAAGGTGATCATGAAAGAGAGATAAATCAGGAAGAGGCAGATCAAGATGTGGCTGACGAAGTTTGTGATAAAGTTGATTCCAGAGATGAGGTGATGCATAGCAAAAATAACTACTAGTAATTTTTAAGGAGGAACGAGTAGGTGGATGAGCTTGAATGACGACATATGAGGATCGAGTATTACATGGAGTTTGGAGGGAGATCAAGTCGTACCCATGATGTTGAGTGGTATAGAGAAGTTTGAAGGTTACTGTAATGTTCATGTTGCTTTGCTGTGGTCCTGCTTTTCTGACCATATGTTGTTGTTTTGTTGTTGTGATCTGGTAGGGAATGAAATGAATCGTTCTGTGACTGGAAAAGGCAGCGTGGCCAGTGACACGTTCTCTGGTTCTGAGACAGCCGCACGTCTTGCAGACTATTCCGGCACTCAGTACTACTACATCCCGGGAGGACGGCCAGCATCAGATCTGACCCCTCAGTCCGCTACCACCATGTCGAATGTAAACCTGCCAGCCGACAGTGTGGACAGTGGGAGCGAGAAAGATGTGGCTTCTAGCAAAGATCAGAAGCCTGATAATCCCAGCAAAGACTTGGCAAAGGTTTCCGTTCTCTGTGCAGCAAACCTGCTTTATCGATTAACGTTAGGCTGAATGAATATTATGGATGGACAAGTGCATCATATCAGTTTTGGTTGCTGTAATATCTTTGCAATAAAAGCATGTAGATATGTATATAGTCGCAACAAGAAGCACTTTTTTGGAAGTTTTCACATGAATCTGTATTTAGTTCTTCTCATGTTTAGTTTATTGGGTGATGTTGACCATGTTGATAGCATGCTCCACTTACTTTGCTTTCTTCCCTTCATGCAATTATAATTTCCTATGTATTATTTTGTTCTGCATATTTTTATTTTGGCACATCTCATTTCAGTGTAAACATTATATAGATCTGTGTACAGTAATAGCAGGATGATGTGATGAAGCCAGTTTAATATAGCTGTCCAGGCTACTGATTTTGCAGGACCATCCATTGTGTATTTGCAGTGATGATGCTAATAATATACGTCAACAAATGGGCAGACAAGTGGGCAAGGTGCATTGTATAAATCATTAAATCATTTGATATAGTTTTTGCTTGTGGTATGTACTATGTACATGTAGAAATGCTGTAGATGCATTGCTAATCACATTCAGTGTTTTATATGGAGTTCGGTGTTTCCGGTGCTTTGCAGCCGAAGCATGTAAAATATGCCGGGATGAAACCGAAGTCCACTGTTACCAGCACCGGCAAACTCAAGAAGAAGCCTGATGTTGTAAGTTGATTGTTGGCATTGAACAGTCATTTAGGGTCGGTTGTATCATTTGTTTTCTGTGATGTTTGCATTGCAGCCATTTTATAGGCTACATTACTTCTCAGTATCTTTTGCATCTATCTGTCCCATATTGGCTATTGATTCAAAAACAGTGAGCATAGAAAAGAAAATAACAAAATTGCCTTGGATGGTTTCATTAACTATTAACAGGCTTAATTGTAACTAACAAATTGATGAAGTAGAAAGTTTGTGGGTTGTTGTTTTAGTGATAATGTTAATTGAATCAGCCTAGTCCATTTTTAGTTCAGCTGTGTTTATTCTTATGCTTTGTTCACAACTTCAGGTGCCAGTTTAGGGTAGTAGTTAGTCTCAGTCAACAAAGTTGCTTTACTCTGGTTACGGTTATTACTTGGATGGATGACTGTCAGTCAAATGAAGCAATCAGTCATTCAGTTATGGCACATAGCACCTAAATACCTAAATACAACCATTCACCCAGGTCAGCTTCAGCCTTTTTAGGTAAATCGAGTACCAGTTTGTCTAGCTGTGGTTTAGGTGGGGCATGTTCACCTGTGTTGCATGTGTGATCTCATCAAGCAGGTGATGCTCCACAGCTCTGAGATGAGTTGTCGTGAAGAACTGTACAGATTTTTTACCTCCGCCAAGGAGGTTATGTTTTTGCCGGTTTTTGTTTGTCTGTTTGTGTGTTTGTCTGTCTGTCTGTTAGCAAGATAACTCAAAAAGTTGTGGTTGGATCTTTCTGAAATTTTGAGGGTATATCGGGCATGGTACAAACTACCAGTAATTCAATTTTGGGGGTGATCCGGCAGGAATCCTGGATTCTGGATCACTTTGAAATTTTCGTTACCATTGCGTTAAAGGGGCATATGGGAACCGCTGGCAAACTGAAGATGATGACGCCACCTGGCGAATAGCTTTGCCTTGGCGGAGGTACCTGCGCTCTCCGAGTGCTTTCTCTAGTTTAACCCTTTAGTCTTTCAACAGAAGAGCAGTTGTTAACTGTGAGGGATGCTGTGCGTGTAGGATGTAACAAAAGTGTTGCACAAGTGTCGAGATGAAGGTGCTGTTAGGTTGGATCTATGTAAACAACAGGTAGACCTACTAATTTGCATGACTGTTAGTAGTCGAAATATTAGTGTTAGTTTTAGTTAATAGGCTTGATTGGCAGTGTCATTTTATTATCTCCACCAAGTTAATATAGTGAACATTAGATGAGATTAAGAGATTGGTCGTTCTGTTCGTCGTTCCGTTTTTCTTTCTGTCTACACGATGACTAATAATAGCAATAACGTCATTGCACCAACAGCGCAAGCAGCAATGCCGACTATTACATTTCCCTCCCTCCCTTGCAGCGAAGTGACTCTTCCTTCTTCCTTCCCTTTCCTTGTGTTTAGATCACTTCACTTGGCGGAGATATGCACTCTTACGAGCGCCTTCTAGTTACAAGTAAATTTTTATAAGCAACAGCAACTATGGCTATTTGATAGTTGATATTAGTACCAGTTGATGCTAGGCCTATGTGCTGTACATATGTTGCATTGTTGCTAATGGTAAACAACAGTATTGCCAGAATGTCAGTCTGCGCTGAAAGAAAGCAAGATTTGCTCACTTACTGTCTGTGTCTGTTTGTCTGCGTACAGATTACATCACTTCCAGCTTCCATTGGCGAGGTCAGATATTGTCACTGTTACTGTGTGTATTTGCAAACTCTCCATCCGTGTTTTATGTTCCGGTCCGTATCTTTATGGGAAACCCATAGCAGAGCTTTGGAGTATCATCTGCCATATGGGATTACACCATGTTACCTACCACCTGACACAGGTGAACGCACCCGCTTCAACCCCAGTCAGACAGGCAGGTACTCGATGTACCTACCCCATGTGGATGGATGACTGAGTTGACCTTGGTGTTGGTGTGGCCTAAATGGTTTACCTGTCTGCAGGTAGTCAACTATTCAAGTAATAACCACTTGACTTGAGCCGAGCAGTAGTCAAACCCATAACTTCTGAGTCGCAAATTCACCACGCTACCGCTATGCCACCAAGCCATCGGTGTGTGCAGTCCATGTGTGTGGTGTGGGTACTGTGTTTGTGTTTGACAGTTGACAAAGTTGACACATTTGTTCCTGTACTATGTGACATGTCACATGATTTATTGATAGATGCTTGATTGATTTATGGGTTGGTTGATGGATTGATCAGTGGAATCTGTGTGTATGTGTCTGTGTGTCAGCTGACGAAGCTGACAGAGTTATTTCTCTATGGTAACAAGCTGGTATCGTTGCCGGCTGAGCTTGGCAATCTGACCAGCCTACAGACGCTAGCACTGAGTGAAAACTCATTACAGAGTCTTCCCGACACTTTGTCTACACTCACCAAGCTACGTATACTTGACCTTCGACACAACAAGCTCTGTGAGGTACCATGGTACTGTTTGTTTCACCGTGCACCAGTTAGACTGTCACATTCACTGCTGTGACACATTGTCTCAAGCAGAAAGTAAATTTCTAGCTTCTTAGCTTTTGGAAGTGCTGAATGCCTGGTGCTGAGGCAACTGTGGTGGTGGGCTAAAAACAATTTGAAAAGCAACGGTGAACGTGAAAGGAGATGATTAACACTATGTCACTGGAATTCGTTATTCCATTGGGTAGGAATCTACAGTGTATGTATGCTAGCAGTAGGTGGCATGCAGTTTGCAAAATTTGACTTTGGTTTGGTTTTCAGTTTAGTTTAGCAAAAAACACGGTTTTTGGTTCGGTTTTTGGTCGAAGCCCCCAGCCAAAAATTGCACTGCCTACTTATGATTCACCAGGGGATGGCACCAGTCAACGATTCTGCATTATAGCAAGCAGTCACTTGTTACTGCTGCTTTTGAGTGACATTAGTACGTATTGGAGATGATTCTGAGGTGAAACTTGTGACTGCTGTTGTAGATACCGTCTGTAATATACAACCTCAAGTCTCTGATGCAGCTGTTTCTCAGATTTAATCGTATCCGTGCCATAGAAGATGACATTAGGAAATTAAAGGTGTGTTCTTAGGCAATTGTTTGATTTGTGCAGCTCACTTATATACTGCAATTGATGATTGTTTAATTTTTTGCTCGGTTTGTATACTAAATTGAATTAGCTATAAAGTGCCTCTATTCTAGTGGTGTGCATCATTACTGGGATACTCCAGCCATGCACAAGTGATTTGATATCATTCCCTGTATGAACAAGGCTTGAGGATACATTGGGTGACTTCACTTTTTGACTTGGACTTTCGCAGAGTCTAAACTTTGGTCTAAGTACCTACTTAAGTCAAAAAGTGAAGTGATTTCGCTGAGCCGGAATCCTCTTTGACTTTTGACTTTAGCTGAGCGAAAACATGGTGAGTGGCGAGTATTTACAGTCCTGTACGTACGGATAGTTTAGTAAATTAAAGCAGTTTGGTACGAAAAATAAACGCCGTAATGGCTACACAATGACGTAAAACGTTATGTAATTACGTCGTTTGCGTGCACGGCACAATTATGTAAATTAATTAAATAAGTAAGTCCAAGCATAACTGGTTGATTTATTTTCTGTTAGGTTTACCAGTTTTCCACTATTTTTAATCATTTATTTGAACTTTGGTTTAAGTACAGACTTTAGCATTCAGCTTTAGCTTTGGCTCAGCGAAAAGGCTCAGTGAAAGTCTAAGTCAAAAAGTGAAGTCGCCGATTGAACCTGCTAGTAGATGAATAAGTGAGTTAATTGTTTAATCAGTCAGTCAGTCATTCAGTCAATCAAAAATAACCACTTGCCTAATTACCATTGATTTGTAAGATAAAACCCGAGATAAATCATAAATAAATCTGTTATTGTTGTGTTACATTCTGTGGTGAACAATCTCTAGCCTATGGGCCACATCAGCGGATCCACCCCACAGTGAGTTGATATGCAGCCAGTGATCACCAAGACAAAAACGCCAAAATTTTTAGTTTTTATGTTGCTTTTTGGACTTATTTAAGTGCCATGTTGATTTAATTTCAGGCAAGAACATACCACTGAGGCTGCTGCATAAGATATGTAATACACTATGTGCATGTCTGCTGTTCTTCATCATTAATGGGGAGCATTTTGCATTGTCTGACTCACAATGACTACATCCCATGTGAAAATGGTTGTGTGTGACTGTGTTGCAGCATTTGACTATATTAAATCTTCACGAGAACAAGATAAAAGAGTTACCTCATGGTATTGGTGAACTGGTGAACTTGACGACTCTAGACATTTCACACAATCACCTTGAGTCTCTGCCGGAAGGTCAGTTGCATGTGTGGTGGGGCTGTGGGTTAGTGGTTTGGCTTAGTAGCTCTGTATTTTTTTGACGTATTTTTTTTTTGTATTTTTTTTTTAAGAGCTATACACCACCTTTAGTGCTTTATGTGTTGGTCTCAATCAACTAAGTTTTTGTATACTGGATCCTGTTTATACCAAGCACTCACATCAGTTTAGCATATTACCCTTTGTTGGACTATAAAATGAGTATCAGTTTTCTGGCCATCAAGTAGTGATGCTGAATGTAGTAATGTAGCTGGCTATCAGACACATTAAGTGGCTTGCAGTGATTTTGCATGTTATCCCCTCTCCAAAAAGTGGAATATTTTGTATTATGCCACCAACTGTTGTTATTGCTGCATATTTTACATGTAACTTCCGCGTATTACAGGTGTTGCTTTTAGCTTTTTTTGCACAGTTCCATGACAAGGCTCAGCAATAGATCATTCACGGTCGTCAGCGCATGAGTTTTAAACTGGCTGCATTGCAAATGACAGAAGACTATGAACTGATCGCTTCGGAAACTACTAAAAACACATTTGTTTGATTGAGGCTGTGACATGTAGTGACTTCTTGCTTAAATTGACTTTATTTACTTGTTATTATTATCTCATCAGCAGTTGCATTTTTGAGACTCCCAAGTGCTTCCTAGTTTACTTGCTGGTTTACTCTGTGTGATGGTCATACCAGTTCCATAGTTTGAGACGTACTGTATATGAGTAGATAAGATTTGTATCTGACAATGATGTTGTGGTTAGCAGAGATTGGCAGATGCATTCAGCTTAACTCTCTCTATCTGCAGCACAATGACCTTACGTCTATACCTGACTCGATCGGTAACCTTCGCCTGCTCACCAGACTTGGCTTGAGGTAAGCCAGCCAGCCAAATAGGTATATAGTGAAATGCACAGCACTCTAGCACTGTAGCTTCATAGCCACCAATGGTCACAGATTATAGCAGACATTGTCAAAATATTTTTTGCCCGTTTGAGAAACTTAACTAATTTCAAAGTATGCATGTTAGTAATACTGAAACAGTTTATTCAGTAATAGTAATAGTAATAATCATATTTATACAGCATCATTATGCAGAGCTACAGATGTGCTTTGTGACCGTCTACCTGGGATGTAACCGAGTCTCAGTTGATGACCATTCAGGCTTAGCATGTATGTGCCAGTGAGCCAGTAAGACAACAGGGCTGGTTTTCACACGCAACAGTAACTACTGCTGTAGCACGTCTTAGCCATTGCAATTCTGTCTGTCTGTCTGTTCGTTACATGGGTGGATCATTCAAAAATGGTGCGAGCTAGGATCACCAAATCTTCACCATCGGAAGACTCTGGTTTCAAGATTTGTAAAGCTTTTTCATAAATTCGAAAGGGGTCACCCTGAGCGAGGGCGCTAAATGACAGCAAGTTAGCGAAAATTTGCGATTTCCAGTCCAGCTGAGCGAGACAGGTGACGCCGTCTGGCGAGTACAAGTAAAATACTATAGACAATTAGCCGCCGGTCGTCTGGCACCCTCTGGTGACTAAAAGAAACACGGTTGCTAGGATGCATTAACTTAAATTTGGTTTTACTGGGCTTTCAAGCATGCACAGCTGTTGCGCATTCCCCTTTGCGTTAGCTGGGCTTTTCTTGTTTTTATTAAAACAACACTTCTATTGTTCTGCATTTGTTTCGTATCAGAATCTACATGACGAAGTTCAGAAACTAGCAAAACCTTCAGTTTTTGTTGCAACAGTTATAACCAGTCTTAACTGTGTTTTAAGCCATCTTTGGCAGAAACCTGCCAGTCATGTGAGACAAGCCGAGTGACTATAGAGTAAGCCGTTGGTGAATATGTTGTAGGTACAATCAGCTGACGAGTATACCACAGACGCTGGGCAATTGTAGTCAGATGGATGAATTCAACGTAGAGGGCAATGACATCACCCAGCTGCCGGTCAGTTCATTGTTTCTACATGTATCTGTAGATTTCATGTCTGTATTTATTAGAAACATTAGTTTGCAGTGGGCTTATGTTTTGCTGCAGATGTTTTTATTTATTTATTTTTTACTTCGCCACAGTATCTTCGAACTTCATCGGTCGATCACTGCAGAATTTTGAGTAATGATTGGAAGTATGCTGAATTTTATACAGTTCCAAAAATTTTGGGGTCCTCTCTACCCCAAAAAACCTGGAGGCCAAAAACATACAAAATTTGGCACAATTTCGAACAACTTCAGACTTTGACCTTGAATATCTTTTGAACGGATGAAGACATTTAAAATCGGACAAGTACTTGATCGATCATTATTCCTCTCTTGTTTGGCAAACAATGTCTGGTGAACATTGGTTCCCTAACAATGCAAATATAGAGGTCATATCATATGAACACATTTAAACTGTGAATAATTAATAACAAATGTTGAAATTGTTCAGACAGTATTAATGTCTGGTGTCTTGCAGTTTATGTGTCATTATATTGATGTAATTGAAAAAGGTGTCACTTTTTGGCCCACCTTGTGTGTTTATTTATCTGTGTCTCTGTATTTACAGGTAGGTCTTTGCATGTCTATATCTGTGTATGTATGTTATTCGGTGTGCATAGGAAGGACTGCTGTCATGTCTGACAGTCGTACAAAGCATCACTCTAGCACGCAATGCATTCTCGTCATACCCGTCCGGTGGCCCGGCACAATTTGCCTCCGTCTCCGTGAGTGTCTGTCTCACTGTCTGTTTCACTGATAGCCATTACTAGGCAAGTGAGTGTGTTAATGTATAGGGTATGAATCTGAGGCTCAGAATGTGCATATGAGATGTGAGACAACTATTAGTCTAATTATCATTAGTAATGAAAAACAGCAAAATTATGCCATACTGTACTTCATGGTGTGTTCCCTCGTGAAATTGAAGGCATGCGGCACAGTACCGCTCAAAACAAGTCTTAAAAGCAAGTTAGTATTGACTGTGAATGACTAATTTGCAAAGCATATAACTTTGTTTATTGTATTTTTGGTATTTTTTTGATGTTGTAGGCCGGGTGTCACTTCTGCCAAGGATTATGCAGGACAGATTAGGGTTAATTATGGCTGGTTGTGTGGCTTGGTAGTTGGTGGTAGTGTGTTCGACTAATGACAGAGAGGTTGCCATTTCGACTCCCTAGTCCACTGCCAGGTATCAGCCCTGGGCAAGTTGTTCACACACATGTTCCTTGGTCACCAAGCAGTATAATTTGGTACCGGCCTCACTGTCTGGAAGGTAATGGCAGTATATGAAAGAGGTCTGGCCTACCGCCCATGTAACTGAGCTGCAGCTCACTGGTGGCTCAGGGCCTTGAAACAGAGATGAGCACCACCCTACAGACACAGAGCTGTGAGAAAGCACTGTTGACTGCGGGTGACTTGGCTTGTTGTGTGTATATAATATGCCGAACTTGCTATGTGTGTTTGTGTGTTTGGCAGTCGATCAACATGGAGCAGAACGTTGTTAATAAGATCCCGTATGGCATCTTCTCACAAGCACGCTACTTGTCCAAACTCAACATGAAGGACAACCGACTAACGTCATTGCCGCTAGGTATTAGATGCGCAGACATATAGACTGATGTACGTATGGACATGTAGACAGGCTGGTGGCCCATAGCTCTGGAACATGCCTGCTACATGGGTGGCTCGTGGAAACTAATTTCAGTGTGTGCATGCTAATATTTTTGACACTATTTATTTAGCTTGCATTTTTATTGAACTCAGGCCTTGCCGATTACTACGCATGCTTAACATGGGCTAATCAACCACTGACTGTATATTGTATACACAGTGTTTCATAAAAAGGACCCTTTTTGTTTTTTCATAATTTACTCAAATTATGAGCAATTTACATGAAATTTTTACCATTTGCAGATGAAGAAATACTAATTCGAAATATTTAAACAAAATATGGCAGTTGATTAAATATTCTTTGCTAGTCGTGATGTAACGCTGACGTCATAATGTGTCACAAGTACAAACTTGCTAGTCTCAAAACTGATGCTGTCAGTTGCTACCCTACTTTGATGGTGAACTTAATCTGGTTCGCTAATGAAAAATGCTTATCATGTCAGCACTGAGCAACATGGAAACATGAAATCGGGCATCTTGTGATCCAAAAACTCAACATCGTGCAAGCTCGGTGTGATAGTGCACTGCCTTGCTCGAACATGTGAAAGACCAACTATCCCCACAGACATGTAAATTCGATCACTTTGCATGTTTTTGTGGCTGCAACTGTAAAACTTCAAATTTTTGACACCAACGAACCAGATTTTTCACCATTGAAGCAGGGTAGCAACTGGCAGCACCAATTGGGATTAGCCTGTTTGTACCCGTGACACATTATAATGTCAGCGTTACATCATGAATAGCAAAGAATATTTAATCGACTGCCATGTTTTGTTAAAACATTTCGAATTAGTATTTATTTAGCTACAACTGGTAAAAATTTCATGCAAATTGCTCATCATTTGAGTCAATTGTGAAAAAAACAAAAAGGGGTCTTTTCTATGAAACACCATAATCATCATACCACAGCCCTGGTCTGTTTAGATTAAGCCAGGTACTAGAAATTGACTTTGTTTAAACAGACCTATAGGAATTAGTGTAAAAATTAGTGAGCTTTATTGACCTGGGTCTACACTAGAAGGTCAGAACTCGCAAATACTTAATGCATCATGACTATTTCAATTGAGCAAATTAATGGCAATTTAATCATTTCTCATATTAATTTACTCTGTAATGGGCTGGTTAGCTGTGAAATTCCTGATATTGAAAACGTGGTAAAGGAAATGGAGCTGTTGTAATCACAGTGGGTTAATTTGTCTGCAGATGGTCTGTATGTTGTTATGATGTGTTAGATACAAGTACGTGGGTCAACATGGTAGAATTAAACCTCGGTACAAATCAGCTTGCTAGAATACCTGATGACATTGACCGGCTCGAAAAACTTGAAGTTCTTATACTCAGCAACAACATGCTGAAGGTTTTTCACTTATTTTTTTTGTTTTTCTCACTCATTTCAGATTATGATATATATTTGTTGTCAGAAAGGAACACATCATGTTTTCTGTTATCTTGATGTTACAAACGTCAGTCAGTTAAATGCAATTGGATTCAGAGAAGAAGGCTGTAAAACTTCAAATTTGGCGACAAAAACTAGCTAAGCTGTTTGTTAGTGCAATGTGTGATGCTATTTTTAGGTACAAAAATAGCGAGCTTAGCTTTGAATGAGACTGCTCTGATGTAAAGCAGCCAATAATTTTCTGAAACTTTGATTTTACAAGGTAGTATATGGTGTAATTTTTAAATTCTGTTTTATTTGCATAATTTTCAGAGAGTGCACGACTGAAAAAATCTTGCTAATTGGTCATCGCAAAGTTTGTAGTTGGTGATTTGTTGTCTGTCCATATACAACTTTGCAGCAGCCTGGTCGATTGATAGGTGTTATGTTGAATTTACAGCTTCATCTGTATCATCTTCGTGTCTGAGGATTTACATACTGTACTGAACACTTTCTTATTGCAGTAACAGATGCGTATATAGATAGTCACGTTTTGCCTGTTTACTCTGTGGGATTGTGTCAATGGTAGACAGGTAAGTGCATGTGTTGTGTGAATATGCAGCGTTTACCTCCAACTATTGGTGGCTTACAGCAGTTGAGAGTTCTCGACTTGGAAGAGAATAAGCTAGACTTGTTACCGGCTGAAATAGGTCAGTTCACCATGATGTCGTAGTGCACCATGATTTAATATATATGTCCTAATCGTGTCACATTGTCTGAGGCCGGGTTTCTGGATCTTAACTGGTCAGTTAGTGTTAACTGACAGATTTGCATAACTCCCGTTTCCCATTGCACTAACCAACGGTTATAATGGCCAAAAATTTAACTGGTCGAATTCGGCCAGTTAGCCAACCATCGATCATAATTATCATATTTAACGCAACTTTTGTACCATTTTGCAAGCAGTTGTTCGAAGAATATGATACTATAGAATGATTTTACCGCATAGCAATGCCTTCAAAATGATTGACGAGAAGTTTGCTACTCCAAATTTTACTACGAAATCCATTCGTGAATGGACAAAATGGCTGCCAGCAATCAGTTGGCTGTCTCGTGCGCTGGCTGATGTGCGCTTGCGCTCATTAATATTTTTGACTCCTGCCTGCGCTAGATGGAAGTGATTAGTGTCATGTGCATCGTTGCTAAGCAACTGTAGTTTACAATTCAGTTAGCTGATGGCCAGTCAAGGTTATGTTCAGACTTAACTAGTGTGTTACAATTAACAGACAGTTTACTAACTGATCGGTTAACTAAAAGATCCAGAACCTGGGCCTTAGCAACTTTGCGGATGGACGCTGATGCTGATTATTTACTTTGCATTATTATTAGCTACATGTTTTCATTGTTTGTCTGAAAGTTCATTGCAGTTGAACAGTTTTTACCGCAGTGAGTCATGGAATTTTTTGCAGTGACCTGTGAATGTGACCGAATTTGTAGCAGAAAATGGTGGTCCATATTGATGAGTTGCGTTGCTATACATTGCCAAGTGTGTGTACGTCATTGTTTTGCCATGGTGATAATTTGTGTTGCTGATCTGTATATAGGTGGACTGTGTGCATTGACAAAGCTCGTTGTTCAGTCTAATCAGCTGACGACGTTACCACGGCACATTGGGTCAGTTTACATATCTTTTTATGCATATTTGTCTTATTTATTTAGCTTAGTATTGTATCAAGGTACAATAATAAGCTAAATAAATGAAGCCTGTCAGTGAAGAAGTGTTGCTGCATTCTTGTCTGTCAAAGAACACCCTCCGAGAAACGAGAAACTGCCAAGCAGGACATTGAGCACCCCCGCCTGCTCAATGTCCTGCTTGGCAGTTTCTCGTTTCTCCGTGACTTGCTTGAAGTTGTCCGTTCGTTTGAGGATGATCACGAAAATTGGTTTTTGTTTAGCATGTCAGTCTGTCTTTTGCCTGAACGTTTTGTGTAAATATCAGTTTAATAAAGGAAGTTTTACAGTTTGCGTAAGTTTGTTTTTACTGTCTTTTGCTTTTAGTAGATGTATTTCTGCATGTATGTTTTGACTGTATTGCTGTGGTGAATGTGTATGTAGGACACTGCAGCAGATGGAGCTGATGAATACAAGGGTTAGGAATTAGTTGTGTGTTTTGTGTTCAGGTTAACTATGTGGTTGGGTTGGGATGAGGAGGCTGAGTTGTGAATGTGTTTTGTAGAACGTTGCAGCAGCTGACGTACCTTGGAGCTGGTGAAAACAGTCTCACATCTCTGCCCAGGGAAATTGGTCAGTCATGTCTTGTCATTTCTTTACCTTCAACAGCTCTGTGCTCTGCTGATCCGGAAAAGTTACTATTACGTCAGTGGCATTATCCATTTTCCAACTGCCAGCTGCAAATTACTGACAGTGGAGATATGCATGCTCAAAATTTTAATTTTGCACCTAAATTTTTCCCAAATTAGGGGATTTGCAGCTCCAGATTTATTTCTGTGGACAAAAATTTTAGGACAAAAGAAATTTTTGGACCGACTAAAATTTGTGGGGGGAGGGGCTATTGCCCATTTTTTTCTCCCTGCGATGACTCCACTGTTGCCTTGGTTGTCTTTAGCTATCATAACTCTGAGGGTAAGCCACACTGTAAATGTCAGTGTTTAGTAAAAAGAAATTGCTATATTATCTTGCCGGTGAACAGACAGTACATGGTTGTATTGGACTATCTATGTTGTGGAGAGTGGTCTGCCCATCTGTGTATTATGCTGTCTATTGCTGTGTATCTGCCACCACTAGGTAGAGAGAGTAGTGAGTTATGTCATTGATTTGACAATGCTGTTGTGTGTGTGTCACCACCAGGTATGCTGGAGAAACTGGAGTCACTGTACATAAACGACAACGTGAATCTACACAACCTGCCATCGGAGCTCGCACTCTGCTCCAGCCTACAGATCATGAGCATTGAAAACTGTCCGCTCAGTCAGATACCCGCTGAGATAGTCGCCGAAGGACCCTCGCTTGTCATTCAGGTTGGTGCTAGTCACTAAACCACAACACTGCAAAACTTCTAGTACGAGCTGGGTCTCTTAGGTAATAGGTCACTTGTGTTTTTATACAAGCAAGCCAGGTATGTGACATTTTTCGTTTCATGTGGTCAAACTGCTAGGCTAGTGGACATCACGAATCTCGCACAAATGGTTCATATCTTGTGCAGTAGCAGTGGCACCTGTAGTTAGTCTGTGTTAGCATTTGCAATAGCCGTATGCTGGGCACTAAGGGTTCCATGCAAGAAACTACAAAAATTTGTTTCTGGGATTTCCGCAGGTTTTTTTACATTGTTGTTTGTATTATCATGTACCAGTTTGTTATACGTTTGATGCTTTGTGATGGGGAAATTCTGATGATAGCATGTTTTTGTTTTGTTGTATGTGTGACAGTACTTGAAGCTAAAGGCAGGTACGTTTGCAATGGTGTAATGGTGGATCCTTGTCAGCATACATAGTACTCCTCTCCACTCAGCAGTGCTTGTCAGTCTACAAGCTGTACAGTAGTCATTACTACTCAACTACTACTACCATTATCATCAATGTCATCAGGCCTGTAGCCAGAGAGATTGGATGGTTTTGATCAAACTCCCACCCCTTTCTCCCTTTTGTCATATCCGGAAATGTTGCAAGAAAAACACCAAAACACTACCAAAGGCATTTTTCAAGATTGAAGTGCACTAAGACGCATTTGCAGCTGGGGCGTGACCCCAGACCCAACTGGGGGAGCTCACAAGCCCCAGATCTGGCTGGATAAGTGGGGGCCGCATCACTGCCTGGACGAGTGGGCGTGGAGTTGAACTATTCACACCCTTCAAAGAGTCTGGCTATGGGCCTAATCATCATCGTCATCATTATCATCATCGTCATTGCTAGTTTGACTGACCTCAGAGACTGTTAGCAGCATCTGTCAGTCGTTGGAGGACTGTGACCGTCATGTTTCGTCTTGTTATACCGTCTTGTGAATGTTCAGTACTGTAAGTTCTCTTCGTTTTAAGCTTGTACATAGCATTATGCAGCATTCTGCTAGGGAGAGAGTTGAATTCTGTCAGTCAGTAAAGGTCTGTCTGTCCAGGAGTCTGTGTATTGTCTGTTACGTTTATTGCTGTGAGGCAGATTTCAACCATGTCATATGCATTAAATTTGTGCATGACTCGGAGTCATTTAATGTCATTTGGTCTCACTCGTTTTGACTCATGGCCAAGCCAGCCGTGCCGATGACAGATCATCGGGAATGTGTAATAAAATTTGTATCACCAGATGTGTTCTTTCAAGTTCAAATTGTACAAACCATTTTTGGCTGGGGCTCCATTTCAGACCATGTTGGGGGAAACTTATGATGCCCTGATGCCCCACCCTGTTGCCTTAATTGGATAAGCAGAGATACTTTGTCCTCATTTATCTCTTCCTTCGATGCTTTGGGGATCTCTCTCGCTTTTTTTCCCAGCACAAGACTCTCGGTCACTACATTTATGTACATGTAAAAAATGCATGAAGTAGCCAATGCATGACTGTATCCGTGTATTTTTGACGATGTTAGCTGCATGTCGTTGCTCCGGCAGCTAACTCTTGTACTGTGCCTGCCAATAATCAGTGATAGTCATTAACGTTATTGCATGATGTACAGTAATCTCCCAGTATGTAATGTGTTAGTTATTATGTCGACGTGACATTATTGTTGTCTGGGGAGCTCACAGTGTCTGTGCTCCATGTGTCTGTGTGCCTGTCAAACGATGTTTCTTCATCGGTGCCTGCATTGTGTCATGTATGTCTTTTGAATGAACTTGTCGGTTAAAACAGTAACTGAATAAGCTATGTGAATTCATCACACTGCGATCTTTATCTGCTGATCTCTTGACATTTTGTTTTCAAGAAGGCTATAATGTCGAAATGCATGTTTAGCACATCTGTCCAAACCAAGACCCCACAAATAGGGGACCCCAAAGGCCAGCAGCTCGACTTTCTGAGGGCCTCTTTATAGGGTGTTGCATGATGCAGCACTGCAGCATGACATTTTCTGTCCTGGGGCCTTTGTACCCCTCATTGCAGAATCTGGACTTTATGACATCACTTGCACATTTATTTCTTGACTGAAAATTTATATGAGGTCCTCCGCATTTTTATCAAACAGGGGCTGATCATTTGCTGCAAAAGATCTATAAATAACGGTTGTCATTTTGGTGAATTCTGTAGCTTATTGGAGTCGTGTCCAGTTGTTGTTATTGTTGTTGTTTCTGCTTGTGATAATGGTGATGAGGGTTGAAAATTGACTCGTTCTCTCACTGTATGCTGTTTGTTTTTATGCAAGATGGATCATATGCAGTAATTTTGAATTTTGGGAAAATTGCAACACGATCAGAAAAGCAAAGATGTTTGCCAACACGTGCACTATTTTAGTGGCTATTTTTCTGAAAAACTTTATTTGGTTCTCAGTTTCACGTTTTATTTGAATTGTACTCATTATCTGATCACGTTGATCATTTGTAATTACCGTCTGAATTCTTGTGACTGCTGACAACTGATAATGATAATGCTTTTAGTATATTTTATTATGAGAATTTATTTGTGTGTATTATAATGCTCTGCCAATTTCGAATGCATTGTGTAGTGTTTATAACAGACAGTGATAATGCTAGTAGTGTGATGAGATTGCATCGAGTCGTTACTGTTGAACCAGTGACGTTGTTCTAGTGTTCATAATGTGTACATTAGTATTTTGTGAGAGTCATGATATCCAGCAAATTGTGGACAGGGTTCCTGCCGGTCTAGAAAAATAAAATTCGTGGAATTTTCTTGTCGAGCAAATTTGGGTAAACCAAAGATATACAGATGTTTTTGAAAAAATATCCGAATGTTTTTAAACAGGCGAGTTAGTCTCAGAAAGTCATTCTGTTTTTTAAAGGATGCTGACAGTTACAGTGAATTATCTTATTTATTTTTTTTTGATAATGCAGAAATTCTTCTTTTCAGCAGACAACAATATTGAGCTAGTGCGACACAGTGACTGTTTTTTGTGCATTTTGAAAACAGCAATGTTCTGGGAAACTGATGGAAAGTTAGATAATTTTGTCCTGAAAAAATTTGCAGGAACCCTGTTTAGAGCTGTTCTCCCGCCCCCTGCCCTCCAATAGACAGCATTCCAAGATTAATGACTGTCTGGAGGATAACGGAAGATTATTAGAACTGCTATTACCGTTACATGTGCACAATTCAAATTGGCAGTTCTTATAATTTTAGGTTTAGGTCGTTTATTGTGTTTTGTGTTTCATAAAGGTTAAACTTTTTGTTCCGTTATTATGTGTACGTGCAATTTTGCCTGGAAAGGCCGTCTCCGAAATGACTTATACTGTGTCGGGTGGGACGTTAAACCCTACTCACTCACTCAGAGCTGTACTTTGGATTGTCTCACTGTCTGCATGTGTCCGTGTGAAATTGCCCTGCGGTTGACTTACTGGCAGAAGACACTTTGGTGAACAGTGTCATTAAAATACACCTCACTGCAGTGGCGTCGTGGTGAGGAAGGGAGCAAGGACCAATTGCTAAATTTTACTCTTCCAGAAAATTTTTTTCGTCCGAAAACTTTCCCGAAAATGCTACATTTGGAGCTGAAAATCTACCATTTTGGGGCTCTTTATAGGCAAAATTTAAATTTCGAGCATCCATCCTCTTGTTGTTAATTCGATGCTGTCGTCGGAAAATTGCAACTTCTGCTCCCCCTCCATGTCACCTCCCTACCCTTACTCTACCTTTTTACCTTCTACCTGTTTAAACCTTGACGCCGCTGCATGACTGTCAGTCAAAGTGAAGTACGTCGCAGTCTTTTGTAATGACATTAGTCGATTTGTACAAATTTTGATAATTTCTTTACTCCTGCGTTCTGAGCTGAGCTGCGAGTGAAGCTGGAATAAAATCTACCGCCACCTCGCTGTAGATTTGTTATTTGAACTCGTCTGCGTTTGAGTAAGTTCTCACAAAAGGATGGGGACGTGAAGCGTTTCACTTTGACTTGACAATGTATAAAGTTCTTGTTTTTTTGGTCAAGTGCCAGAAGGTTTGCATCCACTCGAGTCCTTGTATTATAAAGCTCGTGTACAGCAGTAAGTTGTGAGTAACAAATATACATCTCGTTTTGTGTGGCGTTTACAAGCGATAATAAATTAATGCAGTGATTGTCAACCAAATTTGGATGCATATTGTATAACTTCATGTTACTTCACATCACGTATTTCTAGCACTGCAGCAGACCAGAATCGAGTGCACGGTTGTCCAACACTGATGGTGCTAATGCGTCATGATTCGGAGTAGGGAGGGATTTTTTTTTACTAAAGGTTAACATTTGGCTAAAGTAAAAAAGCCATATAATGGTTGCAGTCAAATTGGTTGTTTTGCGATTATAAATCAAATTCACCAGAGCGAGTGAGCTCCTAGCTGGTTTCGTGTCTTGACTGCAGGAATGGAATGCAAAGGGATAAGACTGAAGAGGGGAGATCTGCCCTTCGTGAGTATTGTGGAAGTGTCGCTCTCTGGGGGGTGCGGTTATTGAGGCGGTTCAGTGAGCTTTTCGAGTCTTCGACTATCCAAAATACTGGCCTCGTTTGAGAGCTCTGAAACCAGTGGAAACCCTTCCCACTTCCTCAGTTTCCAGCATTCAGGTCCTTCATGAAATTTCTCAATTAGTTGAATGCTTATTAACAGTAGGAGCAGTGAAATGTTCCACGTAGGCCTGACTTTCTGGCAAAAGTTGCTTGACCTTAGTTAATGTATCGTTGAAACTCCGGATGTTAAAATAATGAAAAAAACTTCTAATGCCGATACAGACAAAATGCATCTTAACAACTGTCTGCTGCTGCTGCCGCTGTTGTTTACGTGTTAAGTCTAATCACAGCACAGCATATATAACAGGAAGTGGTCGTCAGCTGTAAGTCAACAAGCTACTGTAAACCAGTTGCTTAACTGTTAATTCACGGACTGTAGAGTGATGCAGTCCACACTTACAATCGTCTCGCCGTCGCTTGAATGTTTTATAGAACAGTTTTTACGCGCGAAAGCAGGTATTGCTGTAGCGCGTCTTAGCCATCGCAATTCTGTTTGCCCGTCCGTCACACGGGTGGATCAGTCAAAAACGATGCAAGTTAGGATCACCAAATTTTCACCGTCGGATGCGTGGAAGACACTAGTTTCGGGATCCGTAAAGCTTTTTCATAAATTCAAAAGAGGTCACCCTGATTGAGAGCGCTAAATGAGAGGGGTTAGGGAAAATTTGCGATTTTTAGCCAGTAAGTCGATGTCTGAGAAACGGTGCAAGATAGGGCCTAAATCAATAGAGATAGACAAGGACAAGCTGCGTATGAAATTTTCAGCGTTGAACATAGATTCTGAGGGTCCACTTCTCGATTTTCTAGGTTCAAGGAAACCTGCGCACGAGGGCATCAAAGAGCAGTACCCCCTAAAAGTCGCTATTTTACCGCTGTTGGCCATCTTTCGTGAAAACGGTTGCAGATAGGCATATGGACATGATGGACATGCTGCCTATCACAACACGCACTAGTGACGAGCTTTTTAGTCGTATCAACATCGATGACTTTGAAAGACCCTGAACTCCAAAAATAAGGGGTTTTGTTGATTTTTGGGATCTTCGGCTGCGGCGCACACTTCAAGAGTGAATTCTGACGAAATGGCTGGAAATAGACTAATACAATTTGCGAACAGGAACTGCTATAGGCTTTCGCGCGTCTCGTGAGCATTAGCTACATTTCTTGTTACAATTCGCAGCGGTGCAGCAATTAGGATAGGCCTGCTTGCCGTCTGAGTGTTCGCAGGCACTTCGTGCATGGCTGTAATTAGATCGACCTCCAGTGCGAAAAAAGAAGTAAACTCCCTAAGCCTGGAAAGAAACCAGAGGCAAACAAGCAGTTAGCATGTAACGAACCAAGGCGTCGTTGTACACATGTACACATGAAATTTGAGCTAATGCTCACGAGACGCGCGAAAGCCTATAGCAGTTCCGGTTCAGTAGTTTAGCTGAAAATTGGGGTGTTCGCGCTAAGTTAATATACAAATACCAAATTCTCTATCTTGATCGCATAACAATAGTTCCGTGGCGCCACATTATGAATGATATAGACTTGTGTCGCAGCCCGAAATCGCCAAAAAATCCATAAAACCCCCTATTTTGGCGTTCAAGATCATTCAAGGTCATTGAATTCGGCGTCAATCGAGAGCCAGTGTACGACTTCTTATTAGTGATTAATAGTAACCTAGGCCCTATCTCGCACCGTTGCTGAGACACAGCGACTTATTGGCCAAAAATCGCAAATTTTGCCCACCCCCTTTCATTTAGCGCTTGCGTTCGGGGTGACCCCCTTCGAATTTATGAAAAAAGCTTTACTGTTCCTGAAACTAGAGTCTTCCAGGCAGCTGAGTGTGAAGATTTGGTGATCCTAGCTTGCACCGTTTTTGACTGATCCACCCGTGTGACGGACGGACAGACAGACGGACGGACAGAATTGTGATGGCTAAGACGCGCTGAAAGCAGTAGCTGTTAAAAAAAGTTAACACAATGCTTCTTTTTACGGCTACTTTGCTGTGTTTAAACATTGCCACAACGTCAACAAAGTGCACTATAAATGAACAAGCAGAACTCGCGAAATCGGACTTGTGTCGTTTGATGGCACTTTCAAGACAAATCTGATATGCATTAAAATCGCAATTAAAGCGCGATTAAGGTAGCTCGTTCTTGTGATAGAAGCGACCTTAGCTCTCAAATCGCCGAAAATGTTGCTGCCAGCTGGCGAACAAACGCGGAGTTTCAGTTTACGTTTTATTTTCTAAAAAGAATATTGGAAGTTGGACGACAGAAAATCCGCGAAAGAATCCCGATTGTCATGCAACGAAATAAGCACCATTTCCCCTTTGTACCATACGCATAATATTTTCTTCAAAATCCCTTCGTAACTTTTCGAGTTATTGCGTACAAACAGGTATGTCATCATTCTGTTGGTTTATCGCACAAGTTTGTCAAACTCCAAACTGTCATTTTTTATACAAAAAAAACCCCACACTAATCTGCATAAAAAGTGTGAAAAAATTACAGATAAAATACAACGAATGGGAAAATTAAAAGCTAAGACCGTGACCAAAACAGTGGCCTAACCTCCTAGATGGAGGCAATTATTGGGCAGAGCATGCGTAAAAGTGCTGTGGTCATTATGGCTCCCGTGGCGCCGGGGCACTGGAGCTGGGCAAGCAGACGCTTAGTGCGAGTGCAAGAGAGGTAGTGCATGTTATTGATCGGCAGCAGAGAATGACTAACGTGCGCCTACGCCATCTGCCACTGCTGAGCGTGATTCACAGTAGCAGCTGCAGCAGCAGCAGCAGCAGACTACTCGTAGTACTAGCAGTAGCCTCCTAGTAGTAGCGTGCGTTGACGTCTGATTGCGGCTAGCATTCAGTGCCGGTTGAATGCTGTCAGCTGCACGTGCGGCCGTGCCGCTTGCTTGACCAACGTGTTTTCTGCAGCCGACCAGCCGGCGTCCTAAAGCACTGACTGGTTTTGTTCCATCGGTAAGTTGTAGAGCCTACGCTACGCTGTATCAGCGTTTCTTTCTCGTATCGCTTTCAGTCTTTTCGACGGATAAACGTGTTCATTGTTGCTCGTTCTAACGTGTAGGCTACGTCGAATAGCCATAGTCTACAGCAGTTTCACGACCGTCGTCACCTGGTCGATGGCCTTTAGCAGACACGCTGCCTGAATTTAAGGGTCGCCGATTCTAGGGCCTAGCTTGCAGAACAGCTGTCGAGCCAGTGCGCACCAAAATGGAATGCTACGCTGGACGGCTTTGTTAGATTGTTCGATGACAAGAAAGTCGGAAGGAAACCGCATGCAGGATGCTGCAGTCATTTTGATGCGATAGTTTGAAAATGCGTAGAAAGGTTCATTAGCTACATCCAGCCGCTGACAATGTGGATCTATCGGTCTTCGTTCAGTTTTTCTAATGGGCTTTACAAGTCTTTTGTGCAGTGGAGTGCACATTAGGCTACAGTACCAATAACTATTCACGGTCATTCGAGGTCGTTAATTTCGGCATCTATAGGTTTACTTTGTTTTCAAGCTGAAAATGCATAAACACTTTTTTTCTGCCGCAGCTCTGTCCAGAACCCATTTGGGGGGCCGGAAGCTTGCCCCATTTTCTTCACTCCCGACTTCGTTGGTGCAATAATGTTTGATATTGGCCACCACTCTATACCACCACTCTATACTATA
>Ga0209367_1002696_pt1 | contig 23657 bp, 15 predicted proteins | sample WorMetLIZISLAND2_FD_187412 | JGI IMG/M metagenome (GOLD analysis project Ga0209367, IMG submission 187412) | Marine gutless worms symbiont microbial communities from Max Planck institute for Marine Microbiology, Germany - Olavius geniculatus... ... | reverse complement strand
AACATATTTGTCGGAGCGTGCATATCGCCGCCCGGTCCGGTCCAGCTCGGAGCAGCTACATTTATTATCGTATCGAGCGAGCGCGGTTTCGTGTACGTCGTGTTCCATTTCCATTTGGATCGACGACGACGATGTCGGCGAGGCTCTGCATTAATCGGCAGTCGTCCTCGTCGATCGGTCGGTCGGTTGGCCGCACACAGCGCCAAAGCCCCGGCCTTGCAAAGCAGCGTCGGCGAGGGCGAAGCCGCATACTGATGACGTTGTTGTTCGCGTTGTCGACTCGCGCAAGACGACCGCGATAATTGTCGACGAGCTTCGCCCCCGGCGAGAGTCCAGCAGACCCGGTGGCCGGCGCCGCTCTGCTGCTGCTGCTGCTGATGGTGGTGTTATCACGAGGCGCGTTCGCATTGCAACTCATTTATAATTAGAGTGCGCCACCGGATCGTGCTTAGCAGCAATCCAGCCTGCAGCCGATGCTCGTCGCGATCTTCATAAATGTTTACGAACAACGCCGCTCCGTCAACGCTATGCCTTCGCTAAGGAAAATTGACGGAAAAGCGTTAACGCCAATTTTGTGCTATCACAGCGGTCTGTTATGCAGCAACATTAACATTGCGAATTTAAACGCTTTTTCGTAGTATATTGCAGACACAGCGATAAAATGGTTTATTTAGTTTGTTATATGCTTACATCCGTATTGTTCTACAATGTCTGTGCTTACGAACATATTAACACTGTTAGTATTTCGACAGCGTATCCGTACCGCAATGAAAGAATGATTAACCCTACAATATGCCAACGCACTAACAGTTCACGCAGTACTTAATGGGACCACTTTCTGCTGCCTACATTCTACAACTAATTACCTCTGCCAAGAAGGTTTTTGTTTGTTTGTCTGTCCGTTAGCAAGATAACTCAAAAAGTTATGGACGGATCTTTCTGAAATTTTGAGGGCATGTCGGGAATGGCAAAAACTACCAGTGATTTAATTTTGGGGATGATCTGAAGGAAATCCTAGATTCTGGATCACTTTGAAATTTTCGTTACCATTGCTTTCAATGGGGCATAAGGGAACCGCTGGCAAACCGAAGATGGTTCTGCCACCTAGCGAACAACATTGCCTTGGCGGAGGTATGTGCGGGCTATGACTGCTTTCTAGTCGTAAGTTGTTGTATTTAACCTCTGGTTAACATTTTTACAACCGGTGCTGTTTCACAGTAGGGAAACTTGCAACTGCAACCTAGCTTCAAATTGTTACCTTAATGTCATCGGCTATTAAGGTTTGCTATGTGGTCGACTGAAACCAATTCTCTATTCTGCACGGTAGTGAGTAACGCGGCAATGTTGTAACAACGCAATCCCTAGCTGCAAAGCACGCATCATTCAAAGGCGAATGACAAAATTGCTTTTGTTAATGGAACTGAGTCGCCGGCGCCAATTAAGCCTAGACGAGTTAGTTCGTCGGTCTTAATTGATACAAAGGATCGTCGGGCGTGTAGGCTATACTCTAACGCGTCTGCTATAGCTTCCGTCACGTAAGCTCGTCGTTAAGCTGCTCTATCTCTACAGGATAATGTGTTTCAACAACCACTATTCTTTGACTGCTCCAAATAGCTTTAGGCTGATCGCTTTTTAACCGTGTCTTAGTATAGCAATTACGCTATAGGGCTATTATAGCTATCATTAGAATGTCCGTCCGTCTGTCCGTCTCTGTGTCACGCACTGGTATTGTGTCAATTCGACGCAAACTGGTATCACAAAATCTACCCCATCCGGTACCAAAGGACTGCTCTTGGATCTATAAGGTTCGTAAAAGAGTGAAAGCGTCAACTGTCGTCAAGAGTATAGAGAAACTTCCGATTTTCGGCCTTAAAGTTGTCGCACAGCCTATCTCAAAAACGGTTGGCCCCTACGAGAAAAAACGCAGGGTGATCATTAGTAAACCTTAAAGTCGCTTTGAACTGATAATATCGACAACAGTCTACGGTGATATCGAAACTTAATGTTTATGACGTGTTTCGTTGCATTATACTGTGCACGATTTTTTCAGAGCTAGTCATGCCATGACGACAGAGCAATACTGGCATCAGCGAAAATGCAGCACAGGAACTCTATAGTTTCTGGCACTAAAATATTTATGGTTATGCGGATATTCGCGCAGATTTCCCGGAAATGAAGCGTCAAGTGACAGTATATGCTGTGGGCAAAAACGGCGACAGTTAGTGCTTTCGGTCGCTCTATCTCGGAACCGTTTAGAGTTAAGAACTAAGTTATTATACTATACGGTAATATATTGTTGGTTTTCCGATGATCCTTAAGTGGGCTATGTTAATAAATTTTGATAACCTTTTAAAATAAAAACCGTTCAGGAATGCGTGCAAACAATATACCTATACTACAGTTATGCATTTGCGTGAAGTCGGCTACTAAATTTCGTAGTAGCTAGGCCTAATATTATCATCGCGATCAAGTAGGCTAGGTCTGTACGTCTAATGTGTGTTTGAGTGTGGTTTCGGCGGAGATTGTGAAACGCATCACGTGTAAGGAGAAGACCGGGATAATTACCGTAGGGACGGGTCACAGGAGTGGCGGATGGCCTGCGAAATACCCGCGAGTACGGTAAAAAGTGCACGGTAATACCGCGGTAACCTAACGAGTACACTATAGCGGGAACGGCGATGACATGGCAAGCGGCGATATACCGCACACGGTTATTTAGAATCTTGAAGTTGCATTCAGAGAATACACACACATCACGCGATTACGAGTGATAGCCTCTTAAAAAGTTAAACAACAACAAAGTTTAATCACAATGTAAATATTCGAATAAGGTTCCTCGCCTAATAGGCCTAAGTTGCCTAACTGCTTAAGCGTTCACAAAATGTATTACTAATGTTTTACCTAGCGGCAATTAATATGTCTAATACTTCGTTTACACAAGGAAGCTCGAGTAAAGGAGATAAAAAACACACAGAAAATGCGAGTTACTGTTACTGAGATAATCTAGAGTCAACGTTACCTGCATTCTGCAGTGCCGGAATATGATGCTATAATCCACGTGTGTGACAGGCTTTAGCTGTCTACATTCTGTGGCAAAATTGAATTTTATGTCGGCATCGTGCGATGTCCTTGCAAGTTACAACAACACGAGATTTTCGTTTTATTTCTCTGCTCTAAGTCTGGGGCTCAACTATGCCTAGCGAATGCGACAGACGCTTGGGGAAGCCCGGGTTAGTTAGCTGCAGGAGTGGAGCGGCGTTTTATTTCATTTCTAATCTCCTGGCGCGACGGGCTCGCTCGGTTATCAAGTTCGACGGGTGTCCAAAAAGACGTCTGCAACGGCGGCAGAAAGTCGTAACGGCAAATTACGTGGCAGTGTCACCGTAAATTATCCGATAGAGCCTGCCTGCATGACGACCGACCGGCGACCGGCGAGCGATACGGTAGTACGTGACGTCACTTACCGCGCAGAGCAGCCATCGGGTGAGCAGAGAGATGACGACGACGAGGTACGACGGCGGCGTCTGTAGCACTGACGACTGACGACCCAGCTACCACCACCACCACGACCAACGACGTCATCATAATGCTGCCGCTGTTATAGCTATTGTCGCTGTTCCTGCAGGCGACCCTAACGCTGTTTGAAGACAGTGCCGAAGAACGATGATGTTCTTCAGTGTTTCTTCGTTGTCTGTTCCTGACAGTCGTCAACGGCAGAACGGATACAGCGCGCCAGTCTTCTGTTGCCATTTCGGCGTCCGTCGTGCGCCTGCGCGCGAGTTGCCACCGGCTTTTTGTCGGCGCCGCGCCAATGCACAAGTGGCAGCAGCAGCAGCAGCAGCAGCAACGACGACGGCAGGTCTATTCGTCGCGCGCCAGTTGAAATGACTCTATAGATGCTATGCGCGTCGCTCCGGTGGTATCATCGTTATGGCAATGGCTCGCCGGTAGAGCGCCGTTGCTGCAGTCGAATGTCGATCTGTGTGCAGCAAAACGTTGTCGCTATTACACAAGCTACGCCGCGTCGAGTCGCCGCACGCATCAGTCACTGTAACGACCTGACCGCTGCATGGGTCCGACCACTAGCTACGTCACCGATCGACCCAGTTCCTCCCCGATCCTCGTCGCATATGAATCAGCTAATCCAAGTTCTTCGCGCTTGAGTAGAGCTCCAGTAACTGCGTGTAGTTATTTCAATTACTGGGGTACGTTGTATACTGACTGATAAGCGTTGCGCTTCAACATGAACATTATTGTGCCGAGCCGACGGAAAATGGCGCTATTCGTCAAAATGAACCGGATGAACTATTGCAGTGACAGCACCATAAACACTTTCGTGGTTATTACTAAGGGGCCTATTTGCTAGCAAAAGTACTTATAGGCTCAGAGTCATCAAAATGTCTACTTGTCAAGACGTAGACAGAAGTTGGAGGCTTATTTTTTGGCCCACCCTGTATTCCACCAGTCCGCTGCAGTCATTTACTGTACGAAAATTGTGTCGGTAGACGATAAAAAATTAGCATCTTAACTATAGCCTATGCCAATAATTAAAAATAAAAATTTCCTTTTGATTATTTGCCGACGTACACTTACGTCGTGTCCGAGTCGTAGTCGTGGTAGGCTATTTGTCCGGCGTTGGCGCAGTGAATTTTCGCTTGTGTCCATTATGCAGGTGCGAGACTCGGCAGCGCAGAGTGGGTGGTCGGTCATCAGTTGGCGCAATAACAACATTGTTGATGTCTACGGAATGCAATATAATGGACACGAAGACGTACGCAGCTAGACGTCAGAATCAGACGATCGACCCGCCTACTCGATACATCAGCCGCCGGGCCTACTGATGTTACCGTACTATCCACGGTCTGACACCATCATTCAAACATTCATCATCGTCATCGTCACTGGGGTTGAATGTGGCTGCAGCAGCCCACGTCGACTACGACGTCTTGATGGACTTCTGTTTGCTGGTAGTAAAGTCCCCCATGAAGGCCAACTGATCTAACGTAGGCTACGTCTATCTGTTCATGATACGCGTTTTCATTTGCCCACAACGCGTGTGACCATTAACGATGTGCGCGTAGTCACACGTTTGTCTTAATAAACGAAGTTGCTTTACACTGACTCCGGTTAGTAGCGGGATGGGTAACTGCCTTCATGCAGATTTCACCATATCCTGATCAACTCAGCCTGGCCATCCATCTGCGTAACGATTCATAACGGAAGACTCGGTCATCGCCAGGCACGAAACTGCATTAACACGTTTAGTGTTTTAAATCCACTTTTTGTTGTAATTACCGGCATTTCATTACTTTTGCATTCTCTTTATTTTGATGTAAACCAATATTATCTTATCCACTCACTTAATATGTTCAACTTCACTTTATACGTCACCTTCATTCATAGTTTCGCACTGTATTTCCAGTATGCGATCATTTGGTCATTGAGAATACAGTTAATAGTCACCGCAACTGCCTATAGTTTGCCACAAGGAAAACATTGCAAAAAAAATATCACACAAAAATACTGACAAACATATTTAATTTCGAGCACATTAAATCCCAACAAACGTATAACTCTACTCACTGGTACCCAATCAGAAGTTAATGGAAAATGTCTATCACATACGTTCAGATGTCTTTTCACAGATTAACTGTACGTAAATGTTCGTCAACAACAATAAAATACAGTCAGCGTTATCAGCATAAGCGTTGTCTCTGTATGCCCTTATATCTCTTCTCTTTCAACGATCAGATGCCCTATCTTCTCACATTAGCAGACAAGCTTAGTACACTGTATGCATGGTGTTACCATTGGCGTCGCCAGCTATAAGGCACCGGCCACTGGGGTACGTCACGTACGTGCCCCTTCGACCTCTAATTGTTTGATTTTTTAAAGTTCACTTTAGAGCACTACAACTCTAGCACTGGATTCAACATTTTCGTGTGTCACCCTTAAATCATTTTCTATCACTTTCATGCCCCTTCACACCAAAATCCTGGCGACGCCATTTGGCGTTACAGCAATAACATATGGTAAGATATACAGCAAATACGAGTACTACATAATTTTCATAATTTTGCTGGTTCTGAAATGCGTGCATACGAGAATTACATTACGTTTACACAAAACTTAACAGTTCACAATTTATTGCCTCAAATACACTCAATAGAGCTAAACTGTACCAGTTGCACAGCAAAAACAGTTTCGTGCAGTTAAACCAATGTGTTAACACCATCATGATGTCCACGACGAGGTCCACGATTAATTAAACTGGTATCGGAACAGTGTCTACAGCATTAGTGACATCGCAGCTAACTTTGTGCATCTCGACCATGAAAAGAAACATGCGGAATTCATGTCATTCAGAAAACGACAAACATATCATATATCATACAGGTATATCATCATTATCATCATCACAAGGTGTGCTGAGTCTGCAGTGGACCACCCACGTAGCTCACTGCGAGAGCTTAGTTCTTCCACACGAACTTCCTGCAGTGCTGCTCAGCCTGTGCACATACAAATCAATCACTCAATCAACTGAAAAATTAAATACTCACACAAATGATCAGCGCTTCACAAGCTTTGAGACAGAACCAAAGATAAAGCCTTCTATTTTTCTTCAGTCGCAGAACACAATGGCATTAATTCGGATGTTCTCAAAAAAAACCCGAATTCATGCCAATATGCAAAATGACTCAACAAAAAAACGCAACTACCTAGGCTATACGTGAAATATAAAACAAACTTCAATAATCACTAACTACAAGGTGTGTCGTTGTCTACCACTACTACTGAATTACGGCTACTTTCGGACTTGATTAAATGGCCACTTTTACATCAGCATTATAGGTGGTACTGGTCTTGAAGGTCTGTAGAAACAAGAAATTTGAGCTAATGCTCACGAGACGCGCGAAAGCTTATAGCAGTTCCAATTCAGTAGTTTAGCTGAAAATTGGGGTGTTCACGCTAAGTTAATATACAAATACAAAATTCTCTATCTGGATCGCATACGCCTAACGATAGTAACATGGCGCCACCTTGTGAATGACATAGACTTGTGTCGCAGCCCGAAATTGCCAAAAAATCTATAAAACCCCCTATTTTGGCGTTCAAGGTCATTCAAAGTCATTGAATTTGGCGCCAATCGAGAGCCAGTGTACGACTTCCTATTAGTGATTAATAGTAATTTAGGCCCGTTACTGAGTTAGAGCGACTTATTGGCCAAAAATCGCAAATTTTGCCCACCCCCTCTCATTTAGCGCCCTCGTTCAGGGTGACTCCCTTCGAATTTATGGAAAAGTTCTACGGTTCCTGAAACTAGAGTCTTCCATGCAGCCGACGGTATAGATTTGGTGATCCTATCTTGCACCATTTTTAACTAATCCACCCGTGTGACAGACAGACAGACGGACAGAATTGTGATGGCTAAGATGCGCTGAAAGCAGTAGCTGCTTTCGCGCATAAAAAACTTAGACATCGTGGGATACATTTTCTCAAGGTCGATGCTCTCCTGGTTTTATATCCAATCAAATGACATGGCCAGCTGCAGTATCCACAGATAAGATAGGCAATGTAGGGAAGATATGTGTTTGGACACTCTTCCAGTTCCAAACTATCTTATATTTAGCATACACTCTGTGTCTGTTCTGAATGCCATCTTGAACATATCTACTCCCTTCTTTACTAGCACACCTACCATGTGTTTTCTACATTTAACTTACTGGTACTACAAAAATTACCTCATTACTTAAAAAATCACCTTCATCAAAGCAATTCATCGATCAACGAATTTACTGACAAACAGTTACACAAATACACTATGCAAACTATTGTATCTTTTCATTCTTCTGCAGATGGCTAGCAAAAGAGCAAAATGAGATAGAGGTTGATTTCTGCAGTGGAAAATTTAAATGTCATAACAAAAAAGACTGATAGAGCAGTAAAAGGCTTGTGATACATACGCCGCAGTGCTGAGCATGCTGTGGGCTGATGCACCAGTACGCAGGTCCCTCTGTGCATCTATCAGTCCCCAGCAGTGCCGGCTTTCCATCACACAGTTTTGCTATCTGTATATCACAGCAAACACACATACCATTTATACTATCACAGTATCACTGGCACCGGCACATGAGTCCAGCAGGCCACTAAAAACCTAAATGATAATCATTTGTCCCAGCATCTTTGTGATAAAGGTTGAAACTTGTGAAAAAGTCCAATACTCATTGTGAATGTTGGAGGAACTGTAGCTAATCCCTGTCTCTTGGCAGCCACGTAGCCATAAATCATAAACCTGGTTCTAACCGGTAAGCTGTCATTACTTTCCACAAGACCTGCAGATACCTGCCACGCTGCAAAGCATCACTGCCCTTTGACCAGCACCAACCTAAACTACACTGTGTCCCAAAAAACATCGCCAACATTTTCGACTAACTTGAAAACCAATTTTGCTAATTTTTAGTACGAATATTCTTGACACAACTTGCCATCAAATGACCATTCGGTTTCCCACCTCACCCAATGTATGCTTCTGGACTACTAGGAAAAGCAGATCAAGCGAAATGTGTTGAAATAAACAGAAAACCTGAAAAAACATACTTGACATTATCGATCCTAACTTGAAGAAAGATTAGCAGATTTTACTAATTTTTGGCAGAAGTATTTCTGTCACAACTGGCTATTAAATAAGTGTTTTAATTTCCACCTCACCCAACGTCTGCTTCTGCACTACCTGAGGAGAGCAGACCAAGCATAATACATGTTAAAATGAATGAAAAAACGTCAATAAATTCCATCTATCCTAATCTGTGGGCCCCAACAGCCGGTCTATTATAAGGTTTGACTGTCACACAGCAGTGTGTCTACCAGATAAAGTTTAGAAATGTTTGTGAAGTCAAGAAGCAACTGGTACCGCTTAGGTTGGTTTAATCATACATTTAGTAAAACATTATCGATACTGCCGTCAATGAATGGAGAAAGCGTCTCCTTGCCTATGTTTGCATAGTGGGCCAACACTTCAAGCAATTTTACTGCAGGCAGTTGAAAAATAAACAACTGGATAAATTGTCTGCCAAAGTGTCAGAAAAGTGAACAAAATGTGTTTTACATGTTATGTTAATTAAGCAATCATATCGCATCAGATAAAAAAGTGATATTTCGCTTTTTTTGTTTCCCCAGGTAGTGCAGAAACAAACACTGGGTGAGGTGGGAAACTGAATAGTCATTTGATGGCAAGCTGTGTCAAAAATATTTGTACCAAAAATTATCAAAATTTGATAACTGGTTTTCAAGTTACAGTAAAAACGTCAGGGATGTTTTTGGGACACAGTGTACTTGGTGATAAAGAGGTACACAAAATATGTTGGTGAATAAGCTGCCATTAGCCGACAGTGAAACATTTCCACAAGTTTAGAACCTGTGATCTTGGGACTGCGAGCCAGTGCCCTAATCACTAAACTGCAGAGCCAAACATTCCTGTCACAGCCAAGCAATACGAATAGACAGATACAACTCTGCTACTAAACTGAACTGAAGCAAACTTAACACTGCAGAATTCAATTCAAGGCCCTAGTATGCTGAGCAAACGCCTAACAAAAAATAAGACAGAGAGCAAACAACATGCAAACCTTGCAGACTTGTTCCGGTGTGTATTCAGTAGCAATGAGATGAATGATCAGCTGTCCATACGTATCCACAACGTTGTCACACTGCACAGCAACACAGCCGTTATCTCAATCAGCGTTATTATATACTCTGTATACACCTTTAATTACCAGTGAAATAAATTCAATTAATTACTATGACGCAATTACTTTTTTATGCACTTAAATCACAGAGTACGTTCCAGCCATCCTTACCATGCTTCGGCTTATTAATCATGCAGCAGATTTCACTAATATTACTAGTTCTTAATCTACTGATCCAACTTATGCTATCACAAAAAGCTGTAGATATTCACATGGGAAATAGACAGAAATGAATTAACACAGTGACAGTCACAGTGTGCGTTACCAAGCAGAGATTGCAATGATAGTTATGTCTTGCATACATGTCAGTGACAGAAATGGAACAGAGAGGCAAGATGGGAGAGCATATCGTATAATACATAGCAGCAGATTACTATTCACGACACCACAGACACAAGATGACAGTCAGCATTAACTGATATGATAACAACCTCGGCCTTCATTGATGCAGGCAAGAAGTTGCAGACTTTCTTCATAAGCTTCTCGATCTCCTCGACGGACGACTTGTCGTCAAGCATCGCTTCTATGTACTGGACGACTGTCTCGCAGACGATGCACATGTCACCACTCTTCACTGAAACATGACATAGCTACTACGTCTCATGCAATTCTTCACTTCAGTCACTCTAACACAAACAACATTAACGAAGAACCGAGATATGACAAAAGACTTGGCCAATCATAAACTGACAATGTCTGACATTGTGGAATTTTCTGATGCTTCTGGTCACTTCTGTGCTGCACTATAACTTTCTGTTTAGACACAATGTACAAATACACGTACTTACTTACTTAGGCCCAAGCGGTCATTTAATGAAATGCACAAAAGCTGTCCAACAGTAAGCAGAGAACCTACATAAAGCTCAGCCTAACTGTACTTGTAAACCCATGTATTAAAAACTTACTAAAAATTTTAATGATAATAACAATATCCCGGTAACCTAAATTACATAGCATCAGCAATTTAGCATGTCAATGAACCTTCCCGCATTAAACGTGACCATTCAATGTAGACTTTAAACTAAATAACTTTTTGGTGAAGTGCAATCTGCACATGACCTCACATGCTATAGAGTACTGCAGACAAAGCTCAAACCTTGGACATTTGTCGCAGGTTTCTTGGATTTACACAGTCCGAGGAGCTGGCAGACCTGAGCTGCATCGACTTCCTGCCGAAGCAAGGTAAGGATGGCCGGAACGTACTCGTCAACAAACACCTTACACGTCGCATTCATACCGTCTGGCAGCAGGCTGCATACCTTGTCCAGACCCTCCATTATCTCCTCCTGGAGCAAAATCACAAAAAGTTAAACACGACTATCGGCAAAGTCATGCGCCAATTTGGGCAAACAAACAAACCTGACAAATGATACTGGTCTGGTGCAAAATTCTACACATGATAAATAAACAGAAATTTAACACCGTAAAATGTTACTGGAACATAGCATTTACCTACATTGTTTAAATTGATTATTAGGAAATCGATGTATGCACTTTTCTAAGTTTGTTTACAAATAATATGCAGAATCTGTCAATATCATGGATATTTTTTGATTTAATACACAAAAATGTCTGTGAATAATAAACAGATCACAGACTTACTTGGGTTGAGTTTTTATCAAGCAGAGACTTCAGTGAATTCACGATCAACTCGCAGAGAGCACATTCATTCTGGTCAGCCACTTCATGTGCCTTCAATGGACGTATCTTCACTGCATCCCGACGAACAACGTCATTAACTGTGTGGGTGTGGCCGACCGAGAGCGTCGCATTCTCACAGAATCCAAACTGATGACAACGTGCATCTGCGTCCTATCAACACAAACAATGACCAAAGTAATGTGCCAAATAGCGGAATCGCTCTCCTCATTTGTTTTGTGGGTTTGTGGATCCTAGGGGGTCTCCGGATCCTTCTCCACTTATACTTATTACTATAACGAGCTGGGGGACTCTAATATTAAAGATGTCTTTAGACTCCAAATGGTAATATAACTTCAACACCAACATATTCCCCCTAGGCACGACGGCGCATGCAAGTTTTGACGTGCAGCTCATTAGAACATGCAGCAGCAAGTGATGCCAATATACTCAGCTGCATCTGAATCACTGCCTGCTAACAGTCATGTAGTCAGCTAACCCCTTATGCATCAGTATTGGTCCTTAACTCTATATATGTAAAAAAAACTTAACAGTTTACAACTGTGTGTAAGGACGATGTGATGATATCAGTCCTCTAAAACAGCAAAAATCATTTGGGTAACCTTAGATGGGGCTATGCATATGGCGTCCTTACAAGCTGACTTTAGTTGGAAATCACTAACACAGTCTAAAGCTTTCTTCAAAGGTTTGTAATCCTGAGTGAAAACTTCTGTTATGATGTGCATGAATTAGAATGCTAGATGCAGCTAAATGTGGCTGAATGATTTCAGCAGGAGGCACGAATGCGACAGACAAACAGACAGACCACAATACTGAAAAATACGTAGGATTAAGCAGAAACACGTATGCTCCAAGAGCAATTCTATCGAATAATACTCAACTTGCTTACATGCTGATCCGTCTACTTGCAATACTCTTCTCAACATTCTTAAATGCAGCATAATCCCTATCTACCTTTGGACACCAGCTAAAACAGTTTTACTTCTTGTTCGACTAGCACATGGAGCCCTTCGAGGTTGTTACAGTTGATAACTTTGTCGGCAAAGCAAACTGGTCATCCTTGTAAGTGGTTATTCTTTGGACTGATTGACTGAATGCAACATAAGTTATTTACCGGCCACAAAAACAAAAAAGGCCAAAGTCATTCAGCTTGGGGAAGAATGCTGCATCCAGCATTCTAATTCATGCACATCATAACAGAAGTTTTCACTCAGGATTACAATGCTAAAACCTTCCCTTTCTGTGTAGCACATCAAAACGATAGCCAGCTAGCCCTAACGACATCTGTGCTTTTCGATAACAATGTCGTAGCTCAGAACAGCATGAGAAGAAAAGCAACGGTCACAAGCCACAAACACTGCATAATGCATAATAATTTTACACTTTTTATTCAAATTAATGAAATTATTACCATGAAGCATACAAAAAGCACCAAGATTATTTGCATAATAAAAGCAACGAAAAAGCACAAAAACACAACAGCAAAACTAACCAGCCATGTTGCAAGGAACTTCAGTGCCGTTGGTCCGTACATATCGACTACGGCTACGCACTGCATCAAACAGAAAAAAACAAAGATCACGTGCAGTGTACACTGAAGAAGTTACTAACCAGCCAAGTTGCAAGTAATTCAAACGTTGATGGTGCGTATCTGTTGACTAGCTCTACACACTGCACACAGCAGAACACATAATCCACTTTTCGCTGTATTTCACTGCCACACCAGACCACTAATCAGCAGTTTGCTGTTACACAAAATTCAGTGTGAAGATGGAGCCAAAAAAACCATATCATGTGACTTGGCAGTATTTTTTAATTAGTGTAAATAAACGGCCAAGCCAAAAATCTTGTGTCAGGTTCGGATCGTACCATGCTTACAGCAGAATGAATCTGTACAAATTACAAGTCATTACAAAGCAGCAGCAAAATGAATCAAAGGGCCAGACGATTTCTTTCAGATGGTTTAAATCCATCCTATTACACTATCACGAATGCACAATAATATACAAACTGACAAAACAAGTTGATGTCAATCAATAAACTGTATTTCGAATTTCAGTTCTGTACCACAGAAGGCAATGTTAACAATAAAAGAAACTTCCCTCTTCTACTGAAGCATTCAACTGTGTTGAATGGAGTCATCAATTTCACTCAGTACAACACACAGTCAACATCCAGTGTTTACTTATTTCACTAGTTATGGTGTCAAAAACTTGTAGCAACCTATATGCTCTGCTTTGCAGAAATGCAAAAAACCGGCTAACTAATTGTAACTTTGGCAGGCCCACTATGAAATGAGCCTAATAAAAAACTGGCCAGACAAGTAACATAATACAGGGGCTTTATCAACACTAGAAAGTAAATATGTAAGATGATAAACAAACTCAGAAAGCACGACTTAAACTGTCATGCATTTTAGCAACCCTTAAACCTAAACTAATGTCTAGAAAATGGACATTCAACAAAACATCGTGAGACACAGTGCAAGATAAAACTACTCACTGTGTCCTTGGACTTTCCAAGACGTGGGCAAACGTCGGTCTTGACAAAGTCAATAATCTGACTCTGCAACAATAACACAAGTAAAAAACTGATATCAGTGTCTGTGACAACTGCGAGTGACAGTGCAACACCAGAGCCACAGTGACTGTCTGATTACCGACAGCAGAACTGGCAGTGTACACCCATATGTTTCAATCGAGTTCTAGCTCGTTTCCCCAGAGCTAAGGGATCTGACTCTAAATTTTAAAAATATAATAAAAAAAACAAAACATAAGTGGCAATCGATAATAGTGATAGGAACATCGAACATTCATGTATTGCATTGTCCAACTAAAGACTAAGAACACTACTTTTTCTATCAGTCTTTAAATGAGACAAACCAATAACTAACTGTGTCCGGGTATGGCATTATGACTTCATACTAAGTTAACTCATGTACAAACGCATAAAAATTCAGATAAAAACGATGCACACAACTCTACTTCATCAAAGTAGCAGTAATCAAGTGCTGTTTATCACTCAAACAGATCATCTGATGCAACCGATATTTCTACGGTAATGTGACCTTGTATTTTGTTAGTGGTATATGTCATGCAAAGAGAAACTTGTGTATCGTTACTGCTGTTAATCACCTGGACGTCAGAATTGCGGATCAGCGCCTGCAGTTCAGAAACAATCTGCTTACAATTTGCACACTCGTTGGGACCAGCCGATGTGGTCTGTACAGGCACAGCACAGTCACTGACAAACTCATAGCAACAGTGAGATCATCAAGCCTTGCTCAACGCTAAGTAATATCTGAGAGTACTGTGCACACGAATAACCCACATAATCTTGACCTTTAAGTATGATCTTTAAACTTCAATAGGATTCCAGAGGTTGAGGAGGTAAATGTTCGTGCAAAATTTCATGCAGCTAAGTGCAGCGGTTCATGAATTATCACGGTAACAGAGAAACAACAAGAAAGCCTAGCTAACGCAAATGGAAACGTGCGACAGCGGTGCATGTTCGAAGGCCCACTGCAAACAACATCTAAGCTCACCAATCCCAGCAACTGACATTGGGTACAATGCATTTACTTACGCCATATAGCACTACCGTCTCGCATGGCTGCTGCTGTTTGAGCGGCCGCATGCGAGTATTTTGAAGAAAGTACCAAAGTTTGACACCCCCGTACAGACAATTCCTTGAATGCAGGGGGCGGGGCGAAATTTGAACAAGTGAAAACTACGTCTGATGCTGAAAGTTTCATATACAGGCTGTTCCGGTCTATCATCGCGCAATTTGCTCTTGAAATGTGTGTTGCAGCCAAAAATCGCCAAAAAATCATAAAACCCTCAATTTTGGCGTTCAAGGTCATCCAAGATCATTGCTTCCAGTTCCAATAAAAAGCCAGTGTAGGACTTCCTATTAGTGATTAATAGTAACCTATGTCCTATCTCACACCGTTTCTGAGATACAGTAACTTATTGGCTGCAAATTGCAAATTTTTCACCCCCCTCTCATTTTCGCTGAGGGTGACGCTTTTCAAATTTATAAAAAAGCTTTATGGATCCTGAAACTAGAGTCTTCCAGGTAGCTGATGGTAAAGATTTGGTGATACCTAGATTACACAGTTTTTGACTGATCCACCCATTTGACGGACAGATGGACGGACAGAACTGCAATGGCTAAGATGCGCTGTTGTGCGTAAGAAAGCTTAGTGACGATGCTGAAAACAATACTGTCACTCTTACCACGTTACTGTTAGTCCAGTCTAACAGCAACTACACAAAGATATTGTTTTCCGCTTTAAAATAATCACAGAAATCCAAATATAATATTTTTGTCCTCCCCTAAAAGCACGACACAATCAGCTTCCATTGACCAATAACAATTAAGCTACTATCGACAAGTTCTACAAATAAATGTAACTGATGTTCAAATTTTTGTGAAATTTTGAGAAAATACAGATGTAAAATTGCAGCAAAAGATTCCATCTGAACTTATTGCTAGATGAAGTGCAGCACCACAGAGATATCACACCTTTGCATCCTTAAGTTTCTGAAGCAGCTGGAAAACATTTCTCTCGGAAATGGGATGCTTGACTTCCTCAGTGCAGAAACGTATCAGATGACAGATCATGTCTGGATCCTGAACACAGATTCAAAACATGGCATAATAATGCAACAACAATGACATTACTAGCACCGCATCAATCTAACAACAACAAGTTAAAACAATAAGCTGCACTCAAGTTCAGTGACTCTAATGCAATCAGTCAAGACTCAGTCAATCACTCAATTAATTGAAAGACATTCATATAGCATCAAATGTCATGAACGAATTATAGGTGCATAATACTCAATCAGTTACACAGATTAACCAGCAAATGATAGCAGCAGAGGCAATAATAATCAAAATAAAAAAAATTCCGACTTACATCAAACTGTGAAATGTACTCCAAGTACATTGGCAGAAACGTCTGCACGACCTCAGTACACTGCAGCATAACACGACAAACCACAGTCACTCCATCCCTTATCACTAGTTAACAACAGCTCTAGTTTGTCTCCATCAGAAACTAGCAAAGGCAATTATCAACCTTTTAAACATTGATCAAATGCATGCATTCTACAACAGATCACAGCTAGAAATAACACTGACATCATCATGCTCTGCACGACTGGGTCCACTATAAAAAAGATATCATCATCGCAGCTTGAATCATTTTTGACACAATTGCAGCACATGATAGACCGATGGATGCCTGACCATAGTGCAGTGCTTCGTATAACAAGCTATGCTGATGCCATGTGAAAATGTAAAAACACGTTTCTTACATACTGTTAAATGATAATAACTGTTAAAAATGGCATACAGCATAATTTTCTCACAAACATTAAGTACCAGTAATGAATTTCAAACTGTTAAATTATCCTACACAACGTAATAAAATACCTTCTTTGCGAAAAATCCAAAGAAGACACAGACATCATGTTCCAGAAACTGCTCAATTACTTCCTATACAACAAACATATGAGCAGCCATGATAATCATAAACATTGATGCTTGGGGAGCACATATTAATAACGCAGACTGCATGCTATGTGCATTAACAATGAAAACCAGCACAAGCAACAAGGAAATAACCATCAAGAAATACATATTAATATTTGGGAGTGAAGGAACATATACACTTATTGTCAAAAAAACTGTCAATATTCCTGCATGTGCAAGTCTCGTAAAACTAGAAATTTGGGGTAAAGCCCAACGTGAGTCCACCCAGCGCTGTAAGTCCGACAGGGGGGAAATTTCAAGGTGGTGAAATTCCCCTGGTAGCAAAGTCACATGACCCAAAGTCAAATTGCATTAACATATGCAGAACGCACACTGTCGACTTAAGGTAGGTTGAAATGAGACGAGGGAACTTTTGTTTTTAGTGGACCAAAGTTCACCAAATTTTCTTCACCCTACAAGAGAGGGGTTGCAGTTAATCACTTGCTATACCGATTTTTGATATCTCAATCCGTTGCACAGATATTGGCAGTCAAAGTCTAAAATTGACCATAATCATGAGTAGTGCTGACTTTGGATGGGTCGGAATAAGACAAAAAAAACTTTTTTGTTTGTGGACAGAATTTTAACAAATTTCTTTATTCAACAGGGGAGGGGTTGTTGTTAATCACGTGATATTCCAATTTTTGACACCTTGCTCCGATTCAGATATACTTGTGGTCAAAGTTGCAAGTTGTCCAAAATCGTGCAGATTTTTGGACGTTTTTTGCCTTCCCAAGTTTTAAAAAAGTGGTGCCCTCCCAAAAGTTATACTTGTGTTCCCCACCTAGTGGCACACCATGTGGAAAAGTTTCGTAAGGTTACTGCCCTTAGCTCCAAAGTTATAGAGTCTCATACACTACATTTTAAGCCAATTTCGGAACCCCCTTTGAACAAAAATGTAACCTAGGGGACTCGCATCCCTGGTAGCGGTTGCACTCGCAACACCTGGTCATTCTCGAGCACACGTACAAATTTGGGGTGCAGCACCCCTTAGGGGCCGAAATATGGTCTTCCAAAAACGTCGATTTGGGTGGGTATGATTTCACAACTAGATCTCCATTATTAATGGACCAAAGTTCACCAAACTTTCTACGACCAACGTGGGAGGAATCACGGTGGAAAATGTACTTGTCTGATTTTGAATATCTTCATCTGTTCCAGAGATATTTGCTGCCAAACTTTGAAGTCGTCCAAAATCATGCCAAGTTTTGCATGTTTCTGCCCCATACATTTTTTGGGAAGGGCCCCCTGAAATTCTGGACCAGGATTATTGAATCGAATACACTTCCCATCATGGTGCAAAATTTTGTGCTGCTCAGCCGATGGACCTCGGAGATCTCACGGCTAAAAAAAAGAAAAAATAAATGCCAGCAAAATATAAATTCGCTCCGAAAGCTATCGCTTCTGGGCGGACTAACAATAGTTATAAAATTAAGAATCAATTACTAAGCAAGGAGTAGCTACATTTCATTGGTCACAGCACCATAAAAGAAAACGAAAAAATAAACCCATTTTGGCCTTTTCCTTCTGTTATAGCTCTTCTATCTGTTAATGCTCCGTGTACACAGTGGTAAACTATACTAATCAGCTTAACGCACACATTACAATTTTTACATTACATCCTAAGATCAGGTTGACTGCTAACTTGTATATATTTCCAAACCATTTTACAGAGATGAACACACCCAGTGTCAAATACACGTGTAAACGTACTCCATCTTTTCCATCAGCCAAAAAATATGACAAAAAATCAGCAACAATTAGCCATTCTCCTTCAAGTGAGTCATGTGCTTGTCATAGCATTCACAAAAATTATACTAAATTTCTGGACTAATAATTACACAGGTCAGGTCAAATTCTCTTCAAAGCTACGGTGGCCAGGTCATTTTGAAACACGGCGCAAAGCTGCCGAAACAGACAGAGATATGAGACCTGCTGGGTCTTGTCAGTCAGCATCTCCTTGAAGTCGGTGAAGAATTTCTTGCAGTCGGTGCAGTACTCCGTGTCACCGACAACTGCCGGCACACCCTGACACCAAACAAACATAGCATCCACACTCGCTCAGTGCATCAGTAACTATCACCACAAAATGTATTATCCTACATATCATCATGACATGTAGACAGCTTTGGTTCGTTGTGACGACTCCCTACAATGCCCATGTTCCTATGTACACTGCTAGGTCTTTCGAGGACGCCCAGGAGGTCTACACCAGTTTATCCCCAGGCTCGGACCGCTTTTCATTGCAATGACCTGACATAACGCTTGGTGTGTTGGTGTGGTGGCATCCAGTCTAACAACGTGACCAAACAGTGTTTGGCGCCTCTTGCTGATGACATCCACAATGTTTGGCATATCTGGCATATCCTACAGGTAAAGATAAAGTCCAGTACTTGCTATAGCACTTCTTACATGCGACGGACTCAAGACCAGAAGCTCTTTACAATCTTGGAAGTGGCCGCTGATTGGCACGAGCTAATGACACCGCAGTGCACTATGCGGCCATCCATTGCCTGCATGAATAAACAATTGGACCCGCGGTTTGCAGCTAGCAGACATACCATCACCTCAATCAGCCACACTAGGCCTACACCCTATAGCCCGTAAGCTACTACTCATTTCCCGTCCCACAAAGGGTAGGAGGCTGAGTTAAACCATAAACCAATGTTATGCAAGCTTTTTCAGCCAAATGCCAATAAATGTGATCATACGTGTAAAGCCACTGCAAGCCAGAATACTGCATCAGCTATTTTCTTGCTCCAAAAAAATACCAGGTCACATGGCAACTCTTTGCTCTTAGTGGCCAATGTCAAATAACTTAAATTCAGCTTATAATTCCACAGAATTATGAACAAAGTAAAAACCAGGAACAAAATCAATATCATTGCACTTTTCTAAACATAAAAAAAACAAATAAAAAAGAAAAAAACGCCTGGGGGATGCTGTGTTATACATATAGTATATTCAGATGATAAACAACGTATCAAACATTCAACCAATTGCATTAAAATACACAAGGCAACAAGTCCTAATAATAATGTGTTTCGGCAAAAACTGGCAAAATCAAAAAACAAGCAAACCTTCTTGAGTGGAACATGGACAAGATTCTGATGTTGACGGACCTCGTAGTGCATCATTTTATCTTGCAAACCACTGCAGAGCTTCATCAGGCTACAGATCACTTGTGGGTCCTGTCACACACACAGACAACAAATTCAGTTATTCACTTTACCAAGTGCTTCAATCTACAGTAAAATAGTTTTCAGATAGACTGAAAACAAAACAATATTTTCTATCACATGATAATGTCAATCCAGCTGCCATTTATCTATCCATTTACTACAAGTAACCGTATCCTCAATAAATATAAATGCAACCTTCACCTAGCTCTTTCTTTCAAGTTATCTCTAGACTGCTAAAGTTGACATATAGCTGAAATGGTTTTAACCCTTGCTGGCTTAGACACAAGGCAATCAGCTCCTGTAAAACACATCTCAGTCTATGCAGAGATTTTCTTCTTCTTATGGGTTCAACCTCCACTTCATAATCCATATACCTACATCCAACCTTTCTCATCATTCTTCCTTAACATATAAATCCATGTACAATACTAACTCGGAGTGAGATGTGACAACAAGAACAAAAAATGTGTTGATGTGAAAATGCCGTAGTTACCATGTTCTCAGACAGCAACTGCACTATCTCTGGCACGAAATTCTGCACCAGATTCTTGCACTACAGAACAGCAGAAACAGAAATGCTGTAATCACTAATTTCACGTAAATTGCTCATAATTTGAGTGAATTATGAACAAAAAACAAAAAAGGCTCCTTTTTATGAAACACCGTGTATATTCAATCACTGATCAAATAATTCACCATTCACTGATCTGTTCACAAATAAAACATGCAAACTGCATGATTACTCACTAACGTTTACTTCAAGCCTAAATCTAGAATCACATGAGCACTGTGCAGTTTGTTAGTATTTTAGTAAATATTACAGCAATCTAGAAAAGACTGTAGAAGTATAGCAATATGCAGTAACTAAGACATATTAGTATACAAGAGCTAAGAACAAAGTAACATTTCACATTAGAAGTGTGCTCGAATCTTCTTGAATCCCCTTATTGCAAATTCACTGCTATTTAATTTTCATTCAAAAATTTTTAAACATCGGTCAAATATTAGATGTAGTTATGGCAAGAAAACTTGTTGGTGCACTTTCAAGCTTACTGCACTTTTTGGACTGAAATGTATAGTTTAATTGTACTTACACAACCTAACAACAAACATACAAACTATTAATTTTCGACAACACTTAGTGGCCAATTATAGGTGTGCGACATCCAGCACAATTCTTATGGAAATCACCCAAGATGCATATTACAGGCTGTCAACCAATGAACTGCTGCTGTAAAATATTTCAGAGTAAAATTAATATACCGCAGCAGCAATGGATTCTTCAGGTATGACTCCACATGCAGACTCCAGGAAATGGGCGACATCCGCCTACAGTGACAATTTAAACAGTGTCTAAATTATTTCAAATATTCTATAACTCTATACGTGATATTGAAAGAAATGGTTCCAATCATTTACTACAAAAAAAGCATAAACAGTTTCTGATTACAATATTAAAATACGCTATATGCACTACTGAATATCGCAGTATGGATTCCTAGTCGTTTCAAACAGTCGATTCATCCTGAGAGGGCCATCGCAGGTCAATCCGCCACAGGTTGATTCATCACAAAGCGCAAAAAACAGTCGGTTGATGCGGCACTAACTGGTTTCATCTATCGAAGTCAACCTATGCAACCACCCATCCATGTAAACTTTTTTAATTTCCTGACAATAATTTTAATTTTGTTTGTTTTGGATTTGGCTGTTGCGTCGTTTATAGCATATTCTGTTCATTCGTCATGTACTCGCTTATACAATTTTATTTGTGTAAAATGATTTTAACTTTAAAGTTTATCTTGGATTTTTCTTGATAACAATTTTTCCCTTTAATAATCACATTTGTCATATATTATACTGAACAATAAATTGAAGACAATTACAAGTGTATATAACAGTTTGATGAACCGACCATGTCAAACCGACCTGTGATAAATCAACGGTGATGAAACGACCGGCCATCGCAGTATGATAGTACAATACATTTTAAAAAATCTATTGTACAGTTGCAAATGTTTAAGATTTACCCTATCTAAATGTTCAACAAATACAAAAACAAAAAAAAACCAAACCTCAGTTCTGTTATCATTAAGGAATCGACGGACATCACTCATAATTGCCTCACAGAACTCACAAACTTCTGACTGATCCTAGCAAAAATAGCCACCATGACACGTGCATTAACAATCCAATCGCATTCAAACAATAACATCTGCATATGAACCAGATTTCAACTGTGATTTCATAACCGTAAAATTGCACACTCACTCAGTATACCAGCTTGTAGAGAGATTGACTCTAGTGTACGTCATGCATATCAACATCATAACAGTCAACAAAAAGTAAAAAGCAACAAAAACACCTTCTGACGCCAAATAATTCCTGCTCAAGAGTAAATCTACCTATAAGGTTTCTGCCTTTCTGTAGAGCACTGAAAAAAGTAACAAATAACAAATAAATGGTACACCAAGCATGACGTTAACAACAAGAACATCTCTTCTCATAAAATCAAGGAAATAAACATCCAAGAAAAATTGACTTAAAAACGTGATGTAAGCTTCCCCACCGTGATCAGCCACCTTGCCATGGTGGTGGGGCTTTGCACCGATGACCCGAAAGATTTCTAGAATCTGGAGGTGAGGAGCTAACTAAGAGCTAACCAAACTCGTGAGAGCAGATTGCTACATGTTACCAGTGCACTTGTGCTGGCTTTATAGCTGTGTACTTACGGCTTTACAGCCGTCTATTTACGGCTTCACAGCTGTCTACGGCTTTACAGCCGCTACCTGTAACCTTGTGGTTACATTTGGGGATGTGCATTGGGCCGAGCTGATACAGATTCAGCGCTGGGCAGGTGTAAGAGCCTGTCCACCTGGGAGGTAAAGTAAGGTAAGGTAAGGTGTTGTAAGCTTATATTCATCCACTTTCACTACTCAGCATGTCATGTTTACTAGCATTTTTTAAATGCTAATAAAAAAGGTCAGTGAGTAGAATCAATTAAAATAATCAATTGATCATTTACTGGCTTCTTACCTCGGTAAGCTTTTGGTTCCTCCAGATAGTGCTCATGCAATGCTTGAATGCACCGCATGTTTTAGCTGCCTCAAGATCACTGCACCAGTGTGACTCGCCCCAAGCACACTTATCCAAGTCCGATGCTGAACCTACAACAAGGACAACAAATACAGACACTGACAGAGGAAATGGGTGCAACCAAGGAACATGCCAAAAATATCAATTACAATAACAGTGCATCAGAATATTGGCAACTATCAGCCAGTGTCAAGACTACCTTTACTTTACTTTAAAAAAGCTTACGTCAACAAACACCAGAGCTGTCTCATCATAATCATCATCATCAATGAATATCCGGAAGCAGGCCAGAGGCCTCTATTTCCGTCTGAAGTAGATAACATTTACACAAATATCAATAAAACTAAACTAATACTGTTTTCACATTGACTTCCGGTACTAGATGTCGGATTTATAGTCATAATACAAACTAAAACCACGCCCAATCGAATCAAAA
>Ga0209367_1002695_pt1 | contig 23662 bp, 14 predicted proteins | sample WorMetLIZISLAND2_FD_187412 | JGI IMG/M metagenome (GOLD analysis project Ga0209367, IMG submission 187412) | Marine gutless worms symbiont microbial communities from Max Planck institute for Marine Microbiology, Germany - Olavius geniculatus... ... | reverse complement strand
TATTTCGGTTGATCAGCTTTCCCTAGGTAGTGCAGAAGCATACATTGGGTGAGGTGGAAAACTGAATGGTCATTTGATGGCAAGTTGTGTCAGGAATATTTGTGCCAAAAATTATTGAAATTTGATAATTGGTTTTCAAGATACAGTTGAAAATGTCGGGGATGTTTTTTTTGGGACACAGTGTAGATCTGATCATATTTAGTGTCAGTGTAATCGATGTGGCTGGTGCAGTGTTTTAAGACATCTCAAAAAGTTGTTGTTGTTAGATTTTTGTGACATTGTGGATTACTTTGTCGATTTGGAATTTTACACAGTTCTTAACCATTAGGAGATATGACACTAGCTGACACTTTATTGTGTTTGCCAGGTGGCAGCACCGTTATCAGCAGAGATTTGAGATCTTTTGTCATGATCCATTGTTACTGTTACCGCTTTTTTAGTGCTTTGATCGGGTAAGGTGGACTCATTGACTACAGGAGCAGCGTTTTACATGTAAAATGTCCTTCTCTAATAGTTTCCAAAGGGACTCATTTACAGTCATGCTGTAACATGGAGTAACTTTTAAAAATCACCTGGATATTAATGGAAATCCAAAGTAGTTGAGTAACAGCAGCTGCTGCAATTTATAATTCTAATAATTATGTGGTTTAAACTATAATATAATCTGTCTGTGCCATTTTGTCAAACATAATGTATTTCAGTGTACCATGAAAATAAACATCTACAGTATTGACAAGATATCACAAGTTTATTTGCTTTGTTTTGGACGTGCATTTTTCCATTTTTTGTTTGCTTTTTAGTGCTTGTCAGTCAAGAGGAAGCATTTGCTGTGGAAATAGCAGCTCAACAATCTGTATGTTGTTTTGCCATTTTTTACACACAACAGCAGCTACTGCTGTAGCACATCTTAGCCATTGCAATTCTGTCCATCTGTTCGTCTATCTGTCCATCCATCTGTCACATGGGTGGATCAGTCCAAAACGATGCAAGCTAGGATCACCAAATTTTCACCATCGGCTGCCTGGAAGACTCTAGTTTCAGAAACCGTAAAGCTTTTCCATAAATTCGAAGGGGGTCACCCCAAACGAGGGCGCTAAATGAGATGGGGGTAGGGAAAATTTGTGATATCCAACCGATACGGTGTTGGCAGAGTGAGATGTGGCGCTTTCTGGTGAGTACAAGTAAAACACTCTTGATGTTTAGCCGCTGGTCGTCTGGCGCCCTCTTGCGACTGATTTTGTTTTACTGGTTTTTTTTGAAACTGTAGCCAAAAGTCATATTTATGAGATCTACAGATGAAGACTATGGATCACTAGCGTACCACGGTGCAATGCTGTTGCGGTCTCCCGTTTGCGTTAGCAGGGCTTTTCTTGTATATCTTAACCGCCTATCACATTAGTTTGTTTAAAATTTGGAAGTACGGATGATGTGCATTATTGGTATTATGCATTATGTAATGTTCGAACAAACGTGCAATTTTCAGTAATTATTTTAAGACTTGATCTATTATTTGTGGCTAAAACTGATAACTGACCTTGATTTTTGTATCGTATTTGCAGTTAAATATGTGCTGAAATTAAGCTGAATTTAGTTATTTATTACTAGTGAGGAATATGGACTGTTTCTGGGATTCGGGAGCTCTTAACAGATCTTACCAATATTATGTAACTTTTATGCTGTGGCGTGGACAAGCAGGGGAGCGAGGAGGCTAGGGGGCCCAGGCCCCCTTCAGTCTTTCACACAAAACATAACACACTGTTTAAACTGCACTAAATTTTTGATTTGGTCAGCTGATTCTGAGGAAAAAATTAGAATTGTTACCAGATCACATTTTTTGAGGCTATAGTGCACCAAGTTCGATGTTGGTGGCTGGGGTATCAGACCATACTGGGATAGCTCACAGCACTTTCCCAGAGGCTCTAAGTTGATTTTAGGGGTCCTACTTCTGAATGGAGGGGAAGGGAATGGGAGAGGAAAGGGGAAAGGAGAAGAAGGGAAAAGGAAGGGAGGAAAAAGGACAGAGGATTAGGGAAAGGGGAAGAAAAAGGAAAGGGACAAGAAGGGAAAAGGAAGAGAGCCCTCCCCAATTCACATTTCGGGCTGCGCCATTGCTTGGATGTAAAGCATATTAACCAATCGCGTGTGCAGCGAATTCATGACCAAGAGCAGGTGATCGAGGGGTTGAAGATTGCTGTTGACCAGTACAAGCTTGAAGCCAGTGAACACCAGGCATTATCCTTGCATCAATCCGTGCATCGGCGATCACGTAGTCACAGTGCGACAGACCGAGTGATGTCACCACCCACTGCGGGTGTCACACGATCGCGTTCACTGCCAAGCACTGATCGACAGGCAGACAGCACTGACCAGCGTGATGTGATTATACTGCAGTACAAGCTCGACGATGCACGGCGCAGACTGAGCAACGCTCGGCTAGCATTGTCAGCTAAGGTTAAAACCTTATCTATGCGTTGGTTATTTAGTTGTTATCATTACTGTTGTCATTATTATTAGCATTGTCAGCTAAGGTTTCAGAACTTATGCGTTACTTACTAGTGCTATCTGTGCTATTGTTATGGATCTCAAGACGGAGCCTTCAGGAGATGGATCCGACAGCTACATTCAAACGATGTGGTTGCAAAGTCCGTTGACACTCTCCCCCTCTGTCCTGCCATTGGGTATCCGTCTGTCTGTCTGTCTGTCTGTTCATCCGTCACACCCTGGCACTGTATCAAAACGGTGCAAGCTAAAATCACAAAATCTTCACCATGGGCTGCCTGCCTCAAGGTCTCTAGTTCTTTGTGACAAAATTTTGTGCCCCTGGGTACGGGGTTTCCCCTCGAATGAAAGCATCAAAGAGGGGTACCCCCTCCAAAAGATGCTATTTTGACCCTATCGGCTGTTCTAGTGCGAAAATGGTTGCAGATAGATACACACTTGTTGCTTATCATAACAAGCACTGGTGACAGGCTTTTTAGATTTATCTACATTGATGACCTTGAATGACTTTGAACCCGCAAAAAGGGGTTTTTAATGAATTTTTTGCAATTTTTGGATGCAGCGCACATTTTAACACTGAATTGTGACAAAAAGGCTGGAGATTGACCAAGACAACCTGCGTATGAAACTTTTTAAGAATGTTAGTTTCGTTTTTTTTAAAATTTAAGGACTCTTTCTTACGGAGGCCTCAAATTTAAGTACATTTTCAAGATGCATTAATATCTTATTGCTGTAAGCCTACACTGATTGCCAAAGTGGCAGGACTGCTGCTATCACGCATCACGTGAGCTTTGCTCAAATTACTTGTTTTGTCTCACTGATGATGAAATATTTTATTACGGTTAAGTTCCTAAGCATTTAAACCAATAAATTTGCAAATTTTTGGATATTCTGTGGCTACAGAGAGCAAGCAAAAACTCAGATCTTGAATCATTTACCTGGTAACAGACTAATTATCGTCTAAGGTTTGAGTGGGGTTTTTAATAAACTCAAATCCCAATAAAATCCATCATTCAGTTAGGGCTTCCACTTCCAAACTGAGTTTTTAAAAGCATTTTTATGCCTTTGTCAATGTATTGGCTGGAGGCATTATGTTTTCAGAGTGTTCATGCATCTATGCATGCTTGAGTCCCAAACAAACATTGTTGGCAAGATATCTTGGGTATTTGTTGACAGAATTTGACCAAACTTTCACCACCCACGGACTTTGGGGCAAAGATGAATGTATGAAATTTTGGGGTCAGAAGGTCAAGGGTCATGGTCGTGATGGGGTCAAATATGCCCCAAAATTTTTCCAGTGTTAGCTTCTTGTCACATGTTGGCGGAGGCATATTAGTTGACTGAGTCGTAACGACCTTCTAGTTTTAACCCTGGTTTACATTTTTGCTGGTTTTGCAACACTGATGCATTTATGAAATAGTTACGGTGGTGTGGTGTGTTGAACGATCAGAACAGTGAGATCGAGGCTTTAAGATCGGCTCACGGCCGTCGTCTTGCCAGGCTAAAGAGCATCCTCACCAGCTACAGACTGGTTAAGCAGCAGCTTCGGCTTTATGAGGATGACTACATGTGGTCTGTTTTTGTTTTTATTGTAATTTATTTCAGGTTTAACTGGTTTACCCTTCAGTGTCATTTTGCTGTTTTTAGCTGGAATAGCGCAAATGATTCCACCTATTGCTACACATTTCTTTGTAGCGTGGTCTGTCCATCTGTTGTCTGTCTATTTGTGCATCCTGCTAAAACCGTTTGATGGATTTGGATGCCATTTGGATGTACGTTAGTTGGGTCCTGTGACATATTGTGTACAATGGGGTCTCTGCCCCCTTTCAGGGAAGGGGTAATTTAGGTGGTCCATCTTTCTGCCAAAACAGTCAGAACTTTGCAAATTCTGTGCTGCCATCTGGTGAATAGAAACGAGGAGCTGCATGGAACAGCGACAGCAATTCCGCTTCTTACCAAATTATATTGGATTTGCTGATATACAAGCAACCGTAACTCGGTTGTTAAGGTACTGGATGACCTATTAGTGATAGGCTGTCTCAGTTGGATGACCCATGTCTGAAACTTTGATTCTGTGAAATTTATTGTATTTTGAAGGACAGCTTACTTTATTTGTTTCAAAGGTTTCAAGGAAATTTTTTCGGGGATTTTTTATGTCAGATGCCTAAGACCTGCAACATGACACTACACTTCTATGGACAAGTCGTTCAGCATAATCTGACCACTTCCATGTTTGTATGGTTAGTTATTCTCTAAGTTATTCTGCATAGACATCTAATGAAATTTGTCATAATTAAACGTCAAATTAGTAACTTAATGTGTCCGTCAGCCACGACTGAAATGATGAATTTTATTGTGCTTGTATAGTCTAAAGAAGCCGAAGGTAAAGAATACAGTAAGGCTGATGGCACAAAGACCAGCAAGGAAACAACTGCAAACTGAAAACACAGATGCATTGTGGGCGGAGCTTACTTACTTACAGCAGGAAAACAAGACGTTGAAAGCTGACAAGTACAAATTTGTTTTTTCCTTATCTAAAATTGTTGCAGATGTTTATTTATGTGCATGTTTTCTGGGGTGCACCGGTAAAACGCAGCTTCTTAAAATTTAATTTGCAGTTTATTTAGTTTGAATTTAGTTGTGGAAGTATAATTTATTTTTGATAGTTGTGTTTTTACTTCAAGTCTTTGAAGCGACTGCCTAGGTGAACGTTGTGTCTTTTTTAATTTTTCAGTCATTAGTTGTTGTTGCCAATCTTGCTGCACTTACTCTCTGATATTTTTATTGGTAACGTCAGCGTATTTTTGCTGAGAGACGTAACACTTTTCTTGTTGGACGACTTAACATTTTTTGTGCTCATATATGTAACAACACTATATCTATTTTCTCGTCGTTAATTAAGCAGATATATTCGATTGTTGGATTCTGTCCGCATTCATTTAGTTTGAGTGTAAGTAACAGAATGTGGGGGATACTGACTGAGCATATGCTGCTGTCTTGTTTAGTTTCAACTTGTCGGAAGAATGCGATACCCTGCGGGTCAAGTGTGCTGGCAACGTTGCGAATGTTCATCAACTTCGTTGCAATTTTGAGGAACGGAATGAGGGTCGGTCAATTTTTTTTATTTATTTATCCTGCTCGGATTAATCCTTTGCACGTCAGCCAGCCCACAAGCCAGCCAATCGATTGCGTACAGCCATTTTGTCTATTCGTGAATGGATTTTGTAGTAAAGTTTGTAGCAGGAAACGTCTCCTCGGGTGTTAAGACCTTGCTATATGGTAAAATCATTTTATAGTATCACATTCGTCAATTAACTGCTTGTACAAAAGTACAAAAGTTGCATTAAGTACGATAACTACGATCAACGGTTAGCTAACTGGCCGATTTTGGCCAGTTAAATTATTGGCCATTATAATCGTTGGTTAGTGCAATGGGAAATGAGAGTTATGCAAATCTGTCAGTTAACACTAACTTGACCGGCCGGTTAAGATCCAGAAACCGGCCTTACGCAGCAGTTTTTTGTCGTACTTATCTTTTATAGATTATGTGATTACTGATGATGCAGAATATTCAGACATAACGAGGCAGTTAATTATTTGATGAAATGTTGGTTGAAAAATTTATGATAACTTGGGGATCTGTTAATACAGATTGTGCTTGTATTTATGTGTGTTGATACTGAATGCCTGTATCTATTCATTCTGTTGAATCGTCGCTGTTTTAATTTCAGAGCTGAATCTACTCCGGGATCAGCTGGCTCAGCTAACTAGCGAGGCAGATACCGAAGCTCAGTACAATATTGCCATAGCCAGAGAACAGGTTTTACACGTTTTCCCATATTTTTTTCCAACTGTGTTATAATTATGTAGAATTTAGGGACTGCTGGAGCATGTATTGTAATTTTTATGTTGTTGTAGTAGTAAGAGGTAAGTAGCAGTTATACTACTTGAGCCCAGACTGGGAATAAATTGCCAGTGTTAAAAATTAAAAATCATCAAAACGTGTGAATGCTATATTAATGTCAGTATTAATATCAGTACGAAGCCAGCCAACTAGGTCGACTCAGCCTTCTACCCTTTGTGGGATGGTAAAATGAGTACTGGCGGTGGTCAAGGCCATCGCTAGGGAAGAAACGGCAAGTTCTGCGCAACAGTAGGCCCTGTGGCCAGGACTGCAAGTATACCGATCCAGTCGGTTAATCCGGCCGACTTGGGCTGTATGCTGGCTTAATTGGGCTCCGCTTTCGCCAGCTCAAAGTGCCGTCATGGGGATTAGCTCCCACACAACGGGCCTAGTTCAGCTTCGTTGCCTAGTGCCTATGCGAAATCTTCTTCTTCTTCTATATTAATATCTTTGTTGCTGCGGTGGTCAGCATTATTATCTCCGCCAAGTGTGAACAAAGTGAACATTAGAGGAGATTAAGAGATCGGTCGTTTTGTCCATCGTTGTGTCTGTGTACATGTCTTTGAGGTGCCCTATCTCCATAACGGTGTCAGATAGACACATGGTCACAATGTACTAGTAGTAGTAGTTGTTGTTGTCGTAATGTTTAAATTACTTCACTTTGCGGAGATATGTACTCTTACAAGCGCCTATTAGTTTTGGCTGTGTTTTTTTAGCACACTGTTTAATGAAGCTATTAAGACTGACAGCACTTATTTTATAACAAAATGCTGAAAATAGTTATTGATTTTAAATATCTAACATGAATGTTAATTTTATATTTGTGTGTTTTATAGAATTATTTATGGTGTGTATTAAAACCGTGCTTTCAGCATAGTGCTGCATGTTTGACTTTTAATTTTGCAAAGTAGTGCAAAAACGCATGAGTCTAGGTGGTCGGATTTATTCCGTCCTGTTGTGCAGTTTATCGAGCAATGTGATTGTGAAAAGATTAATAACAAGAATCCCAGCTGTTGTTAGGTTAGCCGACTGTACTGGTTGTCACTGACCTTCAGGATCATCCAAGGTCAATGATTTTCATCTCGTGTGAAAGGGCATATGCCACTTTCTGTTAGTGATTGATAGTAGCCTTGGTGGTGTTTTTCACCATTTTTGAGACATGGCCAGTTTTCCGTTGAAAACACAAATTTTTTCTATCCCCTCCATTTAACCTCAAATTTGAAAATGCTTCCCTTGCACCAGGTCGGTGAAATTTTGCATGCCTAGGTTTAAGACACAGGGCTAATTACATGTGTAAAAAGTTTTCTTCTACGACCTTACGCTTAGCCATAATACGTCCATTACAGACGACGATGACGGAAAGATGTCAACTTGTACCATAAGCTCGATCGTTACGTAAGTACGGTTGGCTAAAAATTGATCTATATTTGCCAAAGTTATCACAGAGATAAATGTGGCATCTATTTTTTCAGGACACAGTGTCTATTACTAGGATAAATTTTTGCTGGTTAATTTACATGTTTGTTTATTGACATGGGTGGTAATATTGTTTGATTATAATGCTGAATGTGAGAATAGGTGGTGAAAGCCTGCCAGGAAATAGGTTCACTGAAAGATGAGTTGCACCAACTCAAGTCGGACAATCGGGATCTTGCTACTGACAACAAGTAGGAATTAGTTGATTATATTTCAATTAGTTAATCGGTCTTTAATCTGTTTCAACTAGCCAACTGGTCTGTAATTTATTATGGGGCCATCCTTCCTAGAAGGAGGCCCCATCATGTGTTGATGCTGTCCGTCTGTCTGTCTGTCCTGTGCCTCCACCTAGAGGGAAAATGAAAAGGCCTACGAATACCAAACTTGGTAGGAAGGGTCCCTGGGACACCGGCACTTGGTGGACTAATTTCAAGGTCAAGAGGTCAGAGGTCAAGGTCACGGCGGCTATCATCCATAGATCTCATCCGTACGGCTTTTGGCTAGTTTCACAGAAGGCCCAGTAAAACATAATCATTCACCAGACGGCGCCAGACTCGTAGGTCCTAAGCTTGTAGTGTCTTACTTGTACTCACCAGATGGCGCCACTATCTCGCTCTGGCAAAACAGCAAGCACGTACTCAACGGCCGCACCTCCTTGTTACATATTGATGTAAACATGTCATACGTTGGCTGTAAAGTCTTAAAGCAGACTAAAAGTGGTGGAAAGAGCTGGGCGAGTGTCTGACTTTTCTATGCAATGATATGTGAAAATAATCAAGAGATACATCGCTGTTTAGTTATTTTTGTTATTTTTTTGTGTTGTCAAGTCGTATTTTTAAACATGCCACAATATTGCTTTGCTTTATTTCTTTCATTTTTCAAGTGCTCTTTTTGCTGTGTTCTTAGTCTAGTTGCTACCAGTAGCAGATAGTGATTCTAAGCCACCCGCAGAGTGTACAAATGGAAGTGCTCGTATGAAATCAGTCGCCTGGGCACATACCACCGCAAAAATCCAGTGGGCTTTATTGGGGAAAGCCAACCGAAAACCTAGTTCAGACTTAATTCAATTTTTTGTTGTTTGTTTCACTAATAATGAGATATTTTATTACCTTTAAATCTTTAAGTAAAAGTGTTAAATGTATAAATTTACTATTTATTTGACATGGACAGTATTTAGCAGTGTTCATTGTATTAACTTAAAACTCATGATAACCCCTGAATGCCATCAGTTTGGGCATTTTTGAAAACTTTGGTTTAACGCAGATACCCCCAATGCCAAATGAAAGCCAGATAGAGCTTTTTAATAAAACTGGATTTTTAAGCCATGTATGAAATTGGAAAAACAAGAAAAGCCCTGCTAATGGAAAGGGGAACGTGCAGCAGCAGTGCGCCGTCGTACGCTAGTGATTCGTAGTTTTCATTCGTAGATCTCATCCATACCACTTTTGGCTACAGTTTCAAAGAAAGTCCAGTAAAACAAAGTTAGTCGCTAGAGGTCACCAGACGACCAGTGGCTGAATATGTATAGTGTTTTACTTGTACTCACCAGAGGGCGCTGCCTATCTGCCAACGCCGTATTGGCTTGAGAATCGCAAATTTTTCCCACCCCTCTCTCATTTAGTGCCCTCGTTCAGGGTGACTTTTTTTCGAATTTATGGAAAAGCTTTACGGTTCCTGAAACTAGAGTCTTCTGGGCAGCCGACAGAAAGATTTCGTGATCTTAGCTTGCACCTTTTTTGACTGATCCACCCATGTGACAGACAGACAGACGGATGGACAGAATTGCGATGGCTAAGGCGCGCTACAGTAGTAGCTGCTGTTGCGCATAATAAAACCTCGCATCTTGAATCTGGCAGATTATTTAGTTGTTGCTATACAATGTTGTTTTCTTCTGGCGCTCATTCATTGAGGATCATATGTGGCTGGCCTTGAAAAGACCAGCATCCGTCAGATAACTGAGTGCCACTACGGGTTCGTTGAACAAAAAAGTGATGGTATCATTCTCGTCAAATTTGTGGCTGCGTGCATTTTGTGATGCCGGACATTTACTCATTACGTGTGCTTATGTCTTTTTCGCCTGACCACATCGCTGACATGTGGCCAGTTCATGTTGATTTTGGTTTTTTGTTGTGTTGCAATACCATGCTGGCTATAAGATGTCTCACTGTTTGTTGTTAGGATGCTTTCTGCAGACGTGAGTGATCTTCAGAAGCAAAACAGTCGACAACGAGTTGAGATATATTCACTCAAGAAGGACACGTTCAGGTATTGCTTATTGCTTTCTAATATTTTTAAGTCCAAATTCCATTACGCCGACTTTCATGAAACTTCCCCGCGGGAAAAGTCACGGACACAAAGCATGAAAGTCGTGGACACAAATGGTGACAAATTGTGAAATCATGAAGTTTCCGTGAAAGTCGCCGTCACAAATCTCGAAAGTCACGGACACAAACAATCTCTTCATGTCCATATGTTTGCGACAAAGTTAGTGACAAGTCTGCGACAAACTCGTCTGTGTCGCTCTAATGGAATTTAGTTCATTACAATGCACGGGGAAAGTCAGCGACAAAGTCTGCGACAGCAACACAAATTACGAAAGTCTGTGACACATATCATGAAAGTCGGTGACATGATTTATGTCTCGGACTTTCAGGATTTGTGTCCGTGACAGAGTCAGCAAAGTCGGCGTAATAGACTTTGGGCTTTAGCGAGCAATCATCATGTGCTATTGTTTGTGCTTGAACGTTGCTGTCTGATTTTTTGCTCTTATTGACCTTGTCTTAAGTCGATATTTTACTTTCTTTATACTTTTGTTTTATCAACTGTATCCATGTTCTTCTTGGTTGGCCTCTTATTTTCTTCTCATCAGATTTTTCTTGTAGCACCAGTAAAGCATTAGGACCAGGGGGGCCACATTTTCAAAACTTTCTTATGACATTTTCCGAAGACCTTTCTATGTCAGATGATTTAGGAATTCTAAACACGTTTTTAAAATTTTTGACAGTTTTTTACGTTTTCAAAGAACTACTTTTTTCTTCTGAGTGACCACTTGTTTGGACCAGTGTAATGTAATGTTGATGTATTTTGTGCTGTGTGGGAGTGGAGAGTTCATAGCGATGATAAAAAATGCAATGAAATAGAAACATTCATAGTTTATGAAAAAAGACATAATACTATTAGCAACGTAAAAAATTTTTACATTTTGCAGTCTGCAATTTCATGGCTTAAACACGCTGATGTTTTGTGGAAGAATTTTTTTCTGGACATTTAAGCAGTGATGGTGTATAGGTCATACTAATATCAGCCATAATTGAACCATGTATGAGAATGCTTCGATATTTTTTGTTAGACTGACTTTGCTTTGTGTCAGTGAATAGTTTTCAGTTTACTTTCTCTCTTGACACTTAACAGCCAAGAAGGTCACCCAGACAGAATTACTGGCTATTTCAGACTGTGATAATATTTGATTTTATTCAAGCTGTGTAGCTTTGAAGCTAACCAGTTTGGAGATGTGTAAAATAAGTATGTAAGTAAAATTCATAATATACAGTTAGCAATGATTTGTATGCAAATCAGTGGCAGTACATGGTGAGATACACTACAGTGAAATGCCAGTGGGTTTATATAATGTATGATTCTTTTATCACTGCCGTAATCGTTTGACAGGCTGCAGAGAAAGTTGCGACGAAAACCACTGCACACGACGGGAATTAGAAAACCACGTTTTAGCCAGCAGGTCAGCAGTGCGGTTGCTAATGATACTTGCAGAACACTATTGCATATACTTTCAGAAAAATAGTTATTCTGATACTAATAGTTTTGTACTTTGTAGCTGAATTTATACTTTGCTAAGGTATTATCCTTTGTTTTTTTCCTGGTTTATGCATTTATTGGACAAGTGGGATCTTTTCACATTTTTTCTTGACAGTATTTCGGTAAATTATTTGTCAGTGTACTTTTGGTTTGGCCATTTTTATCTGATTTTATTATTTATACTATCGATCTTTATTTATTAACGTTTTACGCGCAGGTTACTCAGTTAACTTGTATCCCCTGTTTACGTTATCAGGCATTAAGTTGCGGCATTTTTGGCAGCTTGAATAACTGATGACATGTTTTCATTGTCAATTTATTCATTTTGTAGCCACATGTTGGAGTCATGCAGCGTTTACAATGTGGTGTTCGTAGTATTCAGCCAAACAGAAATTTGCATGAGACATCAAATTCGTGAGTATTCTACATTTTATTTGCATTTCTTTCGCTCGGTTACTGTGTAATCTGCTGAAATGTTATTTTTTATTTTACACTCATGCTCTCTTTGGATTGTTGTGTTTTAAATTTGCTTTTTTGAAAACTAAGTAATAGTGAGTACACTGTATATTTAATATTGTGACGTGATATTTGTTTTTATTAGTCTGCCTGGAAGCGATAGCTTTCAGAGCAGACTTGTGTTTTACTGCAGATGTTTTTTTATTCTAACATGAGATCTCCGAGGTGCGCCAGCCAGTCAGCGTGAAATTTTGCACGATGATCAGTAGTAGGCCAAGTTTTATATTTTCGGTCCAAAATTTTGGGAGGTCCTTCCCAAAAGAAATTTTAGGTGCCAAAAACATGCAAAATTCGGCACAATTTTGAAGGACATCAAACTTCAACGGCGAATATCTTCAGAGCGGATGAAGATATTCAAAGTCGGATAAGTACATTTTCTACTGCAGTTCTTCCCACATTCTGCGAAAAAAGTCCGTGAACTTTGGCCCACTAACAACAAAGAGATCTAGTACCCACCAAATCGACTTTTTGCAAAGACCATATTTCGGCCTCTAAAGGGTGCTGTTTCCCCAAATTTCTACGTGTGCCAGAGAATGACCAAGTTTTGCTGGCGCAGCACACCCCACCTTACAACTTTTTACAATTGGGGGTTTATAATTAGAGCTGTCACAGTTGACGCGTTAATTAACGCGTTAATGTGTTAATAAATTAACGCACGTTAAAAAAATTAACACACATGCGTGAATTTATTTCATTCAGTTACTAAATTCTGTGCAGCAAAAGTTTGGATATTCCATTAAACTGCGGTTATATGACAATCGAATGAAATCAAGTAACTAAACTAGTTTTTGTTTCATCACTACTGTAAATAAACAATTACTTATTTATTTTATTGACAGGCTAATAGATTTCTATGCTATGACGTCAGTTACTGCTGATCAAAATACTGTTGTCTGAAGTCTTTTTAACTTTTTTGCATGTGTATGTAACTAATTGCTGTTTGGTGTTGATTTTTTACAGTGAAATTTAAGTATTCGCTATTCTCCATCTTGACTTGACTGGGTGCATTAATTTACGCATTAATTAATGCATTAAAAAAATTAACGCACTGCGTTAATGCGTTTAAAAAATTAACGCACTGCGTTAATGCATTTAAAAAATTAACGCCTTGACAGCTCTATTTATAATTGGCTTAAAATTCACCGAATGCACGCCTATAACTTTGAGGTTAAGGGGATTAGCGCCGCGAATCTTTGTCATTTGATGTGCCTCATGGTGGGGTTAATAAGCATGTCCAACTTTTAGGGGCACCACCCCTCAAAATTTGGGAGGGCAAAAAACGTCCAAAATGTGGTGCGATTTAGGACAACTTTCGAATTTGACTGCCGATATCTCTGGAATGAATGGAGATATCAACAAACGGAAAACGACAGTTTTCAACAAGATGTTGCCTGCATTGTAGAAAAAAATTGAACTTTGGTCCACTAACAAAAAAGTTATAGGCATTCATGTTGACCCACCCTAAGTCGACTTACGGCGCCAGGCAGACTCACATTGTTCTTTGCCCCAAATTTTTAGTTTATCATATTTTTATTGCTTCAATTTCAGGCTTGTCTGTTTGTTCTATTGTCACTCTTGCTGTTATTAGTGTAAATATTAATCCTGAATGTTATTACTAGTGCTATTAACGTTTTTTCAAAAAAATTACCTGTGGGTTATATTAGCAGCAAGCAAATATGTTCTAGTTTGTCTTTATATCTGTGGTGCAGAAGAAGTGCGCAACATTCCTTACTTGTGGAAATTGAGTAGTTGGACAGCTTTGGAAAATTTAGGCTCAATCATTGCAGTGAAGGATGGTCACGTTGAATGGTGTGCTAACGTGACTGTTGTTTACTGAATTGATACTATAAGGGACACCACAGGACAAGACATGTTGAACGCCATGGTGAGAAAGAGAGGACTACGGTCACGTACAACGCATGGAAGACTGCAGAAGACTTATGGGGTGTTTACACGATCCAGCAAACTTCTAGTAAATGTAATGCTGGACGTTTGCTGGACGTTTGCTGCTATATGTTATAATGGAGCTGGATGTTTGCTGGATCGTGTAAACACTCTATTAAGCAGGCACTGCACTGAATCAGTGATAAGAAGCAAAAGCGAGGTCGACCACACGTCACTGGAGAGATACCGAATGTATGGAAACGTCACGGGACGACATCTGTCTCACGGCAACAGACAGAGAAGAGTGGTAGAAATGGACTATTCAGTGTGCTGGCCATGGGTAGGACTAAGGTCTGATGGTTTAAGGTAAAGTTCATCACTGCAGTGATCAACGCTGATTGTTTCCGGTGCTGTTGGATTGCATGGTTTGCACAAATCATGTTGCACTTTTTCTGCGTCACCTTGTACAGTGGGAGTGATGATGAGAGTGGTGTTGACAAAAACGATGCTGCCGAGTTGTCCAATGCAACGTCTTATGTCTCATCACCTAGCATCACTCCGTCTAGTCTCAGAGCAGCAGTTGTTACCGAGGCGCAGGGTCATGGTGCAGTCCAGGTTTGTGGGGGTTCTTGCCCCGAGCCGATGGCAGAAAGTCGACAACCGATGTATGTCGCACGTAGTTCTGCAGCTAAACCAGTGTCTACAACAGCACTGACCAAGCAACAGGTTTATAGCCATATTATGTCTTTTACGGAGTTGGGAAATTTTTATCGTTCTATGCTCAGAATATGCTGTGTTCTTGATCATTGTCTGGGAGTTGCTCTTAATGTCACAGTCGTGTTTATATATTTCGAAATACAGAAGCGATATTAAGAAGATGCTGTCAAAAACCTGCTATATCAGCAGACCATTAGAAGATTTGTGGTCATTACTCTGTGTTTGAAACCTTAGCAGATGGATTACATTTAGACATTTTGGTGTAAAATTCTAAATTTCATTGATGCAGCATGGGTGTACTGCATCTTGCCATGCTGAGCACTGTATTGGCTGCTCTTAGCAGGTCTGTTTGTTCGTGCGTCACACGTTTATATTGAAACGGTGCTTAGTCGTCACTAGTATGACTTGTAGTTTTTGCAACGTAAAGTATATGCAGAAATTCAAAAGGCTTCAACCCAAGCACAGACATTAAATGAGAGGAAGTTGATAAAATGCTTTCCACCAAGTTTGATAATATGAATAGCGTGAAGATTTCAAACCATTAGCCTAAGAATGGTGTTAAGCTCAAATTCCATTACGCCGACATACACCGAAACTTCCCCGCGGGGAAAGTCGTGGACACAGATCATGAAAGTCGTGGACACAAAGGGTGACAAATCATGAAACCATGAAGTTTCGGTGAAAGTTGCCGACACAAATCACGAAAGTCGCGGACACAAACCATCTCAACATGTCGAGATGTTTGCGACAAAGTCCGTGACAAGTCCGCGACAAACCCATTTGTGTCGCTGTAGTGGAATTTAGCCCGTTACAATGCACGGGGAAAGTTGGCGACAAAGTCCGCGGACTTTGTCGCGGACACAAATCACGAAAGTCCGCGACGCAAATCATGAAAGCCGGCGATGTGATTTGTGTCGCGGACTTTCATGATTTGTGTCCGCAACACGTCCGTGACTTTGTCAGGAACTTGTCCCGGACTTTGTCGCAAAGTCGGCGTAATGGAATTTGGGCTTTATCAGCAGATGTGGTTTGGTGGTGTAACGCTGTCAGCCTTAGGATTGAATGGTCATGGTTTCGATTTCCAGTTGGGGCACCATCGAGTGGTTACTGCTTGGATGGGTGACTGTCTGCAGACAGGTAAACTATCTCGGTATATAACCAACATTAAGGTCAACTCAGCCTTCCATCCCTCCGGGGTAGGTAAATCAAGTACCAGTCTGTCTGGTTGGGGTTAAGGTGGGGTGTGTTCACCTGTGTCGGGTGGCAGCTAACACTGTGTGATCCCATATGGCAGGTGACGCTCCGTAGCTCTGTGAAGGGTTTCCTATTAATACCACCCTTACCTTTTTACTTTTTTTATGTGATGTCATATAGACAACTATAGTCTATGTATCTATTCATGTGTTATTGAATATATCGTTGTGTGACATGTAGAAGGCACAGATCAGATCCTATGTGGTCGGACTGACCAAACAACTGACTGCTAGTAAACCGTCAGCTTCACCGACTGTTGTCAACCAAGATGATGTCCATATGGGTATGAATGGGTTTTTCGTGATTTGCCCGTGATACTTAGTACAGCATCTGTTGGTTCTGATAGCAATTTATTGTGACATAGAGAGAGTGAAGTGAGCAAATCTCTGAAGCCAGTTTTCTAGGTCTCGGTGTTTATCAGTGCGCATTAGTAGGGCCTACATTTTTTCATGGAAAATTTTGCCATATTCCACGGGCCAGCTTGCAAAATTCCGCAGCTTTTCGTGGCAAGTTCGTCTAAATTCCATGGCTCACTGTGGTCTTCCATTTGTGAATAAACTGAGCTTTATCCTGTTCAAAAACATTAGTTTCTGAAGAGTCGGCTGGCATAGCGACATTGTGCTGAGTTATGCTAGCAACAAAGAAAGAAAATTACCTATCTTTTTTGTTTCAAAAGTGCAATTTGTCAAGTTGAGTTGCGTTTATATACAATTGTGCCATATTGCAATAGCTGTTAGTAGGGCCCACAGCTTTTAGCAGTTTAGTATGATTTTTTCCATTATAAAAATACGTCATCAAGTCAAGGTCATACTGATTATTGGCGAATTTTCAATTCGTGCAAAATTTTGCAGAAATATCAAAATTGCAAGGCAAAGGGAAAATTCCGCGGCTTGGCTCGAAATTCCGCGGCCCGCAGAAAATTGTGGGCTCCACACATTAGTCACGAATGTGTTAATTTTATGTGTATACTAGTTATCATTAGTAGCATAACTAAGGACTTATAGTTTCACGTAGAAGCAGCTGTATTGATCAGGTTCAGCAATGCAAGCTTCAGCTGTGTGTGCACTGTGCAGTATGCATATGTTACATCTAAGGACTGCAATAGTTACCTCCGCCAAGGAGGTTATGTTTTTGCCAGAGTTTGTTTGTCTGTCTGTGATAACTTAAAAAGTTATGGATGGATCTTTCTGAAATTTTCAGGGAATATCGGGAATGGCAAAAACTACCAGTGATTCAATTTTGGGGGTGATCTGGAAGGAATCCTGGATTCTGGATCACTTTGAAATTTTCGTTAACATTGCTTTAAATGGGATGCTTGGCGGGGGTCTGTGCTCTCCGAGTGCTTTTCTAGTTTCAAATGTGACTTTGTGCTTTGCTGCATTTGTCATAAAACAGTGTTTTCACTCCAGTGAATGTAGAGGTTAGAGCTACAAAAGGCGAATCTCAAGCCAAGGTGGCAGCTCTTGACAGACATGGATGTCATGAATGGTATATCGAGTTTGACAGATCAATGCATCTACACCGTGGGCCAATAAAAAACGTGGCACTTTACTTTTGTTCATATCTTCGCCAATTATTGACCGATTTTCTAAATTTTTTCACTTGCACACTCTGCAAACAATTTGCAATAATGTGATTATTATATATCCCATCACACTATAAATACCTCTCTACACTACCTTGTGAAATATAAATGTAAGAAAAACTAACAATAATAATAACAAACATTTAGGTAAATGAAAAAAAACACTTCAGACCAACATCGCGGTAAATGATCCATATGACAGTAGACTGTGTTAGACCCACACAGTCTAATGTCATACAGATCATTCATCGCAATGTTGGTTTGAAGGGTTTTTTTTTATCAATTTTATCAAAATGTTTATTTGTTATTATTATTATATATGCATATTTCATTTACATTTTATAAGGTAGTGTAGAGACACATTCACAGTGTCAATAGTGGCTGTGGTTTGAGATGCTTGTAGGTTTTTCTTTGTTCATAGGATGTGATGATGGGTTGGGTCAGACTGTGGCTGGTAGTACTAAGAAGCTTTCTGCATCGGCCTCCACACACTCAGTCATGAAACAGCGCATCACTACGCTCCAGCGACGAGTATGTTTCATCTTAACAGTGATGTTGATTAGTGCAGCTTTTATTGACTAATATGGTCTCTTAAATCCAAATTCAAACTACAATTGTAGAGCCCATTTATAGAGTCTCCAATTCACTGTACAGTCCTTTTAGTAGTCAAGTCAAATCACGTCAAACGTGAATTTGTATAGCACATTATCATTACCATTAACCTCTAATGCGCTTGGCAGTCGATCGAGTGTGAATACTGCATGTTTATAGTGTCCACTAGAGGTGAACTGCGACAAGGTTTGTGATGGCAGTGCTGGTACAAATCGTTAACACTGACGTTTGCTGATGACGTTGTCAGTTGGCTTTTACGATTCGTCGTTGAAGAGGTATCGGCTGGTGTACGTCTTGTGCACGGTGGTCAGCAATGCACGTCATCACGGTCGAATGCGTACAATCGCAGACACGTGTACGCCTGGCCTCGCAGCCTACACGTCCAGTTCCAACATGCCAGCCAGCACGTTGTCAGCACACAGTAAGAAACATCGAGTGTCAACGACGAATAAAACATGGCGTCAAATCAGCAAACCAGAACAGCCAAATGGAACACCACATGTAGCACTACAACACTGCGTAGTGTCATGTCGAAGAATGCACTCGTGCCATAGCAAAACACTAAAACATGCAGCACATCTCGAAACACGTCTCACGCTGCAAGCAGTGCACACATAGTAATAGTCAATAAAGTATCTACAAAATATAAATATTTCAACTGTTGTCTAAAAGTATGAAAAGAGATGTCTAGTGACTTCAGGTAGTCAGGTAGCGATAGTTGATTGCTGTTAACTGCAAATTACTTGTTTTGTTCTAGTTAATTTTGGCAAAAATGTATCACGCAGGTGGCTTGAGAAGTTTTGGACAGTTTGGACTAAAAGATAAAGAAGACCAAGTGAAGGCCAGCTAGCCAAATTCTCGAGAGAAAATGGTCATTAAAATGATTGGCGGGTGTCGTGTTAGCTTTTTTGCAAAATGTTCTTGCATGATTTTTCATTTGTTTGTTTACACACATGTGCCTCTGTCACCAAGCAGTATAATTTGGTACCGGTCAAAGGGCGGTGACACTCTGCAGCTGGGAGGTAAACCGCGGGCCTGGTGGTAAGTAATGGCAGCCTACCACCGGGTTTATGACTACGTCTCCTGTGGGCTGACTGCCTAGAGACCCGGATCAGCTCTGGCTCCTATGCTTGTTATTGAGTATGGGTGACCTTTATTTTTTAAAGTGCTGTTATGCATAATATTATAGATGGACACGTTGAGACAAGCGAAGGAAGTTGCACTGAAGACTTGCAGTGAACAGAAGACAGAGATTGAATCATTGACAGAACAGCTTAACAGTGCTAAACAGAAGTTGGCATCGACCAGCCAAAAGTTGCAGGTAGCTGGAAAATTATTTGTTATAGTTTTGACACTGGCACATGTAGGTTTTAATTAGCTAGTTTATGTTTTGAATTACATTTGATCAAGGCAGATGTGAAAAGAAAATTTTTGGTTGTAACTTTTGCAAGCTGGATTCCATCTGTGTTGCTTTGAATCACAACTTAGATATTTACTCTGCACATTGATCCCGAATGCAGCTCTTTTAATTTTGTTTTTGTTATTATAGCTGCACTGTGCTGCTGTTTTGCACAATTAAAGATAAGCGGAAGTAGAACCATAACACTGACTTTGCCCAAGGCGTACTATAGTAGGACACATGTAAAGGTACCAGGCAATTAAATATTCTTTGCTGTCAGGTGCTCGTCAAAGGACTCCCGCTCTGGGGCAAAATCGGTGTTACAGTTCTACTAGCGGATTGGGAGTGTCAGTTTTGCAAGGACTGTAAATATCATTTTATTTACTTCCTGATAATGTACAGGGTGTGCCAAAAAAAATGTCCCAACTTGTTTTTGTCGGAACATTGTCAAATCTCCACAAAATTTGATAATTTTTGGCACACAGATAGCTAAGATGATAGAAATATGTGAGGTACACTTAATGTTCACCTCACCCAATTTATGTCAACGCACTACTGTGTAAAACACAAATGCTCCAAATTGTTACATAACACGGTGAATATCAGCATGAGATTGTTTTTTTTCTGTTTACTGCTATTCTATTATTCTATTAGCTGGCTGCATTTTTTTGTTTATGCTTTGCCATGCTGCAGTTCACAGACTTACGGATCTTACAGTAATTCATTGTAATTTTTAGAGTCAGTAAAGTAATTTTAGCTTACATTTTGCAATTGTCATGTCATGACATTTGTTGCTATTGTTCCTCACAGCCATTCAACAAAACTGAATGTCTTAACTAATTACACTGTGGTCTATAAAAACATGACATTACGGGTTATGGGTTGGTGGCCTGGCATAGCGGTAATGCATTGCTCTACACCAAGCCAGGTTAGTACTTGGATGGGTGACTGCCTGCGGGCAGGTAAACGTCCTGGTATGTAACTAGCTGCCTAGGTCTACTTAGCCTTCCATCCCTCTGGGGTAGGTAAATCAAGTACCAGCCTATCTGGCTGGGGTTAAGGTGGGGCACGTTCACCTGTGACGGGTGGCAGGTAACAATGTGTGATCCCATACAGCAGGTGACGCTTTGTAGCTCTGGAATGGGCTTCCATTAAAAGCTATAAGTTTTCAACTTTTAACTTTACATAATCGATGATAACTGTGTTTGCTGGTTGCAGCGTGCAGCAGTTGAAGCTGAGAGACTGCATATTGATAGAGATGCACTGGAAGCTAAAGTTGCCAAGTATTCTGTGGAGACGAGCCTGTGCTCAACAACGGCTGCCAAAGCTGAGCAAGAGCTTGTCACTAATCTTCAGACTCGGCTTAAGGTAACTGAACTAGATTCGTATCTGATACTAAATGGCGATGGCGAATGTTGTCAATTAGCTGCCTGTAGACTGTCTATTGGCTCAAACTGATCGGTAGGGCCCACAGTTTTTTTGCGGAAGATTCTGCCTGATTCCGAGGGCCAGTTTGCAAAATTCCGCGGCTTACTGTGGCAAAATCGTGGAAATTCTGTGGCTCACCGCAGCGTCTGTTTGTGAGTAAACTGAGCTTTACCCTGTTCATAAACTTCAGATATTGAACGCTGCCATTGTGCTGGCAACAGCATGTGCGCAACGACGAAGTCAGAAGGTTAACCAATCAACCCCATCTCTCAGCCATAGTCCAGTCAAGGCGCCTGTCCCTGTTTGGACACATTGTACGAGTGCCTGATGAAACAGATGCAAAACAGATCTTAACAGCTTCTCCCGCAGGAAACTGGAGGAGACCACTGGGACGTCCTCGTATTACATGGATGAAAACCATTCAGCAGGATCTGAAATCCTGCGACCTGAATATGGATGATGCAGTTGACTTGGCTCAGAACCGTCCACTCTGGAGATTGATGTGTACGTTCGGCGCTACGCACTCTTAGTGGTGCTTGCCAGAAATGATGATGATGATTGTGCTGAGTTATGATGGCAACATACAAAGAAAATTATCAGTCTTCATTTCTTTCCAAAAGTGTATGCAAATTGTGTTTATTTACAACTGTGCCGTATTGCGATAGCTATGTGTAGAGGACACATAGCGTTAGACAGTTCAGTTTGATTTTTTTGCACGATAAAATTACGTCATAAAGCCAAAGATCGTATTAATCGCCAGTCATTTCTCAACTTCTGCAAAATTTCGCAGAAATATCAAAATTCCGCGGAAAATGGCAAATTTTATGACACGGCTTGAAATTCCTCAGCCTTCGGAAAACTGTGGACCCTACTGATCAGCTTGGTCCAAAGGTCCAAAGGTCCTTGCACTTGTGCTATATTTGTCAAATGAATCGGATGAACTCTTGGAGTGGCTGTGCTGTAACTATAAACATTGGCATTGGTATTGTCATTATTGTCATCGTCATTACTGCTACAGTAATCTAACTCGCAGTGACTCCTAAAAAGTAATGCGGGAGTTTTTTTTAGTTCATTTTAAGGCACAATGCATTGTTTTTACATACTTAGTTAGCTTTTGCATATATGTGAGTATTTTGTTACTGGTAGGTTGGTTATATTTCGTTTGGGTTTGCAGGCAGTGCTGTTAGTTTCAGCGGCTTATTATTTTGTCATTTTTTGTGTTAATGTGATTTTTGCTGTTGTTTTTGTTGTCGTCGTCAGTACCCATGCACATGTTTGCTTAAAAAAACTTGTTTCTTTAATTATACCAATGGCTAATACCTGACATTATCTGAAATTGCAAATGCTCTCTTGGGTACATCTGAGCTTATGAATGAGTGGTATTTCCAAGATGCCCAGTAGCGTTGCATTTTGTTTAATTGCATGAGATCAGTGTATTGTTAATTTGTTGCTGGCCTCTTTTTCTTGTCGCAGTTTTAATTTGTTGCTGTTAAGGCATCATCAAACACCGTGTCAAAACAGCTTGAGCAGATAAAATCGCTTCGGTCAGAAAATGAGAAGCATGTGGAGAAAATTACTCAGCAGACTGAACGGTAGTAGATGATTTTTCTTGTGGTCGTACAGTACCATAGGGCCATTTCAGCTTTTGTTTATGAAATGCTAATTCTGGCAAAGAATGTATTTGGTTAAAAATTGTTATATTTGTTTTAAATTAATGATACATAGTTGACCGTTTGCTGTTTATATAGGATGGCTTTCTTCACATTCTTGATGTGTCGAGATTGTTAGAACTAGACACTTCGGTTTTTAAACACATTTGGGCAAACTAACAGGTTAAAGAAAATCTGAATGCATACCAGATATATTGGAGAAACAATCTTTCATAGTGGTATATTTAGCACATTTGTTTTGTTGTGACTTTGACTTAACCTTTTGATCTCTAAACTAAATTAATTCATTTGTGTCACAGACTGCACTGCTGACAAAGGTTTGGCCAAAAATCTGGTTAACAAAGGTGCAATAAAATGCCTGATACTGAACTGCCACAGTGTCAGAAATGTGAACAAAGTGTGTTTTTGCACGTTATGTTAATTAAGCAATCATATCGCATTGGATAAAAAAGTGATATTTTGCTGGTTGTGTTTTCTCCAGGTAGTGCAAAAACAAACGTTGGCTGAGGTGGGAAACTGAATGGTCATTTGATGGCAGGTTGTGTCAGGAATATTCGTACCAAAAATTATCAAAATCTGATAATTGGTTTTCAACTTACAGTCGAAAATGTCGGGGATGTTTTTCTGGGACATAGTAGTGATAAAAATGGTGATGATAATAATGATACTATAATGACTTTAATTTGAAAATAAAGTGGAAATGTCGATTATGATGTCATTTAGAGTGTTGTTCATGACACCTCAGATTCAGCTCACTGACATTGAGCGCCTTACAAGTGACTATATTATTATTATTATTTTTTTTTTTTTTTATACTTCCGGTAGTAAAGGTTCCCGGGGGTTAAAAACAAAAGTTAAAAACAAATCTGGAATGGCTATTGGTCCGGTGGATCCATGGAAAACAA
>Ga0209367_1002694_pt1 | contig 23663 bp, 13 predicted proteins | sample WorMetLIZISLAND2_FD_187412 | JGI IMG/M metagenome (GOLD analysis project Ga0209367, IMG submission 187412) | Marine gutless worms symbiont microbial communities from Max Planck institute for Marine Microbiology, Germany - Olavius geniculatus... ... | reverse complement strand
GGGCGAGGTTAAATCAATTCGAGCGCGCGTAAAAACGCCGCCCGCTAACGGCCGACAATTAATGAACTAACGATGCCGACCGCATCGTCGTCGCCCAGAGAGAATTTTTGTAGCTTTTAACTTTCCAGTCACGTCGGCCGACCTGGGAATTCACGCACAACCGCATCCGCAGATGTTCCTGCGAAAAAAACTAGATCTAATTGGGGGTGTCATGAACGGTGGAAAGATTATATTTAATTCCTTGGTGCAACAAAAAACGGAATGCTCTTACTATAATCAGCTCGTGTGAACAATGGTGTGTAAAGTTAACGTCTTTCTATACTATGAATATCGTTATTCGCCACAAATGGTAGAGAGAACAAAACAGAAATAATTTAAAACTTTCATGAAAAGCGCAAGTATCAATTCAAAATCAGTCGCAACTCAACTATGTTAATACAGGGTGTGCCAAAAAATGACCCAACTTGTTTTTGTCAGAACTTCGTTAAATCTTCACCAAATTTGATAATTTTTGGCATACAGATAGCCAAGACGATAGAAATATGTAAGGTACACTCATTGTCCACCTCACTTTTGTCAACGCACTACCGTGTAAAACGCAGATGCTCCAAATTGTTGCATAATGCTCAGTTGTTGTCTCCATTACAGTTCTAACGACTTAATTAAGCACACAATAAGTAACTGGCTTCCAAATTATCAGAATTTACGCCCAAAGTGTACACAATGGCTTAGACGTGATGCAGGGCGTCATTTAGGGGGAGGCTGGAAGGGTCTACGGACTCCAAGGATTAACGATTTTTGTTTTCTCCCTGTAAATCGTACTTTGGAAACAGTGTTACTGCTGCAAAAACAATACGTTACGCAGACTTAGACCCCAAGAATTACTGAGATCCCCAACAATTTACTAAAACGACGCCACTGACGTGACGCCATGGCCGACTGACAGCAGCATTAACGATCAACTGATCAAAATATACAGCACTCATTCATGGATGAAATGTGTTTTAAGCTCACCAATCAGCTATTTTGTCGTCTGCTGTTTTTAGCGTAAAATGTTTAATACCACAAAATTAATTAATCCCATGGTGCCCCTTGTGGAACTGATATTGCACAAGTGAGCTATCTGATTGGCTACGCCAGTAATATGATATCACACAATATGTCAGTTTGACATCACAGACGGTGACAGTCTCGGCTGTACCAAACGTAGGCCTATAAATTAAAAGCCGATCGACTTACGGTAGCTGCATTCAGTTGTCGTATAGTTTTAGTTAATGCACAATGGCTCTTACTCGCCAGAATCTTGACAGTACATAAAATATTGCATACAGCATCCAGCAAATTGTCCGACTTTACATGACTATCAGTGACGTCGTAGCAAGGGAGGGGCAGAAATAAATTGCCCACCCCAAAAATTGTCGGAAAATCTTCTCCTTATCGGAAAATTTTCTCCAAAAATGCTAAATTTAAAGCTGATAACCCGCAATTTAAAAAAACTTAGAGGCAAAATTAAAATTTTGAGCCCCATAATCTCCTCTGTTGGAAATTTGAGGCTGTCTGTCGAAATTCTGTCGGAAAATGGCAACTTTTTGCTTTGCCGACTTTTTTTAACCCACGACGCCGCTGTTGACCATCTTGTTTGAGTGACAGATGCCAGTTTGGCCTGAGCCCATCATATTCTACGACGTCCTATATCGGAATGAAAGAAGACGAGTCAATTATTGCAATGATACCTTGATGGAGTCGAAGCAGCAGACGACTCGTCCGTTCTGCACGTCGACGTGTGGAGGTGGATGCGCGTAGCGGCAGTCAGACTCAGACCGAGTACATCTCTGACGCGCGTACTCCCTGCACACCTCCAGCGTCAACCAGCCCGAGTCCTTCCCCGCCGCCGTCACCCCACCCAGCAACACTGACGTAGCCGTCGGCGCCCCGCCCCCAGCCTTCCACGACGACGGCGACGCCGGTGACGTCATCAGAGCCACCGATGACGTCATTTCCGCTGCTGCTGATGTTTCGAGCGACGACTCAACGACAGACCTTCAACAGACCGACGAACGATCAATGAATCAGTCGATAAATCAATCAACGTATTTAAACGAAACGCCAATGACAACGATTACGTCAGTTGGGCAGTGACACTGCTGCGCAAGCACAAAAGCACTGCAAAATACGAGAGATGTTCAAAAAGTTCGCATTGTCCGACACAGTGATCACATTTTGTTACCAGTATTTTTCAACATAATCTTCTGAGAACTAAAATGTACATGTGTTGTGCTTGGTTTGGTGTTTCTCCCAAGCTCGAGATTCCATTGTAAAATGATTTCTGATCTTGGTCTTCCGGACAACAGTTTGCCGTGGAAACTATACTGTAGTTCCTCGTCGTCAGGCGATTTGTGTCTTTCCGTGAATTCCAATTATGGCCCAATAATAAGCAGCACACCTAAATATACTAAACAAGTAACAAAAAAGTCGATGACATTTATAATGTCGATCTGAATCAGGCTACAAACTTGTTGAATGCGCCTCGTAATCTGCGCTGGCTATAGAAAACCAAGAAAAAACATTTCTACAGTTGAACTCGAGCATCGGAGAAATGCTCAACTAAATGCATTTCAGTGACAAAAATAATTATTGACAAAACATGATTTTAAATATATTTTGGCTATCTGTGTCAGGCTGCGAACTTTTTGAATGATCCTCGTACATGAGCACCACGACTTAAGGAGGGGTCACACTGGTTGGTGTTTTTGACGGTCGTTTGACCTCCAGTGTGACCCCTCTTTTAATGACAACGACTTGTATCTCCCTCGTTCGCGTTTACTTGCGGCTGACGGATCACTTACGTCCGTCCGCTCCATCGCCCATTGCACACTATGACCCAAAACATTGAAAACACTCACTGTCTATTGAACGCTGGCTTATTCATCACCAATAGCTTCCTCGTAGATTCAGCGCTTGTGCTTACGCCAAACAGGCTGCACAATAATGGGCTTAACGACGTTGTCTCCATCATGCGGCGATTTCAATAAGAGTGACTATACGATCCGCGACAACCAGGCTAAAGGTTGGCCGCATACATGTCGAGCCGATAACTTTTTTGCTTGCTGCTATTATCATTGCAGCAAACATTAGCGCCGTTATATCACGGATTATAACTGTCATAAAGTCGCTCTATACGAATACGCAATATATTCGAGTTTAACCTGTAATGCTATCTATATATACGATAGTTTTTACGCGCGAAAGCAGCTATACTGCTTTCATCGCGTCTTAGCCATCGCAATTCTGTCCGTCCGTCCGTCACACGGGTAGATCAATCAAAAGTGGTGCAAGCTAGGATTACCAAATTTTCACCGTCGGCTGCACGCAACTATCATTATGCGATCCAGATAGAGAATTTGGTATTTCGTATATTAACTTAGCGTGAACACCCCAATTTTCAGCTAATATACTGAACCGGAACTGCTATAGGCTTTCGCGCGTCTCGTGCGCATTAGCTCAAATTTCTTGTTTTTACCTGGTGCAGACAGCCGGTTAGCACAGACACACCACCGGCTGCGCAATCACGTAGAGAGTGCGAATGGCGAGTCAACCGATCTTACACGTCGGTCCACTAGTCAGCTGTTTACTACACTGTTGTCATTAGGCGCACCTGAATTCATGTGGGTCTCAGACAACAGTCATCGATGAGGCACACGTACATGACAGCGGCCATGCTGCGCGCCGCGCGGTGAACTCTTGCGCAAGTCACTCACTGCACGACGACCTTCGAACCGCGTCGCGTCGTCGCCGCGTCGTCGCGTGAGTGCGTGGCACTGATGATGCGCGAACAAAGCAGGCGCACATTCGACCGAGCCGCCAGGGTCTCGTCGTCCCCGCGAACGTGAGTCACGGGGGTCGCAACGGGGACAACGACGGGGAGAAAGATCGCCGATCGAATGAGCGGAGGGGAGGGAGAACGCCTCCCATCTCTCCCAGGCCCCGATTTTTTTCGATGCGGCGACGGTTTGACCAGTAAATCAGGAGACTATTGGTTAGGCCTACTGGCGGCGCCGTCCCAGGGGAGTCGAGGGCAGCAAGGGTGAATCGATGGGGACGCAACATCTTTCTGTGAGGTCAAATTGACGAACACTGACAACGTAAAAAGAATGTATAAAAATAATGCGTTAAGCCTTTTTTCATTCTTTTTAAATTTTTTTTACATTTATTATTATTTCTCTATGGGCATCAAATTATTCTTCATTACTGCCCGCGATTGCCCAGTTTCATACAGTAGCCATGGCGTAAGTCCATAGTATAATATACGGTGTTTCATAAAAAGGACCCCCTTTTGTTTTTTTTTCATAATTCACTCAAATGATGACCAATTTACATAAAATTTTTATCAGTTGTAGCTGAAAAAAACTAATTCAAAATATTATAACAAAATATAGCAGTTGATTAAATATTCTTTGCTAGTTATGACGTAATGCTGACGTCCTAATATGTCTCGGGTACAAGCTTGCTAGTCTCAACTGGTGATGTCAGTTGCTACCCTGCTCCGATGGTGAAAAATCTGGTTCCTTGCTGACAAACTGTTGAAGTTTTATAGTTGCAGCCACACAAACGTGCAAAGCGATCGCATTTACGTGTCTGTAAGGATAGTTGGTCTTTCACATGTTCGAGCAAGACAGTGCACTAGAACACCGAGCTTGAAAGATGGTTTAGTTTTTGGATCGCGAGATGCCTGATTTCATGTCCCCATGTTGCTCAGTGCTGACACAATAAGCATTTTTCACTAGCGAACCAGATTAAGTTCACCATCAAAGCAGGGTAGCAAGTGACAGCACTAGCTGAGACAAGCAAGCTTGTACTCAAAACGCATTATGAATTCAGCATTACGTCACGACTAGCCAAAAAGATTTAATCAACTGCCATATTTTGTTGAAATATTTTGAATTAGTATTTCCTTAGTTACGACTGGTAAAAATTTTGTGTAAATTGATCATTATTATGAATTATGAAAAAAAAGGAGTCCTTTTTATGAAACACCGTGTATAGTTCGCGTATCATATGAAATTCTAAAATATTAGGGCCTATACGTAAATTTTTGTTCATTATTCCTACATAACGTCTCTGCCTACATCTACTGGTGTCAGAGGCATAAAAATAAAACTATGCATGCTATTCGGTCTCTAGCGACATCTATATTCGCGGCCGTGATATAGCCCTAGAGTTGCCCCAAGTGTCACAAAGCCGCACGTTAACAGCAGTCGAGATGAGTCATATCGATCTAAAACACTGAAAACACTCATTGTGTATTGAACGCTGGTCTAGTCATCATCAGTCGCCTCTATAGAAGATTCAACGCTTGTGTTGGCGCCGGTGCCCAATTATAGAATCGCCTCCCAGAAAAGTCCCCCGGCTGACAATTTACCGGTAAAAATCCGTCCCCCCGGGCGGCCGGGCGGGATGAATTTTTACCGGCAAATTGCCGGCCGGGGAGCCTTTGCTGGGAGACGATCCTATAATGGGAAGACTTTTTATAGAGCCGGCGATATTTTAATATAAGAGGGAAACATATCAATTCCGTGACTACAACGCCCGGGGCGGATTTTTCATGGGGCAGACATTTCAATGTGACACCGGCAGCCTGCTTTGTAATAATGGGCTTAACGACGTTGTCATCATCACGCCGCGATTCATAGGCTTAGATGTAATAACGGTTGGGAAAACATCATCATCATCATCATCATTTATTTCATGTGCCAAAGCAGGTACAATTTACGTTGTAGCATAACGGTGGTATGGCACGAACAAACAGGCAGAAATGCTATTGCAGTTCCACAAGTAATTAGTAACGAGTTCTCAATGTTCAAAAAATCGTTTGCAAAACGTAGAAAAACCGTGACCATTTTTACTTGACGTATTAAATAAACAAATGATTCGAAGATATACTTTTCCTACAGATCAAATTTTTATGTCATCACTCATTGTAAAAAGCCTAGGTAGAGCAATGACATAATTTTATCGATGTTACTTTGATTTCTAACACAATTATTTTAAATTACTGCCATTTTCAGACTGACCGTTTATTAAAATTTTTTTTAAAAACGTTAAAAGACGTTTTTTCGTTAAAAATGCAACACGTTTATAAACGTTTATTACTAACGAACTAAGCGGTAATGACTAACTACCGTAACACATATGCACAGAACGGCCGCGTAATATACGAATACTGCCAATCTATGAGTGGGGTGATGTTTATAACTTACATCGGGAACAAACTGACGTCGTTTGGAACGCACGTTGAGCATAGCATAATGACTTGTAACTCGCGACAGCAGTTTATGGTCACACAAGATCACATAAAATTAGTGTGGTTTTTCTACGCAGTTTTGTTTTCGAGTTACGAACCCGTACGCGACAGACGGACAGACGGACAGACGGACAGACAAACAGGACGTCTAATGCAGCTATGGGGACGGCCGAGTAATAAGAGGCGCCGTTAAACGATAGAGTTAATTAGTAGGCTAATAGGCAACAATTGGAAAGCAATAATTCGGTTTTGCGTGATTCCTTCGATATCGAATCAAATATCGAGATGGTTTTTGCGATCAAGATGTCAGACAATAGGCCTATGCAGCAGCGGATCCAAAAATTTGGAATGGGGGCCTCTCGCCAGAAAATTTTTGAAAATTTTACGCAAAAATTATGCATTTTCGTGCAACATTTTCACTTGTTCTAAGATGCATCCCCCTTGAATCTACCACTGGGCCTATGTGATACAGATGAACGAGCATTTGAACTGCAGCGTTTTACCACAAAATATTTATTGCATGCCATTACGAGATACGAATTTGAAGTTCTAAACTGGAACTTTGCAGCAAGTTATAGAGTTATGAACGGACTAAAGATACGACATTTTACGCGTGTAAGGCTTCATAGAGGGCGCTCATAGATTAACCATTCAGATAATGAATTTGTTGGCGATTCGGTTCACAGTGCAGAATTTTTCATAAATTTGTTGACGGTTTGCAGGACTTTGTATATCGAGTCAGTTTTATTTGCTGGGTGGCAGCAAAGGTGTCGATGTCGGTAAAGGTTTGTGCACTCCGAGCCATTCTGCATGACAATCGCTTCAATGCCGACGTTTTTACCTATTCTCAAAAACTAGTCCAGCTTGATAGCGGCTTTTTATTATCATCCACGTTTATTGCACGTATAAATTTGTCCACACCGGATTATTAGTGACATAGCAGGAAATCCGGAATGCGAGATGGGCAGGGCGACCATTGGCGACTTCCGAAAAACCCAATGTCAACTTGATCTACTATAATTGGTGTTCTAACTTCCAAACGACAGGAAACTGTCGACGTTTACGTTTTATCACTTCGTCGGATATCCGATATGAGCTTAGAATAAAATGTAACCAACAGTAGAAACGTATAATCGTTATTCATTATCGCCATTAATACTAGAGAACGCGCGTAAACGTTTGCCGCTGGAAAGCAGACGGCGAAGTTTAAAATGATGACAGAGATGCACTGTGTCATTATCTTCAGGTAATTATCGTAATATTACATAAACCAATAAATAGGACCGTAAGTGACGGCGCTAATGCAAAGAAAGCGACGTTGCCTCTATTTGCTTCTTTCCTCAATACCTTCCGGGAACGCCGGAGCTGAATAAAGGAGTGACCATTATTCCGTCTATACTGTACCAAACCAACGAAAAAATTAGCTATGAATGAGTTCTAAAAATCGCTTGACATAACACGAGATGCGTGTAGGTTTGGCCGCGAATTTCAATTTAATTTTTGACTATAAATTCTGAGAAATCTCTCAATCCGATGGCGACTGTATTAAGTCTGACACATTGGGTCCACACAAGTGCCCTGCCACATGGCATCTAATTCCGTCTTCATGGCTTCAGCAGACGGACAGACGGACGGACCCACGCTATACGGGTGACGGCTGCATGTCGCAATAGTCGGCATTGATGTTGCTTTTAGCGATGTCGCTTACAATGGTTAGTTGAGATATTGAAATTGCTCCAGTATTCTCACAACAATCGCTGATTAGCCACCGCCCCTTCCCCCGATTTTCTTCACACAGCGCCCCCTTGTGAGAAAAAAAGGAACTTGAAAGAAAAAATCCAGCGAGGCAGGAGATTCAGAAGCTGCAGCGAGGCCGTGTGGCGCTGACATATAATAGTTCGAACTACCGGTAGGTAACACGGCAGCGTTCAATATGCATGCCGTACATCCGTGTTGGGCGTATGATGTGCGTATAGCACATCTCTGCGTGGGACAAGTCAGCGAAACAAAGAAAAGACATCACTGAGACTTTTTCACATCCATCACAGTGCAGTATCCCATTCCCGGCGGGCACGCCCTGTACATGTAATACAGCAGCTGCTCCTGCTGCTGCCGTATGCATTCATGCCACGACTCACTCTAAAATGTACAGTCGGCGAGTGACACTGTGGGGTTAATACTATCGTCGACCGTACAGTGTGATGCTAGGGGAAAGTCAGCTTCACTACTGCAAAAACTATAACACACGAGCGTTCCTAACGTATTAACTTTTGGACGATTTTTAAATATTTTTTTTGCAAACGTTAACAGTCAATAAGAAAAAAAACGGCTATTTAAAATAACATATACAAAAATTGAAGTGCTACAAATAAAATAATAGCGGATTTTGCACTCTGATTTATTACCGTTTTATCATAACCAGTCACACAGAATATTTTCGACGACGAGAATTTGTATACGAAATAGCTCTAACCTGTAGGAACAGCTTTAGTCAATTTGTAAAACAAAAAAAATCATGTTTTTCTATTTAATTTTTACAAACGTTTATTATTGTCATTATTCACTCACAAAACTGCGTTTTAACGTTTTCTAAAAATTGTTTTCCCCCAACGCTTATTACATCTACGTGTTTCCTGACGTGTGTAACGTAACGTAGGCTTAGGCCTAACGCTGCGGGACGGAGGCGTTCCCAGACAGACGCGCCCCGGGCATCGAAACGCCCAAGTATTACATAACGAGGGAGCGCGCCGTGTCCATATATCACGACGGTCTGTCTGTCTGTCTGTCTGACTTCCACCTAGGCACAGACTGACCGTGTATAATAATTTATTGTAGCCGTCCGAACACGCTAGTTGCCGTGACGGACTCGAAATGCTGGTTATAGAGGGTGCCTAAATGCGGACAAAACCTTGCACGACGTGTCTCGTGCGATAGCGCTGCCAAACTCAAGTTTAATGACATCTGAATGAGCCTTGGTTTTGTCGCACGCGACATTTTGTCATACATGTAGGCACGTTCAAACTGAGACGCGTAGTTGCGCGACGCCGGCGAGCAACGGCACCAAACACACATTACGTCACACTATAGGGAGTTGTGAAATCTACTTTCCCAGACAATACCGTCGCCGTATCACTCAACCGAGCACTGTGTCTTCCGGACAGGTGAAGTTAAAAACCTAACAGGCGCCGACAGACGTAAGTGTGCCTTTTCCCTCTCCGCAGAGGTTAAAGTATCCAATCTATTCATTCTGGCGTTCATTATAGGAAATATATGATAGCACGGATCCCGTTATATTAACCTTTTGTAAATTAACCCTTTGTAGAAAGCTTATGCAATATCCATGCATGCATGCTCGCAGCCAGCGACGTTTTACTTAGTCTCAGAGCAGCAGCATTGTGGAAATGATGGGTTAAAAGTTGGGTGAATGAAAGAAGTAGTCATTTCCGACAGCAAAATTATAGTGTAGAAAGTATCTCGCATTGGACGCGCAGAAAAATGATCACAGATTTACTTATTATTGTGACGACGTGTACCGTACGTAGGGGATGGGGAGGAAGTTGAAGGTTGTGTAACGTCACACACGTCACATCTGCGAGAAGGCACAATGGACAGCCAAAGTGACATCGTCAACTCGCCGTATATGACAAGACAAGTAAGCCTAGAAACATTTCACAACTTAATTTCACATGATTTTCTGCATTAAATTGACATTTTGATAACAGATATAATTTTTATGTATCAGAATTTTGATACGTTGAAACTCATCTTGTAGACTACACTACAGGCTGCCGAGAAGGAGAGTGAACGTCATATTTGATGGGGGTCTAGAGTGGAGTGACAAAATGTGACGAAGGGGGAGGGGATTAATTTTTCCTTAAAATTGCGTGACGTCTTTTATAGACGACCCCTTACTCAAATGTCATGCATGCTACTAATGGCATTTTATGCTGGTTGATGAATTGAAATAAATTGATAAATAATGTGCGACGTGAAAAAGACGACAAATGTTAATCTTCAGTAAAGAAAATTTTATTTTAACCAAAAAAAATTCCAGACACGCTAAAATTAAAGGGGGGACTCTCTAAACGTCTCCCAATACGCTACTGTCTCAACGAACAAGAATTGGTGCTGCAGTTTTTATGCTTAAGACTACATAAGCTTACAAAAAATGACCAAGATAATACGACAGGAAGGAACACTTTTAAACGCATGTTTAGCTTTATCTTACTGAAATGGGCACATCAGTTACTACGGCCTAGCTAGAAAGCGTTCACACTGATTCTGTTTATTTCCATCCCTTTCGAAATCCGAACCCATGCGAGACGGACGAACTACAATGTATATGGACAGACGGACAAACAAGAAACGCAATGCGGCCTGTATAAGAGTGATAAAGTTAGCGATGCGTTCGCACGCGTTTTCAATCGGTCTACTTTGTTAATGCGGACAGTAGTATCTCGATGTGTAGGGCCTATAGCGATCGTCGCCGGAATTTCAATTACCGTCATGCAGCGTGCCAGGCAGGTATGCGACTGCGCCGACGGGCGATCATTGCCGAGAACTAACTGTGAACAAATCATAACGTACAATGTATAGACCCTGCATATATACTGTAGTACACACGGCGCGGCGGCGCACAACTTGTCTGTTGTCGGTTCATATCCATCTATCTGTTCTCTGAATGGCATCGACAAAAATTTTATATTCCCAAACGTGGGAATAATAAGGGTGGTTGTCATGGAAATGAGTCACAGAAAAACTCCGGGAATGTATAAAGGAAGGGGGAAAGTTGCGTTAGGTCCCTATCAACCATTAGCGGCCAGGCCGGAAAACGTTTTTGTACATTTCGAATGCAGAGAAAAAAAAACTTCCAAAACTTGTTAGTAAAAATGTGTAAATTCAGTGAAGCGGCTTGCTAATGGCAGTACAATACCAAGACCAAGACCGATTTTTGTTCTCGAGCGCCTCGAAAAATAAGACCTTGGTTTCCAAAATGTTCTCACTGTCTGACAGAAAATACGTGCGTACGGCGTCAAGCTACCATTCTGAGTCACAGGCCGTGATTCAGGAATAAACGTACATTCTCAATCGGTGCACTCTGTTCTCGTTCTCGTCTCCTCGCCCGCCGATTCGTACGTCAGCGCGCTCTGCTATCAGCTTTCACCTAGGCACTATACCTGGACGACGTCGTAATCATCTGTAACTCTAGCAGCTGAGACTGCGACAGCGTAGTCTGCCTGTCTGTCTGACCGTGCAGAGGCCTACAGCAGCACGATCTAAAAGACTGCTGCGCTATTACGCACAGTCTGGCTGATAGAGATGCACAGTTCATGAAATGCTTAAAAACAGCACATTGCTACCGCAATAATATTCGTATACACCGCAGTAATCAAGATACGTATAATACGATTTAGAATTTATGAAAAAGTGCGGTTCACGCACTAGGCAGAACATCTGTAAATGCATTGTTTGCAAGATGGGTCAAAAAGTAAATGGTAACAATTCTGTTTTTGCTTGCTTTATTCTTGTTTTACTTACTTAACATAAGTTTTAAAGCACAATAATCACACCTCATATAAAAGTATGACATCTTTTAAAATTACCGTGACTGTTGTACGATTCGAAACAACAAGAAATCAACAAGTACGACTTTGAAAACATCAGTGAAAGTACCCACTAAGGCATTGTTTTAATCACCTGGTGACGTGTAAACAACATACCATCGAAACAGATGTCGACGATTAATATCCATCTATCTTTAAAGTTGCGTCGATAGGCTACTGCTTGTTTTGGCGCACTCTGCAGCACACCCAAATACCGCGGTGTTTATGATTGCGGTATGCGGAGAACATCACTAACAGCGCTGGAGATGAAGACAGAAAGACCGTAAGACGTTAACGGTTGCAGCAGCAGCAGCAGCGAGTAAACAGCAAAGTAAGCATCGAGTTGCAATAACAAGACATTATCGGGCGTCGACTCACGTCACACAGCACCTGCGCCCGACCCCGATAACAACCACGCACAAACTAACGCTACCGTACAGGATAAGACGTACACAATGTGTGCTCTGAACTAACAAACTTGCGGAGTTCAACGATCCGTAGCTCGCACTGTATGTAAGATATCTGAGCCTCGGTCGCCACCGCCACGTTTTCCACCGCGCCCAACAATCGAATTGTGCCGCAGGTGACAGGGATATGGTATGACATTTGTGGTTTAGACCTATTCGTTTACGGTGTTTTTACTCTTTCATTTACTTATTTATCTTAAAGCAAAATTATGTCATGTCAATCTTTTTTCGTCATAAAATGACCTAGTCGCAATGACGATTTTAAGTGCATGATGTCAGAATGGATACTATCAGCCAAATGTAGCCGACGTATAGGGCTATAATCAGCTTCAGTTGCTTGCAAATTGCCATACACATAATGGCTCATGTCTACAGCACTGCAGTTGCAATTCTTTATGGTGCAAGCCGTTAATTATTCAGTGATAATTCAAAATAAAGTGCAAAAAACCCACAATATCACAAACAGAAAGTGCTTACCATGGTGCAAATTAATTAATTCATATAGCGCTATTTTTTCATTGTCAATGTATTTCACCATACGTTACGGAAAACGTCTCGGCGAGACGTTGAAGCTCCCGAGACTCTCGAGAGTCTCGGGAGCTTTAAGGTCTCGGCCAGCGTCTCGGAAACTGCAACGTCTCGTCTCGGTCTCGTCTCGGACAAAATTTTGAACGTCTCGGTCTCGGAAACATGGGTCTCGAGTCTCGTCTCCGTCTCGGCTCAGAAAGTCTCGTGCACATCCATGGCACGTGATCCATCTAATGACGTCATTGAAGTTGAACAAATAAAACGTAAAATTCCATCAATCGATGCGTTTATTTTGGGCCAAAACCCCGCCTTAAACAAAAGGACGGACAAAAAGAGACATAACATAGCTTTACACACACGACCTGAATTTATTTACCAACGGACCTTCAGAAATAGCAAGCAAAGAAAGCCACATCATACAAACATGCAGTGATATGTACACGGTAATAGCGCATTTCGTTAAAAACCTACGCACTGGTCCACTATTTACAGATTAAAGTTGCGTTCTCACTGCGCGCGTTAACGCGCGTCAAGCCGCGTAACGCGCGTCACGCTTCTTGCTACTATTGGAAAGCCCGTTGAGTTAACGCGCTTGACGCGCGCCGCGTCACGCAGCGTGACACGCGCAGTGAGAACGCACCTTAAAACTGATCGCCTTAAGAAACTATTTAAAGCTATCAGTCACACGTAAGCTCCACTGGTTCTGTTTGCGGTCTCTGCTCTTTTACATAGTAGACTGTCTTATAGATGAAGTTTTAGTCGCATAAGCCACATTTGGCTACTTTAGCCTTTTGCTGCGAGGCCCCAAATTTGGCACTGCATGGCGCACAAAGCTGTTAAAAACTTTTTGACATATTGTGCTCATGAACCTCATCTCAGTTTAGTTTTATCGACAGGTTAAATGCCCGAATGATCAGGATGAAAACTGACCAAAAGACAGTCACATAAAAAGACCTTTACGCCAATATGCTAGCACGGGAAATCAGAAACGAGCTGCAAAGTTTTCGGGCAACCCTGATCTCTGCCGTTACTTTGATTTTGACTTGAGATACTATTACTGGATAAGTAACAAGCCAAAGCTACGCTAACATTTCGTTCGTTTAAACTGTCTACCTGATTTGTGTTTGGTGGGTGTGGCACTCTATACCAGTAGGGTACATGCAGTTACAGCGACTGTCGTCACTAGATTACGAGGAGTTAGTAACAGACCGACATGAAACGCGATGTACTTAGGGTGATAATTGTCAACAAACCGCCAATTTAACGGTATACAAGGGAGGCGTTAAAATCGCAAGTAATGAAAAACGAAAGTACGGAGAAGGTAAGTACAAGGCGCTCAACGTTTTCCATCTTTGCAAACACTTTCATTCTTGCCGGAGAAAAAAATCGCTTGAATTCTCGAATTTCAAACACATAGCCGTGCAAAAATTTGATCGTCTACGATTAAGCCTACATGGGGCCATCGTGAATCATCACCATTAGGCCGAACGTTTTTTTTTCTGTTCTGATTTTCACAGAGAAAAAAACGACAAAAATATACCGCATCAAAGGCAGAGGTTTTTTTAAACAAACTTGCTATAGGAGGCTACTAGGGACCGATGAACAGTCGCGCCACCCGATCCGAGCGAAATTCGCCTCTAAAAAACTTTCTGGATACGCCACCCACGATTCTCTCAAACTTTCACTTGAAAAAAAACGTTTTTCTGATTTAAACACTGCTTGTGTTTTGACTCACGGCAGTGCAAAAGTTACGCAACATGGTATGCCACGCACTGGGTGCACTTGGGCGAATTAACTCCGGCTTGTTGTTTCAAAGAACGCAGATTGACGGCATTAAAAAGGCTTGGAGTAGGCTTTCTCACTAGGCATATATGCATGAAATGCCCCACCGCGCGAATGACATTTTGGCAGCTTCCGGATTTTTAAGTAGAAATTTTTAAAAATATTGGTAAAAATGTCAAAAATGACAAAAAATCAATTTAACTTCGAGCATAGAGTTGAGTTTTTCGCTATGAGCAAGGCTTAATAAACAAAACGCGCATCAAAGCATGCGTTTCACGTCGTTAAACTCGGGATCTTACATCACAAGAATGCAGTTCTCCCTGCTCGACGTGAGGCACAGCGTTGGCGAGCCACGGAAATCTCATTCTAGCTATTATTGAGATCTCCATGGGCGAGCACATCGCAGAAGCACGACGCGTCCACCAGCGACAAAGATGACGCAGACTTGAAAACCACAGTCCACAGTTCACAGTTGCTTCCGTAACTTTTGTTTAGCATTTTGATACTTTTTATTCATTTCTGGTTGTGTAGTCCTACAGTAGCATCGACGATTAACTACTTATAAGCCTATTGTGTGACATTTTATTGACGTTTTTAAATAAAACTACACAATGCATTGTAATGTAATCTTTGCTAATACCACATTTTTTGTCCTACAGTTTCATGTCCTGTCATTTGGTCTGTCATTTTCATGTCCGTCATTTCATTGAATCCGCATAAATACGCATACAGATACGAATGAATAAATTTATGCACTGGAAAACAGTGACAAAACAACGGGCGTGCAGGCAAAAAGGCCGGCTCAGCCTAAAATGTGAAACAGGTTTTCTGACCTTTTTTTGTATAGCCTAGCTAAACACTACTGCTGATGCAATTAATATTAAAAGACTATCAGCTCAGTCAGTCATCGCCGTATACAATAAAGAAAGCAGTGCAGAAAGTTCAAATCGAATACTGGTTTGGGCCTACGAATACACATCTCAATATCAAAATACATTACAGTGCATACTGCATATAGGCATATAGGGCCCACGTCATTGGATATAACTCCCATAATAATGTTCCGATAAACGACAACGGCGACTGGCGATTCGATATAGCATTGTTTAGCTACAATCAGCAAAACGGCTGATGGTCCACACAACAATATAACATGCATATGGCGCCACTGACAAATAATATCACTCAGGACATTGTATTCCAGCAATATAGAGTTATAGAGTGCGTCATTCGGCTTCGAAAATGCGATTTCGTCAAACAACAGCTGTACTAAATGTCATTGCATTTTATTCTGTAACAGACTATGTCCATGCTAGTAAAATACAAGTAAAAGTTTAAAAAAATGGTGCGTTAACGTTGTCTTTAAAAAAAAATATACTGATTATAAACTGAACTCGGTTTTTAGTTGCAGTGTGAGCAAATCACTTGTTACAGATACACTACTTGCTTAATAAATGCACTGACTCGTGTGAAATAGCAGTGAATGATCATATAAAATTGATTAGCCTTGACAGACAATGCATGAACGGGACATATAGTTTATTAAATGAGCACCAAAATATCGAACAGCAAAGCTGACAGCCATGGCCAACTATTGACCTGCACCACGGCTAAAACCAGTCATAAGCAAAGTTTTATATAGCGTTGGCGTCGATAACTATAGGGGACACTTAGAAACGCCCCAACGTTCGATGATTTTTAATATTTTTGTGCCAATCTAAAACTGTTTTTATCTTCAGGAGTGTCGTGCATTAACACATCGCACAAAATCGCGCAGACGCTAACGTCTGTTGCTGAATATACGAGCCTATTACTATTGCCTTACGTTATCAAAATAAAAGTTAGAAAACTGTGCAACGTGACATGCTTCCAATTTTAACATGCTTTCAGTTACTACTTACAAACTTACACTTTCTATTTAAACATACATAATAAGTACATTGAATTGACTTCGCCTAACTTCGATTTTGATTTGAAATTATAATATGGGCGAAGGCAGATCAGAAGTTAGCTGTTCTTTCGTTTAAATTGCTAAACTACCGTTACCATAAATTTGTGTCATTTTAAGTATTGCGAACTTTTTGCCGACGTCGTCATGCAAAGATGAACCACACAAATTGTTTTTTACATAATTATTTACTAACTTACTTTAAAACGTGTACGCACAGTTTTCATCAGAGTGCATAAAACGAAAACACTATTCGATTTTCTGATTTGCCCAGCACTGACCTAAAACAAAACACCATCGCGTGACACTGATAGACCTATACAGGCTACAGGCAGCTGCGTCACTGCGTGATGGTTTCATCAAACGCGTGCTATAAATGCAGCATTTGTGCCAACTGAAAGTATTCCAAATTTACTGCAATAAATTAATAACACCACTATACTACTACGACTAATAACAATTACAATAAAAATAGTAGACTTAATAATAATCGAAATAACAAAACTTATTATTTACACACTGTTTTTGCATCATTCTGTTGTACACGCTAATGCTGTCAAGCATAAGAGTAAATAATACTTATACAATATTAAGCAAATCATGCTTCTGTTCGTCATTATAATAAATTCAGTGTTATTGTACGGATGACGGAAAACTGGAGCTTGCATTTTCTTCCGTCAGTCAGTATATCCAGCCAGCTAAGGCGTCTATAGCCGCCGTTACTGCTGTGTGCAAGGACTGTGACGCCTCTAGCTGGAGGCCTAACACGTAATACAAGCTAGTAGAAATTTATAACCTCACACGGTGCCATCATCAGCACTGATCAATACGTGATTACACGCAACTCTAACGCAAATCGATGTAGCCAGAGTGACTATAATCGTCAATTTATCGCCTCTCGTCCGCCGCTATACTAGCTATAGCGGCGACCGTCGCCGCAACTTGCCGAATTCGACAAAAGCAGTTATTGTTTTCGTGGAAGTTTCCCGTCGTAAAGCTCTTCGTAACCAAATCGCCATTTACGACACCGGCTTATTGGATAAGCTGCATGGGCTCGGCGCCGAGCCAGCCGCGACGGTTGGACCGACCCACCTCCTATGATAAACCTGGGACAAAACTCCCTGGGCTGTAATAACCACCCGCCTATCTGATGGGCAGCATTCTGCCATGTTCTATCCGATATACACGGTGTTTCATAAAAGACCCCTTTTCGTTTCAATTTACACATAATTTTTATCAGGTGTAGCTGAAGAAATACTAATTCAGAATATTTCAACAAACTATAGCAATTGATTAAATATTATTTGCTAGTCGTGACGTAATGCTGACGTCATAATGTGTTGTGAGTATACAAGCTTGCTTGTCTCAACTGGTGCTGTCAGTTGGTGCCCTCTAAGACCAGATAAACCACTAAGTTCTCTGCTTAACAAGATATGAAGCCTGTTTCTGTGGAACTTTCTTGTAGTCAAGTAATTTTCTGAGCGTTATTTACCATATAACCGTGAACAAAAATTAATATTCTAACTCAGTAGTGAGTGCGGTGTGGTTAGTGGCCAGGGGAAAGGTTGTTGCTTAGGAGAAGGATTCTGTCCATAGGTGGTTACGTCTGCTGGAGGGGCTTTGTCCTTAGTCCTGACATGGAGCTGGGTGCGGGTTCGCATGCAGTTTCAGCAGCTGGCGCGTGGATAACAGCGTGGTAGATTTACTCGGGTGTCGTATTGCCAATGCCATGGTCACGACGGGATGGCGCTGTGCGCTCAGTCAAGCGAGAGATTTGCTACTGGACCAAAATGCATTACAGCGTCAGCCAAACTCGCACGGAATCCAGCAACGCACATCTTCATTTCACCAAAAAATTGTAGCAATAACGGTAATACACAAATGCAGTAACAAACACACGCATCGTCGCAAAACGCACATATGATGGAATGGGATGCGATGGGAGAGCCGATGCAAAACTTACAAGTCCAGGTTTTTTTTGTCTCATTTCCTTCTATACGCTGTCTTGTCACTTGTCGATTTTTCCCTCAAGATGTTGATTTTATAACACACAAAGGGCAACGTTTTTTTCATCGTTTATGCAGTCATAATGCGACGACTCTGCAAACATTTTGCACCTTTTTTCGTCGGTCTCAGTTGCTGTCGTTAAGTCTAGTGTTTCCGATTTTTATTTTGCGGTTTTATGTGATCTAAATTAGTGTCTGGAACGTGCTTGCTAAACTGCGAATATATCCTAGTAATGACGATGAAATTAACCACATTTGCACCCAAACCAGATAGTGACATGAGGCCTAGCAGACTGTGTTTCAAATCACGGCTTAAGACATTGATCGACATGTAAAAGACGCCTCTGAAAACTTTGTTTAAGAAGCGCTTTATAAATTTGCAGCTTGACTGGCTGGCTGACTGACTGATATTGTCTTTGCTAATTTTGCAGCGGGTTTACGGCGCCCGTTCTCGTACATGACGCAATCATCACTGTCTGTAGGCCTATAATGCTGCAGATCTGCCGCCGTCGGCGCAGCAGCAGCAGCATCAGTAGCAGGATGAAGTTCCGGTGCCAAAACATCCATAATTACAGCGCGCCGTCACCAATTATTGCAAGCGGCCGGCCCAGTAAATCCACCTTCAGCCGCCGATACATCCCTCATCACAACTTCCTCATCTGGGCACCGAACGGCGTGGTGCGGCGCGGAGCGGGGCGGGGTGGTGTTTACACAGAGCCGATGCACTTGTACGGTAGTCGCCAGCGCGATGATGCCATTTCATGATTACACTTTTTATTTATGACGGCGCCGCATAATCGACAAGGTCGTGGCGCGGTAGGTATGGACAGCGAGCTAGGCCGGCATTTCGCATGCACGTCACAGTCAGAGGCTGACCGCCTCGTCACTCAGCGCTGACCAATGGCACGTGACCATGTATACACTGACTGCTGATGCCATTTTAACCCTTTACGCCCGACGCCAGCAAACGACGGCAGCATTCCATGGTTTTTTTTGTAGGGAAGTTCATCATGCAGACTTTGGTTGATGACGATGTAGGCACGGCCGGGGATTAACTGATTAGATTTTGAAGGTAGTGGATCAAAATCAAGGTCGCTACAAAAATCGCAGACGCAGCTTAAGTTTTGCTTTACGACACGAGTGGAGCTACAGTATTATCTTGTGCCTCTGCCTCTTGTTTTGGACTGTTTCTGTTTTAAAGTCTACTGTGTATAAATAAGCTTAGCTTATATGTGTGTTTATTATGCCGTCTTTGGCGTAATAAACGATGCTGCTGCTGCTGCTAATGCTGATGATGATGACGATCATATCGGCAGAGGCATATGTGTTCCGTGTTCGGGTCGACCGTCCGTCCGTCTGTGAGCGCGTTCGTCACAGAAAGTTTGTTGGCACGATATCTTAAAATAGAGTGCAAGAAATTTCACCACCAGACTTTATGTGATAATGTTGTAGTTAAAGCTAAATATAAACCGATTGAATTTTGAAGATCACGGGATCAATGTCAAGGTCGTTACAAGAAGGTAAAATCAGAAGCTTCATCCACATTTTGAAAGGATGCGTGCGCCACTGGGCTGATTTGGAATGCAGCGCATGCAAGCTGCGCTAGACCTAATACATAACCCACTTAATTCTCATACGAGCCGACGCCACTAAAATATGTACCACATCTACACTTCAGTCAGTAGTATATGAGCAAAATGGCGAAGACATCTGTACCATCGGAAAAGTGCATTTAAAATAATAAATAAAAACCTTGTTTGCTCTATGGATTAGGCTGAAATCAGCAGAACAGTTAGTCGGTGCATTATCATCTTGCATGCCGCTAACGGAGCCTGCTTCTTATTCGGATTCTAGCGCCGATAGCGCCCCCTCACGCACTGAGCGTTAAGAGATCGCTCTTAAAAACAAACACTCGACGTCGTCCGCTGATAGCATGCAACGACTATACGCGGTCGCATGCTACTGGAGAAACAGCGAAGTATTTAGGAGCTATTATAATGTGCCCCCCTTGGCGCCGCAAAAATCTTTCTACTGGTAATTTGAAGCTTAGACTGCGTTGTATGCATTATTGTACGTTGCAAATACGAAGCATTAAAATCATTAACAATCAAGCAACATTTATTACCCTAAAGCGGCACAACTGAGCACATACAGATTACAATAAAAACAATACAAAGATACAAAGATACTATAAAGTAATACATGTAGCGTAAAGTGAATGAACGAATGGCCCATTTAAAATTTAAGAAACAAAACAGCAAAAACACGACTGTGGTCTGCATGGAGTCCGGACATTAATTAGTAACAGTTTTAATGCAAAAGGTTATTGTTTTTTTCGCAAACAAATTTTTATACTAACTTGACTTCAAAATACCGGCAGTAATTTATTTTAATCCATTTTCGTTATTGTTCAAATGCAGACAAACCCAGAATGACCCAGAATTTTGCGCCGCATCTGCAACTAAACGTTAAGAAGCCAATATGCATGCTCGCGCTTGACGCTATGCAGAAACATGCACTCACGTTGCACCGTAAGTGCTCCGGACCTTTTTGGCTGCAGGCACGATATAAAAAGCAGAAAATGCGTGCTCAATATATTAACAGACCGAATGAAAAAAAGCCGCTAGGTATCCCATGCAAGCAAAACTATATAGTAATGTATCGACCTTAACGGCTGTCGAAACGATGTCCGAAAACACATGCATTGCGTTACTCCGGTTATTTTCTTACTCTTTAGAAGCGGATAAGTCTGTGATCTTCATTATAATAAGATCCAGAAAAAAGATCTTTACAAATTATTCCAAAGACTTATTATTCTTAGGCTGTTATGCTTTCTAAGTTTTATTGTACAGAAAGTGTGGCTGGTGTTTTTTCAAGTGCTGTAAAACTTATGAAGTACGAATTCGTACAGTAAAGTAAAGGAAGTACCTAGAAAAAATATATAAAATAGCGTTTCAGAAAATGAATCGGATGTGCAGTTCATAAAACTAAAAAAAACCCAAAACACCCGTACAAACTATACAGACGTTAATGTGGACGCCTCCACCCCGTCCTTAAATATATGACCTTGTGGCGAGCTTGACTTTGATCTTTCGACCTCCGTGACCTAACAAGTTCATCCGTCGCCCAAAACTACATCGCCAAAGTCAGTCCCAGTTCGGTAAAATTCCTTCCACATTGAGTACTGCTCTCAGGATGCAAACTTGCACACTCTCACGCACGGACATAGCCTAACGCAAACATGGGACGCGCAGGCACTGTAGATCTATTGCAAAAAACACTGGCCCAAAACATGCGACTATATTTAAGAGGTAATATGAACTGATAAACGACGCATATAGACGTCGCAATTAGACTGCATGCTGCATTCGTCGCATGTCTGTGGCCACCACCGATGGGAATTTTTCGCCGAGTAGCAGCGAAAACAGCAGCAGCTGGTCGAGTTACTTGCCCGCCTACGACTAACTGCAGCTGATAAGATTTTTACGTGACGGCAGTGTCACAGCACCGCACCGCGCTGGTGATATACAGCGACTGATCGGCGCTGTGTGCATTTAAGCTTAAAGCAGCTCTAAGCTAACCAGCACTACTGGCCACGTGAATCGAATCCATCGCAGAGTCATTGCCGCTGACTTTTTACTCGTAATTTGCTCAAAGGCTCGCGTTCTTCTTGGCCAGCGATGGATGCAGCAGAAACGAAGCTGGAAATCAACGTCGATAATATCGTTGAACTTGTTAAATTTTCAAGAAGCCGCTTTTGCAAGTTTCAACAAAAGTGAGGCACTACTGAATATTTAAAGTAAACATGAGTCTAAAATCTCTAGAAAATGCATTAGTTTTTTTGTATCTTAATGACACTTTAACGCAACTTCCAGTGAAACTGTCAGTGAAAATTTCATCACGTAGGCTAAAGAATTCGCGCAAGTTTTCGCATATCTAATCTCTGCCTTTGCTATTATTCACCAGTTCATTTTCGGACGTTTTATTACTTCTAATTTCACCGATCTGATCTACTTGCAACGTGTACAAAATGTGGCCCCGGGTTAAGCTAAGTTTGAGCACTTCTAGACTGCATCATTAGAAATAGCGTTGCCTCTGGTATATACTGTCGTCGTGCATGCAGTAGGCCTACATGTAAGTACTAAGTAGGCTATGCGTCGATCACAGCCGCGCCATCGTCGTCCATTTACATTAACAAAAAGCCCAGCTGTCGCTAGGATAGCCGACCGTACTGGTTGCCAGTGACCTTCAAGACCATCCAAGGTAAATGATTTCTATTTTATCTGACAGGGCGTCTGCTAATTCTTAATAGTGATTAATAGTAACCTTGGCCGTGTCTCTCACCGGTTCCGGGATATGGCCAGTTTTCTATTGAATTTCCTCCCTCTCTATATATCAACCCCTAATTTCGAAATGTTTCTTTTGCACCAGATGGCTAAAATTTTGCATGCCCGAGTTTAACACACATGGCTAATTATTCGTGTGTGTTAACGACCTACCTGTTAGTCAGGGTACATCCGTTACAAACAAACGGACAGCGACGACGGACGACAACCATGCCCATAGCTCGACCGTTACTTAAGTACGATCGGCTAAAATGTTGGGGACCGTACAAGAAGTTGCAGTAATTTTCCAACAAACAGCTACAAATGTCCAACAGCAAAATGAGTATAAAAACTATCGAAGACGTTCACTGTGGATTCTCAGAATCATTCGCAAACTAAAGTGAGTGAGTGAGTAGGAGTTAACGTCCCGCCCGACATTTCGGTCATTTCAGGGACGGCCTTTCCAGACGGAATGCACAGAAACACATAATAATGGAACAGTAAGTTTAACCTTTACAGAAACACAAAACACAAAATGCAGAAAAAAACTAAACCTAACATTGTAAGAATTCCATTATACGCGTGCATATGTAATTAACATAATGGTAGTTCTAACAATCTTCCCTGTTATCCTCCAGACAGACATCAATGTGATAATGCTGTCCATTGGAAAACAGGGGGGGGGGCAAACTAAAGGTAAATC
>Ga0209367_1002693_pt1 | contig 23665 bp, 1 predicted proteins | sample WorMetLIZISLAND2_FD_187412 | JGI IMG/M metagenome (GOLD analysis project Ga0209367, IMG submission 187412) | Marine gutless worms symbiont microbial communities from Max Planck institute for Marine Microbiology, Germany - Olavius geniculatus... ... | reverse complement strand
CCGGGCCTCTCTTCCGAACTTAAGAATCTGGATAAGGAATGATGGGGCCAGTCCGCGTGTTCGGATCATGCCGGATAAACGTAACGATCAGATCGCAAGTTCGCCGACGGAAGAGAAACGCCGATTCTTTAACACCTATAGCATACCTGCGCCCTTTTTATGGGAGGTTCCCTATATAGCTGATTTTTTTTATATATTTTTTTCTTGACATAAGGAATATAGAATGTCCCCTTAATTTTCCACAAGGTAAATTAATATAGTTTAATCACAAGGGATTCCGGTCACCAAAGAAGTCTTGCCGATTAAGGGCAAGCTGTTCGATTCTTGTTTGAATTTTAGATCCATCAGCCATCGACCATTTGCAACTTCGAAATACGTAATTTAGGACGCAGATTTTCGTAGATGCACGCAGATTTTAAAATCAATTAACTCCATCCCCTTCGGCGAAAAAAAAGCTAATAACACTCGCGGACTTTACTGCATTACTTCTTCAGCCGCCAGGCAGACCTGGAATAATTTATCTGTGAAAATCTGTGAAGATCTGCGTCCCATACTTTTCTATTACATTTCGCATTTCGTGCTTCCTATTTCCGAACTTAATTGATGAGCGCTTAATCCAGCCCCCTTTCAGGGGGCTTCCTAAGGCCTCCCGCTCTGCGGGAGGAGCATCACTCACTCCGGGAGTACTCGATGGTACTTCAATCACAAGTCGTTTGATTTGATCGGCGCCCGGAGCCTGGCAGAAGAAGGCCACTTCGTCGATGTAACCGTTAAACGGATCGCTGAAACCCACCCGTGACAGTTAATTAAACAAAAAAATCCTTCAACATTACCTCATTGTTAACCATTTCCGTGGAGTATGAATTTGTTTTAACCCCTTCTACGGTGACCATCACCAAAAAAATGCAAGCTAGATGATGGACTTAAGTCATAAAAAAGAAGGGAAAAGTCCAAAACAAGACATTTTCCAAAACGGATTTATCTGGATAATAAAGGAGGAAAAGTCCAGAATGCGTAAAGTATAATATATCAGATCCTTTGGCAGAAATATCATAAATTAATAAGGTTACCAGCAGGGGTATCCGGGACATCAGTGACATAATTGCAAATGTAGTTTCACACGAGTTTTATCCCTTACGAATAACCCATCACACGATAAAAATCATTGAAAATTGATTAAAATTTAAATAGTTAGGCTGAAATCGAGGTGAAATTTCAATTGACAAATCAAGATGGCTGTGATTTTCTTGACTCAATAAATTCAGCCCTTTTTTTGATATGACCGTGATGATTGACAAAGAGCTATACCGCAAAACTTATCAATTATATCAAAAGTGGAATGACGCTGAGTTGGTTGAGCGGATTCGGAATTCCGGGCGTTTGCGGCCTCACCTAGCATGGGAGCAATATGCAGATTTGTGGGGATTCTGTATTGAGATGTCTCCCCAGCCAAGCGCTTTGCAATTAAAGCAAAGATTTTCTGAATGGCAAAAGTACTATTCAAGAATCAGAATGCTTGAGGAATGGAAACGTCGGGATGGAAAACACACTTAAAAATTCCCTTAAAATTGCTGTGGCTTTTCTAGAAAATCAAGGATTTCGTTATGCGGTGATTGGAGGAATTGCTCTATCCCAGTGGGGTGTGGTTCGCGTTACTCGTGATGTTGACATCAAAGTCTTGGTACCCGATACAGATTACGACAGCGTCGTTTCCTTGATATACGAAAATTTTCCCCGTAAAGCCCGCCCGGAGGTTCAAGATGATTCTTTGATCGTATCTGTTCTCATCGATGGCGTAATTGTGGATTTTCTTTTGGCTGTACCGGGATACGAGGAATTGATTATTGAGAGAGCTACCCGCAGAGATTTGGAAGGCTTGTCAGTCTGGATAAGTTCAGCCGAAGATTTGGTGATCCAAAAAGCAGTTGCCGGGAGAGAAATAGACTGGCCGGATATCGAAGCACTTCTGATTGAACAGCGCGGTAAATTTGATAGAAAATATGTTGAAAACTGGCTCTCCCAATTTGCCGAAGCACTAGAGGATCCAGAAATCTTAACGAAATACGAAAGGCTAACCCAAAAAATTCAAAATTTGAGTTAAATTGTCACCAAAGGCTATTTTTTCAAACTTTCGAGCTGTTCAATGACTTGAAGCAGTGCGCCCGGCGCATTAAAGTGGGCATTGCGTAGCAAACAGGTAAAATATTTAAACTAATTTTCAAATGTCAATACATCACGGATGTCCCCAATCTTTCACACACTTGCCAAAAAAAATATCAATATGCCACGGATGTCCCTTTCCCCCCAGATTCGGTTAGCTGACAACTCCGAGCGGTCCTTGCGCAATGAGCCGGCTGATCTGTGCGCTGTCAAGAGCCTCGTCATAGATTGCAACTTCATCGATATACCCGTTGAACGGGTTGCGGATGTAAAGCTTTGATAGATCGTTGGCGTCCCGCTGGTTCCCTTTCAGCGAGCCGCCGATAACGATCGGCTCCCGGTTGGCCTGGATGCCGCCGGTAAAGTCATTCTCACCGACCAACTGGCCGTTCAGGTGGAGCTTCATGCCGCTCTCGCCGAAGCTGAAGGCCAGTTGATACCAGGTGCCGGCCTGCACCAGTTTCTCGGTGCGGATCGTCTCGCTTTTGTCGGCTCCTTGCAGGCGCACCTCGATGCGCGAGCCGTTCAGACCGATGTCAAGGTGTCCGCCGTCCTTGAAGCCCGCATGGTCTTTGGAAATCAGGGCCTGATCATCGCAGGTTCTGCGCGTCTTGAACCACAGCTGCACGGTGCCGTTCTGCATCTCAAACGCTTTATCGTGGGCCACGGCGATGTACTCTCTGGTGGTGCCGTGAAAGTCGGCCCCCGTCTTGGCCCCGAACGGCGCCAGCGAGCCCGGCGGACCGGGGTCGTCGAGGTCCGGGTGACGGGCAAAGAAAGTGCCGTTCTGGGGCGTGCCCGCCGCGTCAGCCACCTGATTGCCTCTGGTTTCATTGAAATTCCAGTATGAGATCGGCGCGAGGAAGCTCGCGACATCATCGGGCACAACGTTCACGCCGTTGATCACCAGCACGGTGGCATCGCCGTTCGTGTAACGCCCGAACGAGTTTGGCCCGATGCTTGCGGGGGCATCCACCGCCCAGCTTCCGATCAGGCGCAGCACCTGGTTCGCATCGCCCAGCACCACCAGCGGTCCGGTGCCTGCCAGCTCCTGGACGTCTTCAACCGCCAGCTCGGAAAAATTCTCGCTGCCGGTTCCCAACACGTATGCCCGGTTACCGTCGGCCAGGTGAAGCTGCTCGATGCTGTGATACCGGTCGCTGCCGTCGATAGTATCGCCGGCCGCGGCCTCGTCGATGAACTGCTGGGGGCCTTCAGTCTGCAACCGTCGGATCTGCTCCGAATCGAGAACCCCGCTGAAAACGGCCACCTCATCGATGTAACCGTTGAAGGGAGCGCTGATCTTAAGCCGCGACAGGTTTCCCGAATCGTCGCGGTTGGCCCAGTTGGTCCCGCCGATGACCATCGCCTCGCGGTTGGCCGTCAGGCTGCCCGTAAAGCCATTCTCACCCACCAGCTCGCCGTCCAGGTACAGCTTCATGCCGTCCTCGCCAAACGTAAATGCCAGGTGATGCCACTGCCCCGACTTTACGTGCTTGTCAGTGAGGATGTAATGACTCTTATCGCCGCTCTGCAGCCGCACCTCGAGCCGCGAGCCATCCAGCCGGATGTCGAGGTGGCCGCCGTCTTCGTAGCCTGCATGATCCTTGGCGACCAGGGCCTGCTCACCCGAAGTCCTGCGCGTCTTGAACCACAGCTGCAGCGTGCCGCTGTCGAGCTCGAACACCGGGTCGTGGGCCACGGCGATGTATCCTTGGGTGGTGCGGTGAAAATCCGCCCCGGTTTGGGCGCCGAAGCCAGCCTCTGGACCGGCATCGTCCAGGTCGGGGGTGTAGCGGGCAAAGAAAGTGCCGTGTTGGGGCGTGCCCGCCGTGTCGGCGACCGTGCTGCCCTCGGTTTCGTTTAAGCTCCAGTAGGCGACTGCCGGCGGTGTCATCGGGCGGGTGTCCGCTACATGCAGCATGCCGTCGACGATCTCAAAGCGATAGTCCGCCAGCCGCCCCGACAGGCCGGCATCTACTGTGCCCGCGCCAACCCGCTGCGGGCCCCGGGGTATCAGCTGACGGATCTGATCGCCGTCCAGGGCCTGGCCGAAAATTGCCACCTCGTCGATGCGATTGTCAAAGGGTTGGCTGATCTTCAGCCGCGACATATCGCCCGAGTCGTCATGGTTGGTCCGGATGGAGCCGCCGATCACAATAGGCTCACGGTTGCCGGCCAGACCGCCGGCAAATCCGTTCTCACCCACCAGCTCGCCATCCAGGTAAAGCTTCATCCCGGCGGCGCCAAAAGTAAAGGCCAGGTGATGCCAGGTGTCTTGGCGGACGAGCTTGCCGGTGCGGATGTAGAAGCTGTCCTCGGTGCTTTGCAGCCTGACTTCCAGGCATGGGCCGTGGAGCCCTATATTGAGATGGCCCCCGTCCCCGAACCCGCTGTGGTCTTTGGAGAACATCGTCTGGCTGCCATGGGCGCGGTCCGTGTTAAACCAGAACTGAACCGTGCCGTTTGCGACTTCAAATACCGGGTCGTGGGCCACGGCGATGTACTCCTGGGTGGTGCGATGAAAGTCGGCCCCGGTTTCGGCCCCGAACGGTGCAAGCGACAGCGGCGGACCGGCATCGTCGAGATCCGGTTCGCGGCGGGCAAAGAAGGTGCCGTCCTGGGATGAGCCGGCCGTGTCAGCCACAATGTTGCCTTCGGTTTCGTTGAGATTCCAGTAGGCGATGGGAGGCAGGGCAGGGCTGCCGATGATATCGATCCCCGGTCCGCCGTCGATCCAGTCGTCACCGGCCCCGCCAATTAAATAATCGTCACCGTCTTCGCCCTTTAGCACGTCCTTGGCCGAACCGCCCACCAGGATGTCGTTGCCCAAGCCGCCGAACAATTGGGAAACACCGGAGCCGGCCGTCAATTCATCGTTGCCGTCCCCGCCGTACGCGAACAGCGGCAGGGCTATACCTTCGTCTACGACCGCCTTGTCATCGGCGTCACCCAGGTAAATCTTGATGTTCTCGACACCCTCGGCGCTGACGATGCGGTGCTGACCGGGATCCGACAGAAAGTTGGCCTGCACCCGGATAAAGTCTTCTTCGTCATTGGCAGTGGCCGCAGGTCCGTCCTTAATCATCAGTCGGATTCGATCTCCATCTAACGCCTCACTGTAAAAAGCCACCTCGTCGATGTAACCGTCAAACGGCTGATTGATCTTCAGCCGCGACAGGTCGCCCGAGTCGTCCCGGTTGGTCCGGATGGAGCCGCCGATGACAACCGGCTCTCCATTGCCCGCCAGGCCGCCGGTAAAACCGTTCTCCCCCACCAGCTCGCCGTCCAGGTATAGCTGCATGCCTTCTTCACCGAAGGTAAACGCCAGGTGATGCCAGGTATTTTTGTGGATCAGCTTGTCGGTGCGGATATAGAAACTGTCGTAAATGCTTTGCAGCCGCACCTCCAGGCGTGAGCCGTCGAGCCCGATATTGAGATGACCCCCGTTCACGAATCCGCTGTGGTCCTTGGAAATCAGTGTCTGGTCACCATATGTTTTGCTGGTTTTAAACCACAGTCCGATGGCGCCACCGTCGACCTCAAAGACTTGATCATGGGCGACAGCAATATACTCTTTGGTGGTGCGGTGAAAATGCGCCCCGGTGGCCGCACCAAAGGGCGCCTTGGAAGTCGGCGGCCCGGCATCGTCCAGATCGGGGCGATGCCCGAAGAAGGTGCCGTCCTGGGGCGTGCCGACTGTATCGGCAACTTTGCGGCCGACGGTCTCGTTAAGGTTCCAGTAAGCGATCAGCCGGGCCGGACGGTCCACCAAAACCTCATCCATCCCATCGGTGCCGACGATCACCAGCATACCGTCTGTTGCGCCCACGCCGGTTATCACGGCAGTGGTCGTTGCCGTGTCTATCCCGGAATCGTCGTCGGAGAGGCTGACTGTAATTGTGTAGATGCCGCCGAATTCATAAACATGGCTGCCGGAGATGCTGCCGGAACCTTCGGACTGCTGTATTGTCGCCGCGGTACTCGTACCGTCGCCCCAGTCTATGACGGCCGCATGGGTGTCCAGCCGGCCGGCGTCGGTGAAGCTGCCCGCAATGGTGACCGGCTCACCTTCCGCAACTGCACCAATGAAATCAGCGCTGCTGGTCAAAGTCACGATCTCCGGCGCCACGTTGCCGATCGTGATGATCGTAGTGTATTCGCTGAAACCGCCATCTTTGTCAGCAATACGGCCGCGTACAGTCCGGCTTCCCGGTCCATCATCCAATAAGCCGACCGGCACGACCGCTAAGGCAGACAGGCTGTCAACGATTTCAAAAATGCCGTCGTTATCGAAGTCGTAGCTGTAGCTGAAGCCGGCATTCGTATCTGCGCTTGAGGGGTCGGACTGGTCCCTGAAACGAACCGTGGAGGTCGAACCTTCGGCTGCCGGTCCATCGTTGGTCAGCACGGCCGCAGGCGCTACGTTGTTCACCATCAGTTCGAAATTGACGGTGCTCACTGCGCCGTCACTGTCTGTGGCCGTGATCGTCACGGTCTGGCTTTCGTCCGAGCCATCTGTCGTCTCGAAGGACCAACTCCAGGTTCCGGCGACGTCGTCCTGAGTGACCGTGCCAACAGACGACGTGATGTTCACGTCGTCCGCACCGACATCGGAAAAAGTGCCGCTGTTTTCGGCCGCCTGACCCTCATCCGCCGTTACCGCGGTATCGTTTGCAGTCAACACCGGGGCCTTATTGTTAACTGTCAGGGTCGTAGCGTCCACAGAGATGTTGCTGCCATCGCTCACTTCGACAGTTAAATTGCGCGGTCCGTCCGGTCCGTCGTCGATGCTCAGGGCGCTCAGGGCCAACCAGGTAAGGCTCGGAGCCACCCCGGTGATATTCTCATCGAAATCACCGTCACCGTCTACATCCCAACGGTAGTTAAGCGAAGCTCTAGTCGTATCGGCATCGGTGGTCAGGAGCGAATCGAGTTTAAGGGTTTCTCCCTCACTGATGACATAGGGCCCGCCGGCGCTCGCAGCCGGCGTGAAGTCGTCGTTTTCGATCGTGCCGCGGCCATCCACTGTAGAGATATCATTTGCGGCCGTAGTATGGATGTGAGACAGGGCACCCAGCAGGATATCGAAAAATTCGTCCGCTTCCTGCGTGTCGTCACCGTTGACCGTGACGCTGAAAGTCTTGATTTCATTGGCGGCGCCTGCAAAGCTGAGCGTGCCGCCCTTGTTGGCGAGGTAATCGTTGCCGCCGGTCTCGTTCTGGGCCGTGCCGTCACGAGTGTCAATCGTCACAGTCAAACCGTCCTGTACCTCATTGCTCAAGGCCACGCTGAAGGTGAACGTGGTATTGCTGTCGGTTTCGGCCTGGCTGAGGTTGGCGACGGTCAAAACGGCCGTATCGTCGTTTACGATGGTGGCCGTGGCTGTCGGCGCGATAGTGACATTTCTACCGTCAGCGTTTAGCGTGTTGATCTCAGCGACAACGGTTTCGTCAGGCTCGACCATATTCTCATCAGTGACCGTCACCGTAACGGTCTGAGGCGCGGTCGAGCCGGCAGTAAAAGTCACCACTTGATCGGTGACCTCCACAAAGTCGGCTGACGGCGTCGCGGTGCCCGTCGCCAGGGTGTCGAATTCAACGCTGACATCGACATCGACCGGATTGCTGAGGGCCAGGGTAAAGTCGAGCGCTCCGGTCGCCTCGTCGCTTGACACGCCGAGCAGGTCGATCGTCGCGGCGTCGTCATTGAGAACCGTCAAGGTCGTCTTGTTCCGGGTGGCGATCACCGCGTTGTCAACGGCGGTCACCTCGAAGGTAATGGTCTCGGTCAATTCAACCAGGTTTTCATCGATGACAGGCAGAAATACCGATTTGGTCAGTTCGCCAACAGCCAGTGTCACCAGCAACGGGAAGTCGGTGTGGTCATAATCGACCCCGGCAATGGCCGAGCCGCCGGTGATATCGATCTGCACTTGCGAGGCAACGGAAGCATTGTTGCGCTCCAGTTCGATGGTGCCGGCGGCAGCCTCGTCAGCGCTGAAATCAGCGCTCGTAAATTGCACCTCGGATCGGATCACGGTCACGTCGAAGCTATCGGTGTGAGAGCCCCCATCGTGGTCGTCCACGGAGACCTCAATCGTGAAGGTACCGCTTTTGCCGCAGGTATGGCTCAAGCCAAAGGTCCCGGCGGCCGGATCGATGGTCAACGGCTGCATGCCCGTTCCGTCGCCGTAATTGACGATGCCGCTAAAAATTTCGGCACCCGAATCGATGATTGCAATGTTTGTGCGACCGAACTGCCCCAGTTGCGCAGGAACCAGCGTCTCATCCAGACCGAGCTCAAACACAGGGGCCACGTTGTCGATGGTGATAACGGTGGTGTAATCGGTGAAGCCATCATCCTTGTCAGCGATGCGGGCTCGCACGGTTCGGCTGCCGGGACCGTCGTCCAGAAAGCCGGCCGGCACAATCGCCGAAGCAGTCGAGCTGTCAGCAATCTCGAAAATGCCGTCATCATCGAAGTCATAGCTGAAGCTGAAGCCGGCTGAGGTGTCGGCGAGCGAGGGATCGGACTGGTCGCTGAAGCTGACCGTGGCGGTCGAACCTTCGTCGACCGGTCCATCGCTGGACAGAACGGCCGTGGGCGCCACGTTATTGACCGTCACGGTGGTGCCGGTGTCGGAGCTCTCCATGCCGGCATCGGTCACTGTGACGGTGATCGCATAGTTCTCGGTCGGGGTGCCGGTGGGACCGTCGTCCGGATACAGATGTGCGGCGCTGAAACTGCGATCGCTTAAACCAAGGGCCAAGGTATCGCCTTTGCCATCGCCCCAGTCGATCGTTACCGTGTGCGCATCCCCGTTGTCCGGATCAGTGAATGAGCCGGCGAGGGTCAACAGGCTGTTTTCATCAATCGTTAATGCCGACAAGATCAAGTCGGTGTCCCTGATAATCGGCGCTTCGTTAACGTCGTGCAGGTCGATTGTGATAATCGCCGTGTCGGTCCGCCCCCCGCGGTCGGTGACTTCCACTTCTAAAGTAAAACTGGGCGTAGACTCGAAGTCCAGTTGACCGGCATCGGCCGTTGTGAGCTCGCCGCTGGCGGGATCGAGGGCAAAGGCTGTGCTGCCCGTGCCGCCGACAATCGCAAAGGTCAGGATGTCGCTCGGGTCGGGATCGCCGGCCAAAACCGTTCCCACAGCCGTACCGTCAGGGCTGTTTTCATCCACGCTGAAGGTCTGGTCATCCACCGTCGGCGGTTCGTTGATCAGCCGGTTGCCGAAGTCCAGTCCGCTGATGGAGTCGCCGGATTCCAGCTCCACGGTGTATGTGAAGGCCTGTGCCGTTGGCGACGTTTGATTACCGCCGCCGCCCGGCCCGCCCGCAACGGGTGGATCCTCGACGGGGGCCTGCGAATCAAGCATGAGCAGGTGCTCGCCCAGGGCGAAGACGTCGACTCTTGGCAATGACAGGTTGAGGTTGCTGACATTGTCGTCTTCGTCGTCGCCGTCGAAGACAAGTACGCCCGAACTCGCCAGAAGGGTGCGGAATTCAGTCGGTGTGATGCGCCGCCCCAGATCGCGCTCCGCTATCTGCTGTGCTAAAACAGCCACGCCTGCGATATGCGGTGCAGCCTGACTGGTGCCCAGCATGGTCCGCACACCGCCGGTCGCGTTGGCGCCGCTGATCAAGGCCCCCGGCGCCAGCGTGTCGAGGAGGTCGGGGTGCCGCTGGCTAAATGCGGTGACCCGGTCGGCGCCCGTAGTAGCATCGGTCCCCAAACCACCGGCGGCGCCATAGATCCACGGGCCGCCCCTATCAGCGTCCCACACCGCGCCCACAGCCACCACGTTCGGGTCCGCCGCGGGGTAAGCCAGACCGAGCGCACTCTCAAAGTGATAAAACGCGTTACCCGACGAGGCCACGACAATCAGTCCCTTATCGGCCATAGCCGCCAATTCATCGGCAATCCCATACAGGCCCACCGGTTCAGGCCAATTGAAATTGTCACTTAGCGACATATTCACGGTCGCAATATTGAAAACCTCCGCATTGGCCACAACCCATTGCAGCGCCTTCTCCAGATAGGAGAAGTATCCCTGGCCCGAGTCATTGAAGACTTTCAGATGAATCAAGTCCACGCCCGGCGCAATGCCCGGGTAGACAAAATCGGAGGAACCGAGAATGCTCGACACATGGGAACCATGGCCGTTGACATCGTCGGCGTCACTGTCGTCATCCGCAAAGTCGTGGTGATAGACAATGCGATCCGCCACACCGTCGCCATCATTGTCCGGTCCAAAGAATGGATGATCCAGGTCGATGCCGGTGTCCAGAACCACCGCGGCAAAACCCCGGCCGTCGATATCAGCAAACCGTTCATCCGCCAGGAAGGACTCCAGGTTGATCAACGTCTTTGCCTGGGTGGTGCCTGCGACTTCAACGGGATCTCCCGGCAGATATATCGGGACCTCGGCACCCGTGTTCCCCAACCGCTGATCCGTTGTCATGATGGCCACGCCTGAGGGGCCGGGGTGGGTTTGTTTCCAATCTTCCAACAAGACTTCCGCCACCACGTAGGTGTCGGGTACAAGGCCCGCGAAACTGAAGTTGCCGTCCTGATCCGTGACGGTGGCGATCTCGCCCGCGTCAAGCAGTCCGTTCCCGTTGCCGTCTAGGTAAACCGTCCAGTTGGGCAGCCTTTCCTCATCCGCGCCGAGCTGGCCGTCGGCGTCGACGTCGTGCCAAACCATTCCGTGAAGGGCGCCCAGGCGGTACAGGCCCGCATCCCAGGTAAGGTTGTCTCCGGCCGCGGGCGTGAACAATGCCGTCCGTCCTGTGGCGGGGTCAACATCGCTGTCACCCGTGTCGTCACCGCCAATGTCAGGCGGGCTCAAGAAAAATTCGGCAGGCGATTCAAATTCCACGGTGTACGGGATGTCCGCTTCAATATCTTCGAACAAATAGGCTCCGGCGGCTGAGGTGGTTGCAGTAGCCAACAGTCCATCGGAGGCATCGAAGAGCCTGACGACGACCCCTTCCAATCCCGGCTCACCAGGATTCTGCAGCCCGTCAGCGTTAAGGTCTTCCCACACAAAGTCACCGATCGAGCCCCTGCCGTTGGTCACGATGACGGTGATTGTTTCCTCATCATCAAGAGAGGGGAGGCTGTCATCGGTCACCCGCACGGTGATTTCGTGTGTGGCCGGCCCTTGGGGCGATGTGGGGGTCCAGGTGAAGAGGCCGGTCACAGGATCGATCGATGCACCGGCGGGAGCGCCCGCATCCAGGCTAAAGGTCAGCGCATCGTCCGGCAGGTCGGGGTCGGATGCCGCGGCTGTAAACGTGAGCTCTGTGCCCTCCTGGGCTGTTTGGTCCCCTATGGGCGCCAGCACCGGCGCTTCGTTGAGGTCAATGACATCAATGGTGATCACAGCGGTGTCCGTGAGACCGGCGATGTCCTCCACCGCCACTGTGAAGCTGAAACTTGGATTGGCTTCATGGTCCAGCAGATTGCCGTCCAGCACAGTGATATCACCGCTTGGTTCATCAATGGCAAAGGCTGCGCTCCCGCCTACAATGCCGAAGGAAAGAGAGTCACCCTCATCGGGGTCAATCGCCGCCACCGTACCCACCGCAGTGCCGTTGGCGCTGTTCTCATCTATGGAAAAGGTTTGATCTTCAACCTCAGGCGTTTCATTCCCGTCAACCAGATCAATGGTCACGGCGGCGATGTCGCTCAAGCCGCCGGCGTCTTTCACTTCCACGGTCAAAACAAAGCTTGGAGTGATTTCGAAATCGAGGTGATTCGCGTCAGCCACGGTCAGTTCGCCGGTGTCGACGGCAATGGCGAAAGCCCCGCCGGCATTGCCGTCAACAATCCTGAATGTCAGCACGTCGCCCGCGTCCGGGTCGCTCGCCGCAACGGTCCCCACCACCGAACCATCGGCGCTGTTCTCATCTATGGAAAAACTCCGATCGTTAACCGCAGGGGATTCTTGCGCGTCGCTGAGGGCGATGGTCACGGCCGCGGTGTCGGTCAGCCCGCCCTTGTCTTTCACCTCCACAATGAGGGAAAAGCTCTGCCTCGTTTCGAAATCAAGTTGGCTCGCGTCAGCCACGGTGATCTCGCCCGAGAGCACATCCATGGCAAAAGCGCCACTGTCATTGCCATCAACAATGGCGAAAGCCAGCACGTCGTCCGCGTCCGGATCGCTCGCCGACACCATCCCCGCCACCGTGCCGTTGGAGCTGTCCTCACTCAACGCAAAGGTTTGATCGTCCACAACGGGTGGCCCGTTCGGAGGCGGATCGACCGTCACTTTGAGCGGTGCATGGACCACGGCCGAATCACTGTTGGACTTCTCCGTCGCGGCGGCGGTTATGGTGAGAGTAAAATCGTCCTCATTCCCCGCGGGCGGCGTAAGGGTCAGTCCGTCCAGGTCCTCGGGCGCCAAGGAAAAGCCGCCGCTGCCGTTGTCCTGGCCGGCGGACAACACAGCGCCCGCGGGAACACCTTCAATTAAAGTGGACAGGATCTCCGAGCCGTCGTTGTCCATCAGCGACACGGTGATGTCAATCGGGATCACCGTATCGACCACACCCCGAGCATCGATCACAGTCAGCAGAGGCGCATCCGCCACCGCGGTCACGGTCACATCGACTCGGGCAATGTTTGACGCCGTGCCCGCCAGATCATTGACGATATAGGCAAGGCTGTCCAGCCCGGAAAAGTTCTCTCCCGGCGTGTATCGGACGGTGCCATCGGCCAGTACTTCGGCCGTGCCCTGGACCGGCTGGCCGAGGATGGAGACCGCGGCCGGATCGAGTCCTTCGTCCGGATCTTCGTCGTTGCCCAGCACATCAATAACAACCAGCGTGTCCTCCTCGGTGACCGCCTCATCATCCCCGGCCGAGGGAGGCGTCACATCCTCATAGAGAAGTTCAATACCGTCAACCACAACCTGGCTGCCCGTGGACCCGAAGCCAAGTAAATTGAGAAAGAGCGTGACCGATTCCCCCGGGCCAATGCCGCTGACGTCTGCGGTCACGGTGGCGGGCTGGTCCAGCCTCAAAATGCCGCCCGATACCGCTGCCCCGCTCACCATGACGCCGGCCCCGAAAAAGACCCGCCCGTCCTGCTGAATATTCAACAGAGCGTCGGTGTTTGAGAATTCGGCCACGGCCGGGACGGCCGTCATCAGGTCGCCGGCCCGGAGCAGGGCCACCTCAAACACGTCGGCGGGATGCAGTTCGGTCGCGCCCAATTGGGTGCTGAGGATCGTGAACCTCAGAAACCGGGCCCCTTCCGGCAGGAAAAAGGTCTGCTCAAACCCTGTGTTCACCAGATCATCCTCAAGGAGCACACCCGTCCCGCCGGCCACGGAAGCTTGACCCTGTAGGGTCCAGCCGAAGGCCGGGTCCTCCGGGTCGCTGACGTCGAAGGCGCCGTTGACAAGGCCCGTCGGCGCATCGGCTGCCGGCGCCACGGTTCCCAGGGCCGTTTCCATCGACTGCAAATTCGAGGTTGTCTGGGTCGATCGCAATGTTTCCTCGGTGAAAAAGGGCGTTTCATGTGTCAGCGAAATATTTGATTCAAACAGATCAGCGTCCCCGCCGGTGGAGGGCGTATCCGAGACAGCAGTCGAATCGGCAGCAGGCTCCACGGTCGAGCCATCATTGGCGGGTTCGTCCGAGGTCTGCGGGCCCTCATCGCCGCCGCCGGCCAGTGCCTCATTCATCGGCACAACGGTTGCGGGCAAGGCGGGTTCGAACGGCGCCACACGGAGCAGAGTCTGGGCGGCGGCCACGGCTTGGGCGGAATCTCTCGCCAGGAATGTCACGACATGGTCGCCTGTTTGCCGGGGCGCGGGCGTCCATTGGAACAGGCCCTCCTGGGCTGAGAAGCTTGCGCCTGCGGGGAGGTTCACCACAAACAAGTCCACCGGCTCAAGATCAACGTCATCCGCTTCAACCATGAACTGGGCGACAGCAGAGGTCGTCAATAAAACCTCCTCCGGCACCGAGATGGTGGGCGCATCGTTCACCGCCAAGACCCGGACTGTGACCACGGCCTCGGCAAAAGCGCCCTGGCTGTCGATGGCACGGTATCTGAATTGATCCTCCCCGAACACATCCTCCAAAGGAACATAGGTCAACGACGGGCCGTCGCCATGAACCAACCCCAGGGCCGGCGGCGCAACGACCTCAAACCTCAGGGCATCGCCTTCCGGGTCTGATCCGGCAAGCAAAACATCCAATGAATGGTCTTCGGTGGTGATCAAGGTCAGATCCCGCGCACCGGGCGGACGGTTGGCCGACTGATTTCCTTCAGCGGGTTCCGGCACGTCCTGCCCATGGAAATCATCCGCTAGGACTACGGGGTCGGTGCAAGTTGGCGGCACAACCAATATAGCCTCCAGAAAAGGCGCGTTCGGCCGGCCGCTTGTATCGAGAACCGCTCCGGGTTCCGCCGCAATTTCGAGCGCCCCCGGGCCCAACTGTTCGCCGTCCTCGTTATAATAATAAAGCACCACGCCGTTGGTGATCGCCTGTATGCGATCCACACTGACCCCGCTGATTCGGACATCGTCTCGGTCAAAAGAACCTGTGTCGATTGTCTGGCCCGGGGCCGCGATCCAGCGGACAGCCACGTACCCGGCATCACTGCCCTCGGTCACGTTGGCCATGGGGACTAGCACCTGCCCGGACGGACCCGGCGCCGCAGAATCATCACGGCTCAATTCCGTTTCCCCTATGCGGGTGGACACGGTTGAGCCCAGGGCTGACCCGGACAGGGGCTGCATGTCATCATCATCCACCTCCAGCACCGGGTTAAAACTTCCGTTCGCCAAGTACACATGATCCGCGGTAAAGGAGAAGGTCCCGGCCGCCAGTTCAAACTCCTCCGGCACGGAGTCGTCGGCCCAGTCAACGGTGACAGTGAATGTGTCATTAACCCCTGGGTCGAAGATGTCAGCGGTGAGCGTGGCCGGCTGGCCGGCAACCACCTTCTGGGGGAAGGTTATGTTCCGGGCAACGGGCGGCACGTTGTTGATCACAGCCGAGGCGTCGCCCGAGATTGTTCCTCCATCCTTGTCTGTCAGGGTCCATTGCCCGAACCAGGCGTCCGCAATGGATTCCGTCGGGTCGTCATCCAAATATCGCTGGTCCACGATGAACTTGCGGGACTCGGCCGGCAGATTGAATGTTTTCACAACGGGCGGGGTGTTCCCGTCTAAGAATTCCCACGTGACCTGCAGCGTGAAATTATTATCGATCTTGGTCGCGGCGTGTTCAATGGGCGGGTCCTTGAACCTAACCACCATCGTGGCAAACTCACCCTCTTCAATCTCTGGGTTCGGCCCGATCACCACCATGCCGGGATTTAAATTGTTTGTCAACACCGGGAACTGGACCATGTCCTGCAAGCCGTTGATGTCCTCGATCGTTAAGGTGACGAGGTAATTCGGTCCGCCATCGCGATAAATGTGGGAAAGGATTGGCAAAGTGTTTGCATCATTCACGGATTCGGCCTGTACCTGCCCCTTTTTCACCGTACCGTCTCCCCAATCGATCGTGTAGACAAAGAAATCATGGGGCGAGGCAGGGGCCGTGAATTCTACCGCGTCTGAATTCAAAACCACCGGGAGCCCTTCGCTGACAGACAGGGTAAATTCCGCACCCGGCTTCGTAATGACCAGGCCCGGATTCACCACCCGGACGGTTGTGGCGCCCATGTCGCTGCTGACTGTGTTTCCATCCCCATCGATCGCGAGAACAATCACAACAACCTGAAAGTCGCCGACTGACTCGTAGGTGTGGGCTGCCCCAAAAGAAACAGACGCCAAGCCGGTGGCTGTTCCGCCCGGGGCCACTGGGGCCAGCGCCGATGATGCGGCCACCTTCCCAATTGGATCAACAGTGCCGTCTCCCCAATCCACCGTGAACTGGAAGGTCGCCGTGCTTCCGGCATCATCGAAGGTGACCGTCACCTCCACCTCATCGCCCAAATCAAAAATACCTGAGGGGTTCGGCGGCACAACATTGACCACGGTGGATAAAGGTCCAGGCCTTTCCCGGACCGGGATGTGGAATTTCCGAACATGGGGGTCAATAAAATCGGAGAGGGTGACCGTCACTGTTTTGAGACCCGGTTTGGTATAGGCGTGGGTCAGGGCCGGACCTGAGGGATCCGGGATGACCCCGGTCGTCGGCCGTAGTGGACTGAGCTGGCCGTTTTGCCAGAAAGGCGTGCCCAAGGTCGTCGCGCCGTCGTCTCCCCAATCGATGGTGAATTCAAAGGCTTCGTCGCTGATGGCCGGGTCAGTGAACATTCCCAAATCCGAGAGCGTCACGGTTTCGTTGACCAGCAGGAACGGCCGGCCAAACTGTTTCACGAGATGCTCGTACGTTTGAAGCGCTTCGCTGATCATCAAGGTGGGCGCCACGTTGCGGACCGTGACCCCGATAGAATCGTCTTCCGTGCCGTCGTCATCGTCTGTCACCGTCACATCCATCGTCTTTGAATCGGGCCCGTTGGCGTAAGTATGCTTGCCGCCGAAAGAGCCGAGCGTGTGTTTATCGAGCGATCCCGGCCGGTCGATATCCACGTCCCCCTCCTCCTCGCCGCCATCGTCCCATTCGATTTTGTAAGTGAAGGTCTCCTCCGTCGCCGGGTCGGCTTCAGTATGGTCGAACCCCGGGTCTTCCACGCGGAAGCGGCCCGACAGGTCCAATTCACTGCCTTCATCGATGGTCTGGTCCGGGATGAGAAGCAGCCCGGGCACGACATTGTTCACCGTGAAGGAAACGATGTCCGGGTCGTCTTCCGGCGTCAGCATGTCGTCGTCGGCGATCAGCACCATGATGTTGTACATCCGCGAGGAAGCCGTCGAATCGCCGTCATCAGGATAAACATGCTCAATGGAAAAGCCCGTCACGCCGGGCTCGCGAATTTCGTCCACAACGCCGCCTGTCCGGATTCGTTTTGTGAAGATAGTGCCGGCCGGCAGTTCCACCACCTCCGTCGTCCCGTCGTCCCAAACAATTTCAATGAGGAACTCGTCGTCCACACCCGGGTCGTCGATCTCGGCCGACAGCAATATCTTTTCTCCTTCGTCAATCGCCGGTTCATCAACCTGAAGCTCGACCAGCACGGGCACCACATTCCGGACTGTAATCAGCTCTTCATGCATCACAACATCGCCGGTTCCCATGTCGTCATCCTTCACCCGCAATTTGACCAGATAGGTGTCGTGGTCAGTGCCGGTCGGGTTGTCATCCTTGTACAGGTGCGCGGCGGAAAACGTGCCGTTCTCCTTAACCCGCACCTTTTCGACAAATCCGTCCCCCCAATCAATGCTCAATTCATGGATATCCCGGGTACCCGGGTCTCCGACCTTCCCCGTCAGCCTCACGACGTCCCCTTCGTTAAAATCGTTGCTGGGCTGGTCGCCACCCAGCAGTTCGATCTCAATGTCTTCGATGGTGGGTTTGACATTGTTGATCTCGGCAAGGGCGAAGTTAAGCCCCGGCGTCGCCCCTCCCGCCGCGTGCAAGCCCCGGTCGTCGTTGAGGATGGTACTGAAAACAGAGCCTGGTCCCGACAAATCCGTATCGAAAATGAACCCGGTATTGGCCTCGGGCTCGATATCAAGCCGGAACACTTCATGGTCCTCCCGGAAGCGGTCGTTCTTGATATTCACATTGAGCAAGGCTTCGCTCTGGCCAGGGGGTATCGTGACCGTCACGTCGATATCAAAAATGGTCTTGATAAAGTCGAGAGGTTGAAGAAGATTCGTGAAGTACTGGGCAATTTCAGAACTGATTGTGCTCAACAGGGATTCCACACCGTCCGGCTGGGGAACCGGCTCCAGCCCGTGAATGTCATGAAGGCGGCTGGCAGTGGAGGCGTCCACATCAAAGAAAAATGTGTCCAGATCGAACTCAATCGTCACTTCGGTGTGGTAGGGCGCTGAGAGGCGCGCTTTGAACACCAGATCCGATGGAGCGACCGTGTCTCCTTCGAATCGCGTCACTGGCTCAATGGAGACCATCGGCAGATCGTCATCGTCAATCGCCACGACACCCGTGCCTTCGGCGGGACGCGTTTCAACCGCCTGTTTCACCTTGACGTGGAATCGTTCGGCCAACGCCGTCACATCGGTCACGCCGCTTCTGAGCTGCTGAGGGTCCAGCTCGACCAAATCGTCCGGCACGAGCCGGAAGGCGACCGTGTCCGAGTCGCCCGAAAACTTAACCACATCGGACAAAGACGCGTAATCAATCCCGCCCAGAGCTTTGAACTCGGGCAGGGAGGCTTCCTCTGACTCAACGAAAATGACCACTTCCCGTGCGGTCGACTCGCTCAATTCAAGCGTCGCGAGCACCTCGGTCAACTTTTCCTCGAATTCAAGATCGGTCCCCTCGATCTTGTTGATCGAGATCACGGTCGCTTCGGGCAGCGGATCATCGGTGATCACGCCCTCTGCCTGGCCGTCTTCGATTTTGACGTGGGCCGGGTTGCTGAGCTTGACGAAAAACGTCTCATCCTCGTCTTCATCGATCCCGTCATAATCCGCAGCCAGGGCTTCGTCAACAGGATCCGCGAAGATGAAAACATCGATGGCTTGGGTGCCGGCGCCTGTAAACAGTAAGGTTCCCGCCGTCCCGCCAAAGTCAAGCCCGGCCTCCGCTTCGCCGCGTTCCGGCGTCTCTGCCGGCGTGTAGGTAAAGTTACCATCGCCGCCCAAGGCCACTGTACCGTTGGGCGCCTGCGTGAAGGAGACGATCTCCAGGATGTCCCCGTCCCGGTCAAAGTCGTTGTCAAGCACGCTGCCGGCCGTGAATTCCGTATCGGGCGCACCGCTGTAATGGTCGTCCTTGGCAACAGGCGCATCGTTGACTTCTTCGACCGTGATGTCCACCCGCCCGACCGACATTCCGCCCTGGCCGTCAACCACGGTGTAGGTGAAAAAGTCCGAGCCGTGGAGGTTGGCGTGAGGCGTGTACACGAACACCCCGGCTCCCGTGTACACGAGGCTGCCGCCCAGGGGCTTGGTGAAGGAATCAATGGCCAGGTCATCGCCGTCCGCGTCGGTATAGAGGACCAGAACGCTGCCGATGGCGACGGGGGTATCTTCCGCCGTGACAGCCGCCAGGAGTGCCGGTCCGGTGGGCGGGTCGTTGACCGGGTCGACCGTGATGCGCACTCGGGCACGGTCTGTTTCGCCGTTCGCGCTGATTTCATAGACGAAAGAATCCCGACCATGGAAATCAGCGTCCGGAATGTATTCAAATTCGCCGGGACCGGCAGCCCTCACACTGCCGTGGTCCGGCAGCCGCACCACGGTGACGGTCACCGGGCCGTCGTCCGGATTGAAATCATTGCCCGTCACATTCACGGTCCCCTTTTCGTCTTCCTGAACGCTCATGTGGTCGTCCGCAGCAACGGGCGGGTCATCCAAGGGGTTGACCGTCGGGTTGACCGTGCCCACCGCCATGCCGCCCAACCCGTCGATCACCGTGTATTTGAAGAAATCGGAGCCATTGAAGTTCCGGTGGGGCGTGTACACGAAAACTCCCCCGCCGATATGCGCTGTAAGGCCGTGGGCCGGCTGAGTGAATGAATCGATGCCCAGAAGGTCGCCGTCCGGATCGGCATCGTTTTCGAGCACATTCTCGGTGATGTCGGCATCGTCCTCATCCAGGGTCAGGGCGTCATCTTCGGCCACAGGCGCGCCGCTGTCGGCGTCGATGACATGCACCGTAGCCAGAGCGGTCGCCGTGCCATCACCCAGGGTGTAGGTAAAGGATGTCCCCCCGCTGAATCCGGCTTCTGGCGTGAAATTGAACCCGTTGCCGCTGAGAACGACGTTACCCCCGGCCGGCTGGGTAAAGGCAGTGATGGACAGGGAATCCTCCGGGTCCGGATCGAAATCGTTTTCGAGCACGTTGACGAAAGCGGAGGGCGAACCCGTCTGGGCGCTTAGCCAGTCATCCGCGGCCACGGGTGCGTCGTTTGTCGCAGCCACGTTGATCTGGACTGTCCCCACGGCCATGCCGCCCTTGCCATCGGTCACCGTGTAGCTGAAGGCATCGTCACCGTAAAAATCGGCATCCGGCGTGTACAGAAAGGATCCTCCGCCGGTATGCGCGACCGTGCCGTGGGAGGCCCCCGTGAAGGAATCAAGCTTGACAACGTCCGAATCCGCCTCGTCTTTGCTGACTTCCGGCGCGAGCACATTGCCCAGAATGAGGGGCGTGTCCTCCTCTGTGGAGAGGGATGCCAATCCCGTTGTCGTTGGCGCGTCGTTGACCGGATCCACAACTATGTGGACCGTTCCGGTCACGCTGGTGACGTCGTCGCTGAGTGTGTATGTAAAGCTATCTTTCCCGTTGAAGTTTTCGTTCGGCGTGTAGGTAAACCCGTTCGCGCTCAACTCGCCGGTAAGCCGCCCATGAGCCGGGCCCGTGTCAAGGGAAATCGTCAGCTCATCCCCGTCCGGATCGTGGTCGTTCGCCGTCACGCTCCCGCCTGATAGAACGGTGTCTTCGGCCGTGCTGAAATAATCCGCCCCCGCGGCGGGCCGGTCGTTCACCGCTACCACCGTGATCTCCACCCGGGCCGTGGCCATGCCGCCGCGGCCGTCTGAGACCGTATAGGTGAATCCGTCGTCGCCGTTGAAGTTCGGCAAGGGCGTGTAGAGAAAGGTGCCGTCGCCGTTGTCGAAAACAGTGCCGCGGAACGCCTGGGTGAAGAAGGCAATCGAAATGTCGTCGCCGTCGGCGTCGCTGTCGTTCGTGAGCACGTTCGGCGTGACCACGGCCGTATCCTCAAGCGTCGTGACGGAGTCGTCCTCCGCCGCGGGGCGGCTGTTGCCCGCATCAAAGAAAATCTTCACGGTGGCCGTGGCTGTGCCGCCGTTTCCGTCACTGACCGTGTAGGTAAAGCTTTCATCCGCTTTCGCCGTACGGTAGTCGATCACCACCGGCTGGTCAACCGCGCCGGTCACCGCCACGTCGAAGGGCATGGTGAAGTGCCCTGTTTCCGGCTCCGTCAGGCCTTCCGCGTCCTCGATTTTGACCTTGGGCAACGGATCATCGTCGTCCAGGATGACGCCAGGGGCCTCGGCGTCGGCACCGATCGACGCCACATCCTCCCAGAGAACCCGAGTCAGCCGGACGAAGAACACCGTCGATTCCAGCGGCCCGTCGACCTCGTTGGGAATCAGAATGATCGCGATGGGCTCGCTCTCGTTTTCATTCGCCGCGATCCGGGTCCGGCCCGCACCGCCCACAAAGTGCTCCCCGGCCCGAGCGGTTCCGTCAATGGTCACGTACTCGACAACGACATCCTCGTCGATGGGGCTGCCGCTTAGAGTGGCGAAGAACTCAATCAGGTTAGCGTCACCCGGATCCCCTTCTTCTTCCGGCCCGGCGGCGCTGATGGTCACGAACCGCTCATCGTCGTCCAGGATGACGGTGGTGGCTTCCCGCCCGTCCGGATCATTGGTGATCACTGCATTCACGACTTCAGTGATTTCTATGGTGATTTCTATGGGGTCATCCCCGAACACGTCATCGGTCACTTCGATTTCAACAGTCTTATCCACCGTTGTTGCGGCCGCTCCCAGCCCCGCGTTGACCCCGTTCGCGATGAGGCCCGCCGCAAATACAACCACTCCGTCGCCCAGTATGTGGAAGTCCTTCCCGGCCGTACCGTTGCCGGTCACACGGTAGTGCACAACAATGTCTTCCTTGGTGTCGCCCGAGACTGTCACTTCAAAGGAGAAAGTGTCAACGGATTCCTTCACCTGGGCGACCGGCGCGGCCACGCTGACCTCCACTTCTCCGCTGAAATCGTCGTTCCGGATTTTAACCTGTGAGTTGGCCAGGGCCACACCGTCTTCCAGCACGGCGTTGACCGGGTTGACAATGGAGAGAAAAAAGCTTTCGTCTTTCTCGGACCGGCTGTCGCTGACAACCGGCACCAATATTCCCCTTTCGGTTATGCCGGGCTCAAACTTGACAACACCGCGCACGGCGATGAAATCGCTGTCGTCGACCTTGTGGATCGCCGGATTGGGACCCACGGCCCGCAGGGTGTCGAACTCCACCCACACCGGCCGCGGCTGAATCCCCGATAAAAAGACCGTGTAGTTGAATTCCGTCCGCCACTCGTCGAAAGGGCCGGGATCCCCCTCATTTATGATCTGCGCGGCGCTCAGTGTCAATTCAGGAAGTTCATCGTTGACAATCGTGCCTTTGGCATGGGGCTCGCTCTGAGAATTCAGCCTGGGGTCGATGGCCGCGTTCACCGGGTCGCTCAGGTTGACATGGAACACCTCATCGCCTTCGGGAACTAGATCGCCGAATATCGGCACGGAAATCAGTTGTTCCGTAACGCCGGGTGAAAAGGTCAGGGTACCGGCCTGTTGTGTAAAATCAGCCTCATCCGCGGAAAAAATGCTGGTGGCGAAATCCACGGTGACGGTCTGGCCCGTGGCATAGGACAGGCGAACCGGGAACTGGGCCTGGGATTCGCCCGCGTCGCCCTCCGCAATTTCCAGGCTGTCTATCCACAGAAGGAGGTCCACGCTGTCATCATCGATGATGCGTACCTCAACGGAATCGTGCACCAGGTCACCCGACACCTGGTTCACAAGCTGGCCTGTGTCCGGATTCAATTCCAGCAGATGAACAAAGAATTTCTCAATTCCGTCGTTGCCTGTGCCTGTTTCAACGGCCCGGTCTCCGATCACATCAAAGGTGATTTTCTTGACCACCTCAAAGGGTTCGAAGGTGAGCACATCGTACTTCCCCCGGTAGTCCCGGCCCATCTCGGCCAGGGCCAGCCCGCTTGCCGATGAGGTCTCGTAATGCACACGCACGGGGTGGTCCTGCGCCTCGGCCAGCTGTACGTACAACTCCACGGGCCTGAGATCCTCATGGCCCTCGACCACCTCTATGAAGTTGCCCAGCACGTCGTTGGTCAAATCCCCGTCCTGGTCGATCATCACCGCGATGTCGTCGTCATCGATGATCGTACCCACGGCAAAGGGGTCCACCAGCTCCGCGTTGACCGGGTCTTCCAGCCAGAGATAGAATTTCTCGGAAAGTTCCTCGACCAGGATCTGGTCCGCTTCGAATTGATTCGGCCCCTCTTCGAACTTGTCATCGTAAACAGGGATCAGGATTTCGCGGATGGAGGGCGGATTGAAAGTGGAAGAGAGATCAGGGCCGGGAAACACAATGAGCCCGCTGCGCGCTGCATAATCGAACCCGGCCTTGGCGTCCCCGTCCTCGGTGTGGTAGCGGACCGCGACGTCAAAGGGCGCGGCGATGGCACGCCCGGTGGGGTCATCAAGGTCAACCACCTTCACCTCAAAACTGGCCACGAGTCGGTCCGGCTGGACGGGGTTCTCTGCCACAACGGCATCTTCCACGCGCAGTCCCACGCGCGGTCCCACGCGCGGGATGCCCTGGGGCGGAATAATCACAATCGCCCCGCCCCCGCCGCCGTCGTCGTCACCGCCTCC
>Ga0209367_1002692_pt1 | contig 23675 bp, 19 predicted proteins | sample WorMetLIZISLAND2_FD_187412 | JGI IMG/M metagenome (GOLD analysis project Ga0209367, IMG submission 187412) | Marine gutless worms symbiont microbial communities from Max Planck institute for Marine Microbiology, Germany - Olavius geniculatus... ... | reverse complement strand
GTAAAGGGAAGGGGAAGGGAAATGGAAAGGGGAAGGAAAAGAGGGGAAGGGAGAGGGAAAGGGAAAGGGGAAGGAGAATGGAAAGGGGGAAGGGTATAGGAAAGGGGAAAGAGAAGGAAAAGGCGAAGGGATAGGGGAAGGAAAAGAGGAAGCGGAAATGGGAAGGGAAAGGAAAAAAGAGGAAAGGGGAAGGGGAAGGAAAAGGGGATGGAGAAGGGAAGTGAAAGGGGAAGGAAAATAGAGAAGGGGAAAGGGAAGGGGAAGGAGAAAGAAAAGGAGAAGGGGAAGGGAAAGAGGAAGGGAAAGGAAAGGTGGAAGGAAGATCGCTTAAGAAAGGTAGGATGCACGCACGCACGCATGGACACAAAGGTGATTTTTATACTCTGTATAATGCTATGCATTGCATTGGACGGACAAAAAATTAGTAAAAATTATTTCAAAAGATGATTTTTTGAATATTATTATAGTGATTTTAGTGATTGTTGAAAATTTATGTTTATGTAGTAGTGTAGCGATACAGTAATTGTGTGGTGGGATATTTAGCAACTACTTTATTGCTAATTGTCTACAGTATGTGCCAGTGAAAGAATTTTGAAAAGCAGTTAATATTTGGCGAAGGTATGAAAAATGGCAAAGTGGGATTTTTTTTGACGTGGGGGACACAGTGTACATATTGATACCACTGTGTTAACATAAAATTACTTTGTGGCCATCCCTTTAACCTTTCACTTTTTGAGCTGAATATTGGCACACGGGTTACTTCCGCAATGGTGAACGTTTGCACCAGTTTTGGTTTCTCTGCTTTTTTGGAGTTAGTTCGAAGCCCACATGGGATGGAGAGATGGATCCACAAACAGACCAGACAGATGGCCACATTGTAACTACTGATACTTTTTAGCTGCCCAAGGAAACATTTTCAAACGTGGGGTTGAATGGAGGGGTAGGAAAAATGTGTGTTCTTCAGCGGCAAACTGGCCATATCTCGGAAACGGTAAGAGATAGGGCCAAGGAAGTGGCATACACGTTTCACATGTGATGAAAGTCATCAACCTTCGATGACCTTGAATGTCAGTACTGCAACATTAACTGTATAGGCTGTAGCATGTCTTTCCTAGCGACAGCTAGGCTTTCTTGTTTTGTTGAACATCATAGAGTAATGTCAGTCTTTGTTATTACTTGAATAAATTTGACTGGCTGTATGACATGAAGACTTTATTATGGTTATATTTAGGCATGTAAGACGCATGCTGATATTATTATTATACTCGGTTTATAATGCACGTTAGGTCTTTCACAGCATGAAGAATCTCAAGTGCAGATAAGGTCACATGTCAGTGGAGGAACGCACGACTGTATAGAGCAGTTTTAAGCTTAGATTTGAAGGTATAGTAACTATTGAAGTAGTAATTAATATATGAAAGTCACTTACTGCTGAGTGTTAGTTTTTTTGTATCATGTTACTGGTTGTTTGTTTTAGCTGAAGTTGATGCTATGCGGGATCAGTTGAAACAAGATCGAGATGGCCTTTTAATTTCACGTTTCTGTAAGCCAAGATTGTATTCACCTGAAGCTGCAGTGTCAGGTGGAAAGTACATTCCGTGTATAACTTGGTTCAAGTTGCCGGATGGTGCTTGCGACATGCTGCATCTTCTCTATAAGTGGAAAGAAAGTGTTGTGTTCCGTCGAATCTGGAAAACACAGTTGGAGCACATCTCGAGGAAGAGCAAAAATTTGTCAGTTGAGCAAATTCAGCAGAGTATTTGGCAACAGTCAAACAACATCTGGGAAGAATTTCGCCGTGGAATGGTGAGTACTTATGATATGTTTCTTACTACTTTAGTTAAACTAAAGAGTAGCTTGTAAATTACATTTAGCTGCTTATTTGTTATGGATGTGATGAAGCAGAAGTTGAATGCGAATATTAGCTTTACTATTCGTCAAATAACAAACATGAATGCGAATACTTATTCAGCCTCAAGAAAACTTCACTAGAGCGGCGTTTGAATAAAGCAAAACATCCAAAGTTGTTGTACAGTGATTAGTTAGTAAAAATCAGTATTTTAGATGAAGTTCAATCAATGCAGTTTAATTAAGACAAGTAATTTGAGCAAAGCTCATGAGATATGCAACATCCTTAGCAGTTCTTGTTTGCATATTTGCATTTGACAGAAATGCTGCCGATTATTCATCGAATATTGAATAGCTGAAAATTAGTCAATATTCACATGTCATTGAATACGAATACGAAGTTTGTCACATTTCTGTTATTTGTGGGGATAAATAAAATAAAACTTTGCTGAAAGAAAAGGTAACGTGTTTAAGCTTGAGCGTTAGTTTTGTAAAAGTTTAAATGTATGCATTGACATGTTGTAGATAGTGCAGCTTAAGTGCAGTGTAGTAGGTTAAGATGTTATTGTCTGTCCAATGCAGTGCATAGCATTGGACAAAGTATAAAATCACCTGAGTGTCCGTGCGTGCGTCCGTGCGTTCTACATTTCTTAAATCTGTCTTCCTTCCACCCCCTTTTCCCTTCCCCTTTCCCTTCCCCTTCTCTTTTTCCCTTTACTTCTCCTTTCCCTTCGCTTTCCTCTTGCTCTTTCCTCAGGGGTCGGGCAATCTAACGGTGTCGTTTAAATGTACCCCCTAACGACCCCTGTTGCCATAGCAACCATTCAGAAGTTGCTAAATTTTGCATTACAGCCAATGGAGATTTCAAAACGGTATAACTCGGTCTCCGTAAGAGATAATTGCACGCTGTTTGCACCTACTCCCCTATTTTTGGCCCCTCACTATCCGATGGTGTCATTTAAGTGTACCCCCTAATGACCCCTGTTGCCATAGCAACCATTTAAAAGTTGCAAAATTTTGCATTACAGCCACTACAGATTTCAAAGCAGTATAACTCGGCTCTCATCAAAGATAATTGCGCGCTGTTTGCACCTACCCCCTATTTTTGGGGTTGTGCAATCTAATAGTGTCATTTAAATGTACCCCCTAACGGCCCATGTTGCCATGGCAACGAATTTTGGGACAAAATTGACTATAACTCGGCGCCCGTGAAAGATAATTGCGCGCTGTTTGCATCTGCCCCCCTATTTTTGGGCCCGGGCTATCCGATGGTGTCATTTAAATTTGTCCCATGACGACCCCTGTTGCCATTGCAACTAACCGTTCTTATTCAAAGACAAAATTGGCTGCAGCAGACATTGTTACATCACACATAATTTTTTCCTTGCACGAAGTTCCTTTACCCTGTGAAAGCCGCTTGTGAAAATGCATAGGCTTATGTCTGTTATGTAAGTTTTTACTCAATGTAATTTAATGCACAGTGAATTTTAAAGCTAAGATAACAATAACTGAATTTTTTCTTTCTTAACAGTAACGGCCTATACATGTATATTGTATAGCTATAATTTGCTGTTACTGGCACGCTGCCAGCGTTGCAGCTGGCGACGTCACAGGCAATGCATAAACTGCTGCTGGCCTACTGACATCATAATCACTATGACGTCAAGCCACTGCGCGCACACGTAGACAGAACGATAGACTAAAATTCAGACATGCCTGGACGTGTCTTTCTACCACGGGCATTGGCATTCACTGGAATATACGTGGTGTCAGCACGGACTGGTGTACTACATCGTTTTGGCTTGCAACTTCTGTTTTTGTATTTTTATTTCAAGTATTTAGAATGGCTAGTCTTGTAAGGGCCAGTCTGGAATGCAACACGCGATAATATCGCCTCAAAACCATTTTTGCTGTTTTCGAGTTTTGAGTCAGGAACTGCAGCAGATCTCGAATTGAAACTTTTCATGTAGGTAGAGTATTGTAGGAGGAGTTTTTGATTTGGATTGTATTAAGCAACCGAATAAAGATCTGAATTTGTTTAACCTGTATCCCTTACATAGCTTTGTAAACTGTTGTTTTTTTGCTCTGATTTAATCAAATGTTTGTGTTTTTATTGCTTTGAGTGTTCTCTGGACATCAGAAGTGGCACAGAGCACACAAGAAAACCACTTTCTTAATCTCATTAGGTATCTTTTGTGACTGTTGACCAACGTTTGAACTTGTAAAATGGCTTAGTTTTTTGTATTTGTTTGAAAGGTTTTCGGTCAGATTAGCTTCGTGGATGTTGAGTCTCATCTGCTGGATTTGTATCGTGACAAGAGCGATGCCATGAGGAAGGAACTGCTGATTGTCTGTGATGGAAATGAGCAGTGTGTCGATCAGCGTTTGAACCAGATTCAGCAATATCGTCTGCTTCATTCATACCGCCATGGTGCTAAGACCATGATGAAAATTAAGGAAATGTTCAATCTGTCTGGAGATTTCAAACCTGTTGAAATTCTGCTTGATTTGGTGAGCATTTCTGTCGTATTATACGTATTTAGAAGTACTGACAGTCGTCAAAATTGGATAGTTAGATACGTGCGCAGAAAAACCGAGTTTGTGGTAAGTCAACAACCGCATCTACATGTATTAACAAAATGCAATGATATGATGGTACTTTTTGTTGAATTGTTATGGAGCATTTATGTTCTTTAAGAGTCACTATAATTGTTGCAGTTTGATAGTTCACAAATGAAGTGGTGAAACTGGTGGATTCTTCATGAAGATGTTAGTTCATTATTATGCTGATACATCATCAGTGTATGTGTTTTCTTGTTGACTTTTTTATTTGGCATGTGATACAAACAGAAACAGATGGCGAACTCTTGCTGCCCATTGTCCTGTCAAGGACTGGAGGATCTAAGTGCTAAGTAAGTAAGTGATATTGAAGCTGACAGTTGCTTATTTCTTCAGAGTATTCATGCTTTAGTTTCATTCTCAGTGTTGATAAACAGTTGTTCCTGTGTAGGTAAAAGATCGGTCACAGAATTTGAACTGCATAACAAAGGAGCTGATTGACAGTGGGCAACAACTGCAGGAGATTACGGACAAGAAAGTGGACTGCCTCAAAGCATTTGTGAGCCACAAGAAATTTGCGGATTGGCTTAAGAAATCTTTGCGAGGTGAAATCTGTTTAATGCTGTTTTGCATGTTTACGTACACGGTGTAGATATAGAGTGTTAAGGTGGGACTCACTGGACATTCGTAATTTTGCCTATGTGCCTAAAGAATAGCTTGAATAAGACTTGTTGATGTGTACTTGTACTTGTCCACAGTGTTCACAATGCGTGCATGCAGCGTCAGAAGATAGGCAGTTGTTGATTGCACTTGGCAAGGAAAAGGAATAAAAGGTAGCAGAATAGTAAAATGTAAAATGTTTTTAGTGGTTGGTTATTTACCAAGATGGTTTACTTGCATGCAGACAGTCGCCCATGCAGATAGTGGCCACTTGTGAAGTTAGTGAGGTTGTCCAGAGTTCAAGATTTTTATAGATGAGTGTAGGCTATTTTGAAATAATTTGTGTGTTATTCAATTTTTCTTGATGGTGTGTGTGTGTGCATGAATGTGACAGGGCCAAAGGAAGTGAAAGTGCTGGTTGACCTTGCGATGATCTCGGCCACGGGTCAAGGTGACCTTGAAGTGCAGAAAGTGTCATGTCTGCATGCTGCTGCAACTGGTTACGCTCCACTGATCTATGACATGAAACCTGACATGGGCTTCAGACAGTTCTTGCCACTTTGTGAGGCTGTGTGGAGAACGCTTGATGTTGATGACAAATTGCCAGATAAATTCGTATGTGTATTTTTCATAATCTGATGTATATTGTTACACTTTTTGAAAAATGTTTTTTATTCTATTGCAGTATTTTGATATTTTTATGGTATAATTGTTCTTTAGATTTTTTATGTGCACAGTGAGTACCTGCTTTTTTGCTGTACTGGCTGATAGTAATACCATTACAGTATAGTCAGCAGACATCGTTAAACTTATACTAATTTTGGCTTAAGCTGAATTGTACAGAAGAAGAGAATTATTCCTTAGTGGAGCTGGGTCTGTAAAATTGTAAAATTGGGTGGCTGACTGAGTGTGTGGCCATAAATAGCATAGATCTTTCTTTGACAGATGATGTCTTGAGAGTCAGGAACTGCAGCAGATCTCGAATTGAAACTTTTCATGTAGGTAGAGTATTGTAGGAGGAGTTTTTGATTTGGATTGTATTAAGCAACCGAATAAAGATCTGAATTTGTTTAACCTGTATATGACATCATTATCATAAGTTGAAGATCTTATTGATTTTTTATCAGTAACAGAGGTGGCAACAAAATCTGGAAGTTCATATTTTGGAAAGCAAATGTATTGAAAATTGACAGCCTGATCAGAATGTTTCTGCCATTTGAGCTGAGGCTTATATATTTGAACATAGGCTGCGGATTTTGAATGAGATGTAGTAGATGTAAGGTGTGTCAAAACGTGTAATCAGTATTCTTTTAGATGGCAGTGATACATAACCTGCTGTGGTGGGGTAAGTCATATGTTGTCATGGTTGTAGAGGGACACGGCAAGGCACTTGGATTGGCTGGAGCGAATTAAAGAATCTCATGGTTCGGTGGAGGTGAATGCACTTGGTAGTGCTCGTGAAATCAACGACAAAGGAATATATTCGGTTGGAAACATGTCAACTTCTTCACAGTCTGCTTGCAGAAAGGTTTGCTGCAATATAAAAATGATTTCTGGAGGTTAATTAACACTATTAGTTGCTGATATTATTGCAGTAAGGCGTTATTTGTTTATTATAGTTAGTTGTACAGCAGTTGCTGACTTTTGTTTTAATAGGCTGCACTATAGATCTTGCTCGTGTATTCGTCTGTCTGTCTGGTATTGGCTTTTGACTTGCTAATGAAAAAGCGCTGAAAAAGCATGAAGTGAACGTTTTCTGGTGCATCAGGTTTTAGCTCAAACAGTCAAGTGAATGACCACTCAGTATGTTGCCACTGGCCAACATAGTTTTCTACTTTTGTTCTGGGTTGTTGTAATGAGCAGCATCTTTTCAACGGGCCTTGCATCAGCACAGATTTTGGCAGAAGAACCTTATCGTGTATCACTCCCGACATTTGGAGCAACCTCCCTGTGTCTGTTTAACATTTCACTTCACATCTAACCTTTAAACTCAAAACCTACCTACTTAGTTTATCATATTGCTCATAGTCCATCTCTATGCACTAGCGACTGCCGATCCCTCAGATTCAGCTTGCTGGCATTGTGCGCCGTACAAATGACTGTGTTAATATTATTATTAAATATAAATCGTTGTTGATGAATGTTTCAGAGCCTGGACAGCGTAGTTCAACTGAAGATGCGAATTGACAAAGGTGATGCCAGTGCAGAGGATGGTGGCACCTCAGAGCAGACTGAGAGAGCCAAGTGGCAGACGTTAACTTTACAGCAGCTCAACGACTTGCAGAGTAAACTGATGCTCGTTGCCGGCAAGGCGTCGGAAGGCAAAGAACAAGTTGATCGTTTTGTCGAGGTGACTGGCACATCATCTGTTGTTGTTTATAGCTGGCATATATTAGGTGGAGGTTATTTGACAGGATCTGTATGTTTGTCATCTCTCAGTTGGTTAACTCACTAAGTTGTGACGGTATTTGCTGAAATGTCGTGGCTCAGATGCACACAGCCCAAGAGAAACTGATCAGATTTCAGTGATGATTTTGAGTCTTGTGCGGATTCTGGATCAAAATCCAGGATTTTTTGCCATTGAGAAATAGAGCACAAAGTTGCAATTTGCAATGTATCTTAGCAAGTTATAAGTGTTATTTTGATGCAGTTTTATGCAAGCGATAGACAGTTGCCGAAGGACGAATTTATCAAATTTGATTTGATGCAGAGCAAGATCCAGGGTTCACGAATCTTGATCTGGATCTTATCCACACAGCTGCTGTATTGAGTCTGTTGTGTTAACCATTGGCATCGTCCATAAATGACGTCATGCGTCGAGGGGGGAAGGGGTGTTCATGATATCGTGATGATGCGTGACTTAGGGGGGAGAGGGGTGAAAGGATGCATGACGTCATGCACGTCACATCTGTAGCAAGGGGTGAGTGAGTAATTTCTCAACGGCGCATCAGCACAAAATAGGCTATTCAGTGTAACAAGGCCTTGCCTGGGAGTCGTGGATGATAGCGTTAGTATTCAGGAGATCATTTCTACATATCAGAACTTTGATATACTATGCTTGCTGTTGCAAATGTGTCAAATCATAAAAAATTGTGTTGTGTTTGAAACTGATATAGACCTGTAGGCTACACTACAGACTGCAGGGGGGGTTAGAAGTTTTTGACGTCATATGGGGGGATCCAGAGCAGCATGACAAAATGTGATGAAGGGGGAGGGGGTTATTTTTTCCTAAAATTGCGTGATGTCATTTATGGACAACCCAATTCTTGGCTGTGGCTTGTGCTGTTTTAGCACTGATATTTGTATTAAAGCAGTTGTTCACTAGAATTATTTTTGTAGCTATCTGTGATGTCTTGAGTTTGCTGTGTTTGCATTTTCAGATCCTGGACGGTATAACACGTCTCGGTAGTTTGTACGTGCAAATCTGCAATGCTGGCTGCACGCTATTTCAGAACTGGAAAGCCATTTTCTTTTGTGGCTCAGAACACCCAGTGCTCACTATCATTGAATTCGGAAAGGATGGAAAACACAAGGTCTGTTGGCACTTATTTGTAAAACGTAAAAAATGTAACGTCCTTCCCGAGCCTTACGGCCCATAGAGCGCTGATCTCTGTTTCCATGGCTCTCAGCCAGACACCAGTTTTTACACTGCGAGACCACGGATACGGGGCCAGTGTATCGTGCGGTGTGCCTGTTTATGTCCCAGTGGTGAAGCCGGTACCAAATTATACTGCTTGATGACATAGGCACATGTGTGTGAACAACTTGCCTAAAATAGTTACCCAGCAGTGTCCCGATGCGGAGTCGAACCTGCACCTCTGAGTTACTTCAGGATTACAAGTCCGGCACATTACCGTTAGACTACTGAGCCACACAGCTGTATTTCAAACAAAGATTTAAGAACTGTTTGTACATTTTTCCTTCATCGTGTAACTATGAATTGTGTGTACTGTAATTGTGAATTTTGATTATATGCATTGTTTTATTTTTCCAAATGGTTGATTTCTTAGGTATTTGTTTGTTGAATTTTTCTTGTTTTAAAAGATTGATTAGATGGCTTTCATCGGGATACGAGTTTAAAGGTTATTAGGGTTATTACTGTTATTAGGGTCCTGTATGTCAAAATATCGGCAACTTTGATAATCATGCAGTGATTAATGTGAGACTTGTTCAGGTTTGTTCGTATTTTTTTTGAACCTTGCAATGTGTGCATACATTTTTATTGAAGTTTTGTCCACTGCTTTTTTGATCATTTGGATAAAATAATATTGTCACTTCTGTTGTATGATTTTCCAACAAAATATGATAATTTCATTGTTATTTAGTTAACAGTGGCTTAGCAGAACGCCAGTTTTCAGTAGGTTCAGTAGAATTGATAGTTGAGTTGACATATGAATGGCAGGCTGCAGTGAGCTGCTGGATTTGGATGATTTTTCTACAGTGTAGTTGCATTCTTGCATTGGCCAATGCATAGAGATTGAACAAATTTTGTGTGAAAAGCTATAGATTTAACTGTTGTACATGTTGTGCAGTTGAATGGAAAACGTCATGAAGTGGAGAACGGCGTGTTGGATCACATCAACTGCTTGAGTTCATTCATGGAAGACTGTCTGAATAACTGGAGGCAGCATATAAGCGACCAGAGAACCAAGCTGCACTACTTGAACCACTACACTACGGAACAGCTCGTCATACTTCAGTCCGAGCTGTCCAAAGTCGGCAGCGATGAGAGGAACGGCTTGTCAAAAAACGTTTACCCGCTGTTGTCGAAGGTGAAGAGGAACTGCTGTCTAAAAGATTTGCAGAGGGCAATGCATCTGGCTTTCAGGCAAGCCACTGATGTCCACATGGATGATGTTGAGCTAGCATTGACAGTTGCAGCTGCTGAAGCGCATGAGATGAGTGGTGATGATGACACAGGCCACGATGTTGAGATGGCCGATGAGCAAGAGTTTATCCAGAAAATGGTAGAGTCAAAGTTCTCCCGAAAACTGGCCTTAAGAGCACTGAAGGAAGTTGGTTCACAGAATACAGAAGAAGGTAACATATTTGAAATGTTTTCTTGTACTTGATGCACTGTGGCATCTCTGTAAGTATTTTGTATTTGAGTCGTTTTGTATTTTTGTTGTATATTTGAAACAGTGTAGCTGATGAGCTAAGATTTTTTTAGCTGTTGTACTGAAATGATCACGTTTGAATACCATATTTTACTGTAGATTGCATCACCACTTTGATTAGGGCCTACTTGTGAAATTACTGTGTTTAGTCTCTCAATTTACTTATATTGTAGCGTTGAACTGTACTGTTTTTTGTTAATAACTTGAAACTCATATTATTTTTTTAACTTTATAAGTTATAACAGATGATGTTATTGACAAATAGTGAACTTTTTTTGCCTATGTGGGTCGTAATATCGTAGATACATTATGTTGGGAGAATTGGTATTGAACTGCAAGCAAGTAGGCAACATTTTCACCAGTTAAACTGCAAATGGACCAGCTTTTGCTCTTGGATTATTATTGCAAACACAGCTAGGCGAATAGCTGCACATTGTGTTGACATGGGGCAGATAACACATTTTCCTAATTTTAAGGGGTTGCTGTCTGATCCGTGTCTCCCTCTGTTCTCCAATAGACAGCATTATGAGATTGCTGACTGCCATTATCGATATATATGCACAATTATAATCGGTAGTTCTTACAATTTATGTTTAGGTCATTCTTTGTGTTTTGTGTTTCATAAAGGTTAAACTTTCTGCAAAGTTTAAACTTTTTGTTCTGTTATTATGTGTATGTGCAATTTTGCCTGGAAAGACCATCCCCGAAATGACCTATACTGTGTCGGGTGAGACGTTAAAACCCTACTCAGTCACTCTATGATTTGCATATCTGATAGTATTGTTAGGCAGAATTGTGTACTTCATTGCAAGTGATTCCACATTTTCCTACACATTTTGTCATGGCACGGACTCTCCTTGTTCATCTCTCTGTCACATTCATTTCCCCTGTTGAAACTATGTGATGGATTTGGATGCCATTTTGGATGCATGTACACTTATGGCTTCCAGTGACACATTGTGTTAGATGGGCGTCTTTTAAGCCCCAGGGGAAGGGGAGTTAGGGGTTGAATACCTTAACCAAAATATGCAGTTGCTTCTGACTTACAGAAACAATGATTTTTATAGTGGCAGCGTTGATCGGTGATTTCGCCTTTGCTAAATCACTCTGGTTCTTGCTGCGGCTAGGAATAATGTGGTGCATGGAGCATGAAAGCAGTGACGTTGAGAGTGACATTGACGATGATGACATCGAAGACAAAGCTGGTGAGAAGGTCGGTGGTTCGTCTGGAGTGAATGGTGCTGATTGTGCCGAGCCGGACTGGAGGCAGTTTGCTGCCGCTTACAGAGGCTTTCAGCTCAACACTACGCAAGAGACCCTGACTTCCAACCTTTTCACTGCTGTGAAGGCTGAGAAAGAGTATGTATCTTTAGTGATATTTACTCACAAAATATAGTGATTAAAACTTAGCAGTGTTTCTATGACTGTGTAGTCTGGTTTTCATTGTAATACACTGTGTCTCAAAAAAACTGGGACCCCTGTACACATGGCAACAACTATGTGATTTTTTGTTTTAATGGCATATCCTTTTTGCCACATTTGACTTATTTCCCATAAACTGTGTAATTTTCAACAAAATTCCTCATACTGTTTATGAGATTGCTTCAATGTTTAAAAAATGACGCTGTTGTACTAACGTTTTCAATATGAACGTCACTCGCAGCACCGGTTTGACTCACAGTTAGATGGACAGCTTGTTCTCAAAGTGGCCACTGTTTTCACGAACACACGCCCTCAATCGAACACGCCATTGCTTGATGGCATTGTCATTGATTCCCTGTGGGAAATTGTGCCATTCTTCGATCAGTTTTTTTCAACTGTTCCACGTTGTGAATCCGGCTCTGGTAGACGCGCTGCTGGATCACACTCCAAACTTGATAGTCAACCGGGTTTAAGTCCGGGCTGTTTGGCGGTCACAATGATGGTGCAATGAAATCAGGAGTATTGCGAGACAAGAATTTCACCTTTTCCCTGGCTAGATGCGCTGGGGCATTCTCTTGCTGAAATGTAAAACACTCGGATCCAGAAATGTTATGAATAGCTGGAAGAAGATGCTGACTGAGCAGGTAATTTCGAGTTTGTGGGTGCTTGTGTTTAAAAGGGCATATCTCTGCAACTGTACAGCGGTTTTTCTTAAAAATTTCACCTTTTATGTAGAATTGGCTTAAAATGCTTTTGGTAAAAAATTTGCTTAATGTTGTGAGTTTGAATCCGACTTACAATTGCTTTTAATGGGGTCACAGTTTTTTTGAGACAGAGTGTGTATATATGAGTTTATTTCGCATATACAATAAATAAGTATTGCTACAGTTTATGTTTATTGTCGTCAAACAATTGTTAAGAATCATGTCAGAGTATTGCATGACACCATAATGTTATTGATTGCTGTTCGGACACTTATCTTTGACTTTGTTATTGAAGGACAGCTAGTAAAGACTGAAAATATTTATCCCTTGAACTAGTTAGCAACACATTTAGATTTACTAGTTTTGTGAATGCATCGTAGGGCTAAGTTTGCATGTTGGTTGGTCATTGGGATTAGCATCCAGTCTGTAAAAGTTATTGTTTTAGCAGTTTCCAGAAATAGTCTGAGAAGATTTTGGCATAGCAGTTAAGAGTCTAGGTATGATTGTAAACACTGTTTTTCATTGTGAAATTACTGATTTATGCAGCTTGTCACTGCTGCGTCGTCTGACGAAGCTATGGACGGCGTACGAGGAAGAGATGGACACGAGCGTGTCAGATTTTCTGAGCTTGCATCATCTCGGCTCAGTTCTCCACCATCTTGCACAGCTTGGTCGGTAGTGTGGCATGCACTTAACTTTCTAGAAGTCGTATCAGTTTCATTTTGCTGAGTGCAGCTTTTATGGTGTGCTTATTTGCTTATGCTGGAGAATAGGCCCATTTGTGTTTGTCTGGATGGCGTAAAGACATCTAAAGCAAGTGATTGCCTGGGCCACTGTTTCCAAGGTGACCTGTCATGTGTCGGCTTGATACTAAATCCTACTCATTCACTTGTTCAGATAGACACAACAAACTTAGTTAGTTGTCGAATATGATATCGACTTAAATTTTATTTCTTAATAATCTGTCCACATGATACGCATTAAACATATATGATGATGGATTGTTGTAGATGACGTTAGGTTAAATAGACCGCTGCCATCATTCCTGAAGAAAGGTCATCCCAACCTGATTGTATGTTCTCAAGGTAAATAGTGTATATCCAGTACTGCTGTTACCTTGTTGATCCTTTTTTTTGAATCCGACTACTAGTACTAGTGTCTGAGTAAATTATGGACACAGATGCATCAGACTAGCAGTTCTGATTTATAAGTCAATGCATGTTTTCACTCCACTGTATATATGGGACGATTGCTAACTCATTACATTAGTAGGACGTCAACATCTTCCTGCATCTACACGTGTACCATGCTGCGGACACAATCACGGATTTGTGACAGGAGCTTCATGGCGGCCGACTGGCTGCTATTTTGGTCGTCATTTAAGTTTTTACGTGCAACAGCAGCTACTGCTGTAGCGTGTCTTAGCCATCACAATTCTGTTTGTCTGTTTGTCTGTCCATCCATCTGTCCGTCACACGGGTGGATTAGTCAAAAACGGTGCAAGCTAGGATCACCAAATCTTCACTTTCAGATGCCTGGAAGACTCTAGTTTCTGGAACCATAAAGCTTTTTTTTATAAATTTGAAAGGGGTCATTTCGAACGAGGGTGCTAAATGAGAGGGGGGTAGGGAAAACTCGCGATTTCCAGCCGATACAGCATTGGCAGAGCGAGACAGGTCACGCCCTCTGGTGAGTACAAGTAAAAACACTGTAGATAATTGGGCGCCCGTCGTCTGGCGCCCTCTGGCGACTGTAAAAGAAACATTGTTGCTAGGATGGGTGAGCTTAGATTTTGTTTTAGTGGGCTTTCAAACATGCACCGCTGTTGCGCGTTCCCCTTTGCATTAGTTGGGCTTTTGTTGTTTTGTGTTGGTTTGTTAAGATTTTAAACCATGGCTATGGAGCAGCCTGCTGATATGCATATGCATATCCATTTGCTGCATCTGTAGTGCCAGTATCTTTGGCTTCATCGTCATTAGATGTAGCGACATTTGTTGGGCTAATCCAAGAGCTAAGATTGTGTTTGTTCATTGTGGTCATGAGCGTTTTAGCGATTCATGTACACATCGAATGTTTGCAACTACGAAGAAATGTGGCATCTGTAGACGAGAAATTGACTTGCTACTACTGTTTATTTTAGTTGATTAACTCCTGCATTTACATGTACTACAGTTTCTATCATGTTCCACACAAACAAACATTGCACCATTTTGTTTTTATTGCTACTAACTTGTTTTAACAGTATTGTTGATAGAATTTGTGCTTCGGGATTTCTGTTAGATATTAGATACTTCAATTACTCGACATTTCTAGTCCATGGTTATTGCTCGGCGTTTCTGTTACTTGACATTTCCAGTTCGTGGTCATTAGTCGATGTTTTTACTTGGTGTATACAGTCAATGATTTTTACTTTACGTTACAGTTACCCAGCTTTTCCTAACCCTGTCAAAACCCTACACTCAACGTTTCTATTACCTGGTACTCGGCGTTTCTGTGTTTCCCTGAAAATGTTTCATTATGTGGTGATGCACTCAGACTGTTTTAAAATTCAACGTACACCATTATTTTTTGAATGAAGATTTGTGATGACAATTTATATAACATTTTCTGGGCATTTCGTCAATTGAAGTTTTAGTTGAGAAAAGTGCTAGTTATTTGATATGAATCAGCTAGTTAACATTGGGTGTTTAGTGTGACAGTTTGGCTTTATTTATATATTTAAAGTATTTGGTATGTGGTTTAGTGAGCAGTAAGTAATAATAATAAGTTTGTGTTTAGCTTATTTTGTTTGTTTGTGTGTGATTATTTAGCTGATCTACTCGGTGTTGTCCTTTCGGTCTACATGTATCGAAGTGGAGCAAATATTCAGCTGCCAGAAGCTGGTGAAGTTCTTGTCTGCAATTCCAGCACAACAACTGAAGATGTAAGGGACTGTGTTTATTAATTTACGTAAATCATTTTTTTGCTCACAGTACACGCTTTGTGGCATAACGTTTAGGGCTTTGGACTTGTGATCGAACGGTCATGGGTTTGCCTTCTAGTCAGTCAAAGATCACTGTTGCTGAACACCAAAAACCTCATGAAAATGGCACATGTTTGGTGTAAACACTGTTTACCCAGTGTCAGTGTAAAAGTACCCGGTAGACTTTTAGTTCATATTCATACTATCTAGGTGCACAGCTAGGCAGATAGCTGCACAATATGTTGGCGCTTATTTGACGTATTTCCTAGTTATATTGCTGTTGTCAGAAGCTTGTAGCCGTGTTCACCAGGTGGAGCTGTTGTGGCGGCGTGCCGAAGGTGACGCCCGTGAAGTTCACAGTGGTCGTCTATACATGCTGATGAACGCTGAGCTACTTGACTACGACATCTCACGTCGAGTTGAGGAAAGTTTGGAGAAACACAGTCACGCAGTTCCCGGTCAGTAGTTTACCACTATCCTGGTCATTTATGTTTTAGCATTTGATGTTTGGATGATTTTTTAAAAATTTACGTAAATATGCCACCACGCACTAATAGTACAAGAATTACGACCTTTGGTGTGTGAGCCTTATGGCAAATGGAGTTTCAAGCTGCATAATCTAATTTTTGTTTGTTAAAATTTACATATTGGTGATGTTTTATTATGTCTGTTACTTGATTTTATTGCTGTTATTGTGTACTTTCTGTGTCTTTCACTGTCTTTGCTGCCTTACAAAAAATTACTATAAAGGATTGCCATACTATAAATAGGCCAGCAGATACTGTTAGTACAGGAAGGGTGATTGATGTGTGTTTTATGGCAATAGAACTTTTAAGCTGACTACCCAGTAATCTAGTCATACCAGTAATCTTTACTGGTTTTTGTCTTCTCAGTGAATGAAGACGTTATCTAATTCCAGTTAACATTGTCACCATTTGTTAGATATGTTGTACTTAATCGTTTGCTGGTGACTGACTGCATTTTGTAGGAGTATTGCTGTGTGTTTACCTATGTGTGTGATAGTCACTAGTGAGAGTTCGTTTTCTGTTTTGTTACTGGGAAATCTTCGTTTTTGTGTGTTTTTTGTCCCACAGACATGCAGCTAGTCGTGGTCTGCTGTCGTGAGATGGAAGATCGTTGTCATATGATCAACGCTTTGGATCGATATCGCGTCAAAGTTCCTCCAGTTGATATGTCTGATGTGAAGAAGTATCTGCAGCAGCACTTTACTGTCGCCAGTGTCGCTGGTCAAAGAACCGTCATGAAAGCTGCGTCTTCACTGGATCCTGAACGGTTTCTGGAAGATCATTTATCGTTACGAAATTTTCTAAGTCCAGTGTATCAGTTCTTTATATTTGTTCATTTTTTTCGCCCACAGTTTTGCTGCTCTGACTTATAATTTTATTCTGTCTGTTTTTGAATTACGAACTTGCAAATGGCATCACGTCTGATTGTTTATCTGTTTCAGTCCTTAGTCTTTTAGTTTCTGTTGAGTTTTTATTCACAGAACTGTTTATTTAAAAATGTTATTGATTTTCATGGAAAATGAAGATGAGACACTTTTTGTTTTTCGCTGCCTGTCTGTATGGGCTAGCTGTCTTATGTCGTATGCTGTATGACCAGGGGTGTCAAGCTCGTGGCCCCACCACAAATGTATTATTTGCAGTCAACATTGAATTTTATGAAGTGCTAAATATTTTGGATAAAAAAGTTGTTTTGTTCATTTGCAGCATTTTTAAACTGTGCTTTTCAAATGAAATATTTTAGTGTAAAGTGCACTAGGAACCGTCTGGTAACCATGCTCTGCCCACTGTGCCCAGACCTGTTAGGAGAGTGCTTAAGCTCCCCTAGACCCTTACTATTGATGCTCGGGTTTCTGCCGAACGCTGCTAACTGAGCATTCGCAGTTCATCGGAGACCATATAAACTAGTTTGTTTTCTTTTGTGACAGTGAGTAGACTTAAGTAGATTGAGAGAACTTGCCAAATGTGCATTTCAAGCATCAACTGCTTTTGAAACTTAAATACTGTTGTTTAGTAAAATGATTGCTTTATTTTGTCATCTCTGAAAAATAGTGTGGCCTGCAGACTGACTGACATATTTTGCAGTGCAGTCCAAATATCCAGATGAGTTAAAGAGCCTTGCTGTATGGTGTGTGTAGCTGCTGTGTGCGAGTGATAAAATCTCACCGCGCCGGTGTTGGTAAGACGCTCAAAGTGAAGAGGTTGGCTGAGCAGTTGCAGCAGTCGGCAGCTGAGTCGCACAGACATTATGACGGTCCGTTGATCGTCAGCATTCCACTTCACTGCCGGTCCGTTGACCAGTCGGCAGTGCTTCGAACACTGCTTGAACACGCTCTGGCGCCCGAGCACTACATACCTCGCATCTTTCACATTGACATTGCTCACGAGGTTACATGTCACGCCTGTTATAGCATTAGCTTTATAACGCTTTATTCGCAACAAGTGCAGAACACAAATAGAATACAAAAGACAAAGAAAAGGACACACAGGGACAGGATGAAAATTAAACAAGTGAAACGATGATGAGCACCCAAGTACAACTAAAGCAAAGTGACTATAAACCGTGGATGCAAAAGAATAGTTCGTAATTTTTGTACATAGTGAATCATAATCATAATACTGAGATATTTACAGGTAGCAGCATAGGATGACAGAAATTTCTACCTACGTAGATCATAGTAATGCTTAATATCTAGACAAGAAAAGAACTACTGCAACAATTTTACTACACATGTTGATTAGATTACTCCCACTATGTACTTTTGTACTTGGTTAGTATAATTTTTGGAAAAATATTACTTAGTATGATCTCTGTCACTGCTTGGACACTATAACCTAAATGGCAACAAACCTGTGAATATTCTGCTGCAGCAGTCTTCGGAAGTTTTTGCCCTGGAGAACTAGGCTACCTTCCAGGCTAATGTTTTACTTTAATGGGCTGGTTAAACTTAAATCTAATCTGTATTTAGCATGATTTTTGTTGATAAAGGAGCCGCGTATTGAAATTGTTTTGCACAATGTTTTTTTAATTTTAAATTATGACTGTTTTAAGACTCAATGCAGCAACTTGCTGTCTATGTATACAAACATTTAACTGACCTTTCTGGGTTTAGAGTTCAGACTGTTTCATATTTGTCTTTAACTTTAGTACATGAACCAATGATTTTGCGCAGTTTGTGATCGCTTTTTTGTGTTTTTTTCGTAATTTTATTTGTTTCTTGATTATTTCCATTTTTGGCACAGCAGCACTTCTTCCATATTTCTCATTTCTGTTTCATTTAAAACAAGTTTTAGTTTGTTAAAGTTTACGTGCAAGATCAAATTGGCACCTTTCTTGCCAGTTTTCCATTACAAATTATGAAATTATAATTGTGTATCGTGTTGGCGAGTAGGTGCAAGAAGGAGTGGACTATTTGTTGTTCAATCTGCTGGTTCTTGGAAGCATAACTGATCGTGAGGGTTACGTGTGGACGAGATTGCCGACAGATCTGTATGTTATTGAGACGATGCCGCTCATGCAGCGAGACAGCTCCAGAATGGCTGTATGTTCAGTTTTCTACTCGAATATTTTACTAGTTTGTTAAATGCTGTTCATGGCTGTTAATCTTTGTTACTGTTATTGACAACGTGTGGAGTCTGAAAACTGTATGGTGCATAACACTACAGCTAGTTAGCTGGAGAGCAATAGTTGTTTTTCTGTGAGTGTGATTTTGTTAGTTGTTCACTTAGCAACATTTTTGCAGTAACATTCAGTAATAAATGCTATCCAAGCTATAAAGGTAGCACAGGGAAACACAAAATGCATACACAATGTTACTGTCATAAACATCGCAGCTTTCTAGCTTGTGAGACAAAAGTGAATGAGATATACAATTGTCCTGATCCTTTTGACAGCTGTTACTTGGGCGACTGCTACAGGTCTCAGAAGTATATTTTTGGAGGCCAATTTTAATTTGGGGTAGCTTTGGAGAGATTGTTTGGTTAAGCAGAACTAAAAGTTATTGTTAGTAAGTGGTGTGTATGAAGTCGAGTTGTCATCATTGGTGTGTAATATTCATTTACACACAGTCTTGATGATGGCAATGATGATGATAACTAGAGCCCACAGTTTTTTTTGCCGCAGAATTTCGAGCCAAATTGCGGAATTTTTTTTTTGCCGTGGAATTTTGATATTTTCGCAGAATTTCATGGAATTTTGCAGAAGTTGAAAAATTTGCTGGCGATTAGCACAATTTTTGAGTTGATGATGTATTTTTATCACTAAAAAATGAAACTGAACTGCCAAAAGCAGTGGGCTTCACTAATAGCTCTCACAATATGGCATAATCTTAAATAAATGCACCACAACTTGACAAAATGCACTTATAAAACGAAAAAAAGATAGGTACTTTTTTGAAAGTTATTATCATAATTTAGCACAATGTCACTTCACCAGCCGACCCTTCAAAAACTAACGTTTTTGAACAGGATCGAGCTCAGTTTACTACCAAATGGAAAGGCCGTGGTGAGCTGTGGAATTTGGACGATTTTGTCGGAGTAGGACGCGGAATTTTGCAAAATTTACTATGGAAAACCGTGGGCCCTAATGATAACGTTGATGTTGGTTTGGCTGAGGTCATGTTTGAGATTTTGTATGTACTAGCAAAGTTTCCACCCTATGGGTGGGTCCACTATGTTACTCATCAACTCAACCCCCTCAGGTTGCCTGTGGGGGAAGGTGGGAAGCAAGTTGTGGATGCATGTACCTAAGATGCAAGGACTCGAACGCCGCAGTCTTGGTCAGAGGCCATGCAACACAAAAAGTGCCAGAAGGATATGACAGACAGACAGACAAACATACAAACAAACAGACTTTCTGTGCATCATAGTAAGATGTTTTCCAGGTCAACGCAGCTTGGCCTCTCTCCATGGTTAGGTGCAATGAGTACTAAAAATAGCTGTGATGCAAACGGGCACATTAGCCCCATCTGTGGTGTCGGAGTATATCCCGGTGTCTGGCGAAGGAGATGGAGGTCAGTCTGACGGCTCAGGAATGACTTATATTTACGTTACATTTATACATGACACTGCATGCTTTGCAGGACAAGCACATACATCAGCAGCAGCAGCAGCAGCAGTTGCAATACGTTCATCACATCTTTCATTTGTTGCCGACGTTGACTTGCTGGTCACCTACCGACAGCTTGGATATCAACTCTGGCTACTCACTCGGTTCAAATCACTTGAAGTCACGCATAGTTAGGATAGTATACTGTGTCATGGCCATGGTATCTAATCTGTTAGTTTTGCTACTTCGTTGTTGTCATTGGTCGTAATTAAGGGTTACTTTTATGACTTCGTTTTTAGCAAGTTGCTTTTTCAGAATACAGTAGAACTGATGACAAATAGTGAACTAGCTGTAGCTTTTGAAAAGGAGTATTTTATACTAATAAACTGCAACAGTTTAAATCATAACCTTTACGTATTTATTACCAGGTAGTTACTGTTTCGGCCTATGAGCTTATTCAAAGATTTATGTAAAGAACTGTTCAGTTTATATACAGTGTAAGGGTGACAACGTGGTTGTAGATATAAAACAGCACAATTTAAAAATTCAAACTTTACCATTACACAGTCAGCAAAGTTCTTCTGACAATATTAGATTGATGACTGTCTGAAAGATAACAGGGAAGATTATTAGTACTGCCATTAGTCTTACATGTGCACAGTTATAATGGCGAGTTCTTGCAATGTTACGTTTAGGTTTAGGTTGTTTTTTTATGTTTTATGTTTCATAGGTTTTTTTGTAAAGGTTGTGAACTGCACATTGGGAGATATGCTAGACATAGTCATCTGTGCATATTTTGGTGTGGAAAAATTAAGGGGTTTGGGATATACAGAGCGGTCAAATTTTGGAGTCTCCCGTTGAAATGGCTGGTCACCCTTACAACAGTGCTGCGCATTACAGTGCTGTGATGGTGTTTTTTTGCATGTTTTATGATTAGTTGAGGCATCATTATGGCCCCTTGTTCTTCAATAGACAGCATTATTAGATTGATGACTGTTTGAAAGTTAACAGGGCAGATTATTAGAACTGCCGTTAGTCTTACATATGCACAGTTATAATGGCGAGTTCTCGCAATGTTAGGTTTAGGTTGTTTTTTAATGTTTTATGTTTTATAGGATTTTTTTGTAACGGTTGTGAACTTAGTGTTTTATTATAATGTGTATGTATGTGCATTTTGCCTGTAAAGGCTGTCCCCAAAATGACCTATACTGTGTCAGGTGGGACGTTAAACCCTACCCACTCACTCACTCACAAGGCATCGTAATGCATTTTTTGTATATTAGCAGTTGTTTCTGAATATTTGGCATAATGTGAATATGTTACTAGTTAATGAATGCTGCATTACAATAAACTTGGCATTAACTAGACAGCGGTGGCTTGTTTTTTGGTCAGAATTGAGAAATCGCTACACAAATGTCATCATACAGAAGGAGTATGATCAGCTGATGGATAATATGGAATTTCAGAGTGCCGTGTTTCAGCGCCCATTTCAGTATCTGCTGCGATTTGCTCAGCGACAAGAACTGCGTGGAATTCAAGCGAATGTTGTTCGTGGCTCTCCGGATCAATGCATCACCACTCTGTTGCAGTAATGGCTTTTGTTATCATTCTTCATATTTGCAACTGTGCTATGAAGTGCTAATAATGTGATGTTTACTACGTGGTCAGTCATCTTAATAGGTTACATTATGGGTTTGCCCATCTGTCCGTCTGTCTGTCACTTGAACACGTGATGGCATAAAAAACCCACAATTGGTGTGAACGTTTAACTAAGGCAGAATGACCAACTTGCTTAATTTCAATTCATCAGCAAAGGTCAGAGTGAGGGTTAGGCTCGCCCAGCTCTAGGCCCAGTGCTGACCTATTTTTTAGCTATCTGGTATTTTACTTTACCTTGAATTGCAAACCTCTTTATCCGAAAAACAGAACTTTATAATGGAATGCATGGTGAAACCAATGCCCTGTCTGCACATTTAGGCATTGCGGAATTGAAAATCCGTCTTGGTCCGAGCTGAAGCATTTTGTCAACTTTCTGAACGTCCAGTTGTCTGCGTGTGAAAGCTCGGTCTTCTGCAGCGATATGCTGGCACCAGATCTGCCGGGATTCTTGAACTTCGTGATACAGTTTATGATTCAGATGTCAAAGGTATGTTTTGATATTAGCCAATAGCCATGTGTTTACAGTATGCATACATGTTAGCATTGACTGATCAAGTTAAATGTGTAAGAAATGGAACATTATCATCCAATGAAACAGCTTGAGGCCAAAAACACGAAGCCATCTTTATTGGGGTCAACTTTTTTTAGTGCAAGCACTAAACTTTTTGTCCACGATGTTTCATAATCTGAAGACTTGTCGATGTAGTAACTTTTGTATTAGTCTGTTGCATGGTGAATATTTTGTTTTCGCATGCAAACAGTGCATCAAGGGTGTTGCTTTGACATGTAGCTATTGGCATTTTATTTTGTTGCGTGATCTGTAAAATTGGTTGATGTGAGCCAAAACATCATTATCAGGAATAAAGTTAAGCTCAAGACTGTAATTTGTTTTTCTCATGGTCCGGATAAAATTTTGCGTTTGGTTTCAGACAGTACGTAATTGATATTGTTCTGTATGTAGGACTTTGCAACACGATCACTGACAATTTCTGAAGAGACGCCTGAAGTTGCCATGGAGCTTCTGACAGAGGATGCTGAGGTTTTGTATTTTCATTTATTCCTTTATTTGTTTTTTTATTTGAACTCAGGCTGCTTCGCCTATGAACACATAATATGGAATATTACACGGTGAAACGAAGAAAAGGAAAACATAAGCTGATGCAAAACCCCTACATTTTACATGATACTTGCTGTTGATATGAGATGCTAACATGTTTGGGCATTTACCCCAAGAACGACAAGAAAAACAGCAACACGACTCTTGAACAGCAAACTATTAAAACTTGATAATCCAAGTTCAAGTAAATCCATGTTACACTGTCACCTCCCTTGAATTCAATAAAACATTTTAATACATTTGTGATGACTCAACTTTACTTTATTGCTACTCTGTGATTGCGGCTTTTTCGTAGCTATTATTTTCCATTGTTTTTACCCCCCCCCCTGAATATTTGTTTCTGTGCCAGCTAAGCACTCCTGTTATCAAAAATAAAGGAGGTGACTTAACTGATATAAACAATTATCGTGCCATTGCTATTTCCAATGCCGATACTAAGATACTTGAAAAGTTATTATTGCCCTTTATGACATCACTTGCTGACTGTGATAACTATCAGTTTGGTTTTAAAGCCGGACATTCTACGACTTTATGTGCTGGTGTGTTCAGGCATACTG
>Ga0209367_1002691_pt1 | contig 23677 bp, 15 predicted proteins | sample WorMetLIZISLAND2_FD_187412 | JGI IMG/M metagenome (GOLD analysis project Ga0209367, IMG submission 187412) | Marine gutless worms symbiont microbial communities from Max Planck institute for Marine Microbiology, Germany - Olavius geniculatus... ... | reverse complement strand
GATCCCCACTATCGATATGATGATTATCCTCATTATGAGGCTTTCCGGAATCCGGCTACGCAGAACCAAATCATGGGGACTCGAAGACATCGCCTTAAATTAATCCTTTAAATGGTAGATAGACCCGTTAACTTTTTTAAAATTTAAAGATAATAGCCGAAAATTAAAGATTTCAAGAGAAGCCTTTATTGTTAATAACTTTGGTAAATTGATGGATATACCTAGAATACTTGAAAAAATTTACCGGTATAAAAAGTGCGTGATTATGCCTAGTTGTCAGGCAGTCTAGAAAAAAATAAATGATTACAGGAAGATAAAAATTGTTCAAAACAAAATTACCGGAGTCCAAATATTGGAGTTTATCCGGTTTGACACAAAATCCCGAATACCATAAATCAGGTCCATGTTTTCTGCTGGTTTAAACAACCTGACGTAAACCTTCCCAACCCATAACTTCATAACCTTAATTGTAGAGTTTAACCTGCAGCAGCATCAACTGCTAACCTTGGCTTTGTTCTGAATGCAGGCTAATGGATAATCAAAATACGCCCAATGGAAGCCGTCTGGAATAAGGTAAAATCTGCGATTAGAAAGCGCATCCCCAGCCACAGCTATAAAATGTGGATCGAACCGCTGAAGGTTCAGCGCACTGAAGATAATGCCTGCATCGTGTATTGTCCGAATTTTTTCTCCCGCAAACGGGTGCAGGGGCTTTACGGTGCCATCATTCTAAATGCCATCCAGAAAGAATTGGGCCAAGAATGTGAATTGACGTTTAAAATCTCCAATAAGTCAAATGGGCGAAAACCCAAAGTCGTCGAGGATCTTCAATTGCCGTTGCCAAATGATAATGTCCGACCGTATAACGGGCGCTTCTTACGCCAAAACTTTACCTTTGACCAGTTCGTTGTCGGCAGCAATAATGATTTTGCATATTCGGCATCGCTTGCGCTGGCTTCGCGCCGGGACACCCAGCAAAACGCATTATTTCTCCTTTCCAAGACCGGTATGGGCAAAAGTCATTTGTCCCAGGCGATCGGTCACCATGTCATGGCCACCCATCCGACGGATCGGATCTATTATATCACGGCTGAGGATTTCAGCAACGAGATGGTGCGGGCTTATCGGCACAACGCCATCGACAAATTCAAAGAAAAATACCGCAACCAATGTGACGTCCTGCTTTTGGAAGACGTCCATTACCTCAGTGGCAAAGAACGCACCCAGATCGAGCTGGCTTTGACCCTCGACACGCTTTTTGAATCCGGCAAGCGAATTATTTTTACGGGCTGCTATCTGCCGGCGGAAATACCCAAGCTAAATGACAAACTCAGATCGCGGTTATCCTCCGGCCTGATTTCGGCCATCGATCCGCCCAATTTCAGAACCCGGGTGCGCATCCTGCAAAAAAAGGTCGGGGCGCACGATTACCGGCTGCCTGAAAGCGTGATTCAATATTTGGCGGGCGAGTTGACCGAAGATGTCCGACAACTCGAAAGCGGCCTCAACGGTGTTGCGGCCAAGTCTTCTCTGCTGGGCGTTCCGGTTGATGCGCCACTGGCCGAAAGCGTCGTCAAGAATATTGTACGTCAGCGCAAACGCATCACCATCGGCGCCATCAAGAAATTGGTGTGCAAGTACTACAATGTAAGCATAGAAGATGTCGTATCCAAATCCCGCAAACAAAATCTCGTGCGTCCCAGGCAAATGGCTATCTATTTGTCACGGCGCTTTACCGATTCCCCGTTGCAGACGATCGGCAAATCATTCAATCGCTACCACGCCACGGCCCTGCATTCCATCAACAGTATCGAGCGCGGGCTGAAGCAGGACAGCTCGATTAAAAAGCAGGTCGGTTTCTTTTGCCAGAAGCTGGAAAACGGCAAATTCTAAATTTTAATTCCGGTTCGCCTGTAACATCAGCTGAGCAAATTTCACATCCAGGCAACAATAGAAAAACTATAGGTTGGCGCCGCCGGGATTAAAATTTATTGTTTTTTCTTAAAGTTGTCCCTAACCGAATGGCTTTAATTGGCTGATAGTAATTTGTCACCACGATCAGCCAGAATTCCCCCCTCCGATTTAAATGACGGAGCGCAGCGCCCACCTTAATTAATCATTATTCAATAGTCATTAGTCATTTCCTATTTTTAGCAGCTCCAGCATCTCTTCATGTACGTGCCCGTTGCTAAACAGGATCTCGTGATCGCCAAGGTTATACGGTTCGTTTGAAAATGTCGTGACACTGGCGCCGGCCTCGGCCGCGATCAGGACCCCGGCGGCGGTATCCCACGCTTTGAGGCCCTGCTCCCAGAATGCTTCAAAGCGGCCGCAGGCCACGTAGCAAAGGTCAAGGGCGGCCGATCCCAATCTGCGAACGGCCTGTGAAGCTTTCAGACAGTTGCCGTAGCGGATAATGACCGGCTCGTATATCTCCAGTATGTGATAGGGAAATCCGGTTACCAGCAGGCTGTCGGCCACCGTTTCGACATTGGAAACCCGGATCAGTTGCCCGTTGAGTTGCGCCCCCTGGCCGCGCTGCGCCGTGTATAACTGTCCATCAACCGGATTCAAGACCACTCCCAGTACAATCTCATCCCGCTGGACCAGGGCAATCGAAATGCAAAAGATCGGCAGCTGGTGTGCAAAATTCACCGTGCCGTCCAGGGGATCAATAACCCACTGAAAATCGTTGGAGCCGTCATTAAGGCCGGATTCCTCGCCCAGGATGGAATGATCCGGAAAGCGGCCGTGAATCACGGAAATTATTTCCTTTTCGGCTTCGGTGTCGGCTTCGGTTACGATTTCCACGGCGTCTTTTTTGCGAACGTGGGAAATGTTGCCAAAGCGCACGCGCAATACTTCAGCCGCCTTATAGGCCGCCGCTATGGCTGTTTGATAGTAAGGAGTCAGGTCCATCATTAAAAGCCTTTATTTGAAGTCGGAAGTCGGAAATTACCGATCGACCGCCGCATATGATATAATTCACTTCTATTCAATCACTTTTTTCGTTTTATTCGAGTTAGAAAAGACCCTAACCATCGCGCGCCTGATGCCATTGATGTTCATTGTGTATTGTACCGTGTGCCGCCAGCCTTCCACCTTCCGCATTCCCACTTCCGACTTCTGCAATTACCGCTTCCATCCGCTCAACCAGTGGCCGCAGTGTTGACTTCGACCGGGCCGAGATCAGGGTGCCTTCGAGTTGGCGGCCCAATCGGGCACGGGTCTCGGGATCGATCAGATCCATTTTGTTTAACACCCTGATGGTTGTGGTTTTCTGTAAATTCAGCTCGGCCAGAATTTTTTCAACGGACTTGATCTGCGCTTCAAACCGTGGATTACTGACGTCGATGACATGCAGCAACAGATCGTCATTTTCCAGCTCTTCCAGGGTGGCCCGAAATGCCACCATGAGATCATTGGGCAACTCCCGGATAAACCCGACCGTGTCGGTGATTATTACTTCCATATCCCTGGGAAAGCGCAAGCGCCGGCTGGAAGGGTCAAGGGTGGCAAAGAGCCGGCTTTCCGCAACCACATCGCTTTGGGTCAGCGTGTTGAGCAGGGTCGACTTGCCGGCGTTGGTATACCCGATGATGGATATGACCGGCAGGCCTTTGCGGAGCCGCCGGGCCTTTTGTTGTCCCCGGTGCAGGCGGACGGCATCCAGAGATTTTTCCAGTCTTGCGATTCGTTCGCGCGCCCGGCGGCGGTTGATCTCCAATTTCGTTTCCCCCGGGCCGCGGCCGCCGATGCCCCCGGTCAGGCGGGACATGGCCGTATTCTTCACGACCAGGCGGGGCAGTAAATATTTCAGCTGGGCCAGTTCGACCTGCAGTTTCCCTTCCCGGGTCTGGGCGCGTTGGGCGAATATGTCTAGTATCAACTGGGTGCGGTCGATGACTTTCAAATCGATCTGATCGGTAATCGATCGAATTTGGGAGGCTGACAGCTCCTGATCGAAAATGATCATGGTCGCCGCGTCCTGCAGCGCGAGGATGGCCAGGTCCTGCAACTTGCCGCGGCCGATCAACAAGCGCGCGTCGGCTTTGCTGCGCTGCTGGATGACCTTGCCCACGACTTCGATGCCGCCGGAAAGCGCCAATTCCTCGAGCTCGGCCATGGATTCTTCGGATTTTGGTTTTGTCTCGGAAGATACACTGATCAGCAGGGCCCGCTCTTTGTTGGAATCGGCTTGATGTCCGATGCTGACGCGGGAAAGTTCGTCTTCAAGCGCCTGAATCAGAGACTGGCAATCGATGTCCAACTCACCGGGGTTCAACGGCGACAGAATCTGATAGGGTTTTTGGTGGGGCTGCCGGGGCATGATGTGCGCGGCATGGATCTTTAGCGGAATGCCCTCGCTGTCGCTGGTTATCACGGCCATCATATCCAGACGCAGCAGGGACAGGTCCATCAGGTCATCGGTCGTCAGAGATTCATGATTCAGGTGCGTGTGGATGCATCGCAGGCCTATCAGGCGGCCGGGTGCAGCCCGGTAGGCGCTGGATTCGGGAATGACGATTTTTTTGCTGTCCCCGACAATGACAAGAGCAATTTTGCTGCGCCGATTGATCATGATGCCGATCTGACGCCGAATTTCTCGGCTGAGGCGGCAGAGATCGCGCGCAATTTCGTGGGTCAGCAGATATTCCGGCGGTATGCGACGGCGGTATAAATTGCCGAGTCTTTTGATTTGGTTCGCTTTCAGTCCGGTGGTATTTCCGTAAATTTTTTTCAAATCAGCCTCTGGCCATCGCTTCTTCCGTGGCCAGGTTTTCAAAGCGGGTGTAGGCATTTAGAAATGACAGGAACACATCTCCCGTGGGGCCGTTGCGCTGTTTGGACAGCAGGATCTCGGCCTTTCCCCGATTGGGATTGTCTTCTTCTTTGTTATATACTTCGTCGCGGTAGATGAAGGCAACGGCGTCCGCATCCTGTTCCAGTGCCCCGGACTCTCTCAAGTCCGACAGGCGGGGCCTTTTGTCGGTGCGCTGCTCCAGCATCCGGTTAAGCTGCGACAACGCCATCACCGGCAAATCAAGCTCTTTGGCCAGGGCTTTCAAGCCGCGGGATATCTCGGAAATTTCCAGGTCCCGGCGTTCGGCGCTCGCGCGTCCCTGCATCAGCTGCAAATAGTCGATGATGATTAAGCCGATATTTTTGTCCATTTTCAAGCGGCGGGCCTTGGCCCGAATTTCCATCGCCGACAGGCTTGGCGAATCGTCGATGTAGATGGGACATTCAGACAAGACCCCGGCGGCGTCGGTTAGGCGGTGCCAATCCTCCATGCTGAAAAAGCCGCCCCTCAAGCGGGATGAGTCAATGCGTGCCTCCGAACAAAGCATGCGCAGGGACAACTGCTCTTTGGACATTTCCAGCGAAAAAACGGCCACCGGGATATTGGCTTCCACCGCCGCATGGCGGGCGATATTCAGGGCCAGTGCGGTTTTTCCCATACTGGGGCGAGCAGCCAGGATAATCAGATCCGAATTCTGAAGCCCGGAGGTCATATTGTCCAGCTGGCTGAACCCGGTAGGAACCCCGGTAACCAGGCTGCGATTGCCCTGCTTTTCCTCCAGGGTTTCGATGTTGCCGAGAATAATTTTGCTTAGCGGGAAAAAAGACTGACGCGCTTTTTGCTCGGAAATTTCGAAAACCGAGGACTCCGCGAAATCGATAACGTCTTCGGCTTCGCCCCTTTCTTCAAAGCAGCGTTTGACAATCGCGTTGGCCTTTTCGATGAGCCGTCTCAACGAGGCCTTGTCGTGGATGATCTTCGCATAGTAGCGGGCATTGACCGCCAGCGGTACGGTATCAACCAATCTTGCCAGATAACTGGCGCCGCCGATTTCATCCAGCTGGCCCTTTTCCTTTAACTTGTTGGCGAGGGTGACCAGGTCGACCGGCTCGGCCTTGTCGAACAGATCGGTAATGGCCTGGTAAATTTTTTGGTGGGCGGTACGGTAAAAATCTTCCGATCCCAGGGTTTCGATAACATCAAGCAGGGCATCGTTGTCAATGAGGATGGCACTGATAACGGATTGCTCTGCTTCGATATTCTGCGGCGGCAGTCCATAGGGTGCGGCATCCCTGTTTTTTGATCGGTCGTGTTCCGGCATGGGTTCGTTTTATTCAGGTACTATTTCAATGGTGATCTCGGGTTCGACTTCTTTATAAACCCGAATCGGAATTTTGTAGCTGCCCAAGGCCTTGAGCGGTTCCTTCAGCAGGATCATTCTTTTCTCTACCACAATATCCTGACTGGCCAGAGCATCGATGATATCCCGGATGCCCACCGACCCATAGAGCCGGTCTTCATCACTGACCTTGGCGGCGATCTGACACGCAACGCCTTCCAGTTTCGCAGCCATCTCCTCAGCCAACTTGCGCTCCTTGGCGATCTGGACTTCAAACTTAGCCCGTTCCTGTTCCATTTTGCGGTAATTTTGCGGCGTTGCCAAGACGGCTTTGTCCTGGGGCAGCAGATAGTTGCGCGCGTAGCCATCGGCGACATTGACTTCACTGCCGATAATCCCCAGTGAGTCGATCGTTTCTTTTAATATTACTTTCATTCTCATAACCTCCGTTGTTGATTGAAAATTGAAGATTGAAGATTGAAGATTTGTGGAATTCTATCTGATTTTAATTTTTAGATGAGCCACGAATCAGCACGAATTTTCACAAATTAGTTTATCACCGTTTCGGTTTTAGCGATTTTCGCAATTCGTGTTCATCCGTGTTCATTCGTGGCTAATAAATTTAAATCGACAGCATACATTTAATCTTCAATCTTCATTCTTCAATCTTCAATATGTTTACGTGGGTTTCCCCGATCTTCTGAAATTAACCCACATATCGAAAAAACCAAGGCCGATGACTGCCAGCAAAATTAAATGCTGCACGGCAATCAGCGTGTACAGAAAAAATCGGATGAACCGGGGAAACCGCTTCTTATCAAAATAAAACGATACGATCGCTATTCCCTGAAAAAAATAGACCGTCATCAGGATCAACAGGCCGTTTTGGCCGATGATTTTGATGGCCTGACCCGGCAAAAATAATGCCAGTCCGCAGCCGATTACAGCCCATACCAGATATTCCGGAGCCTTCCACAAGTTCAGCGGGCCGAAATCCGGCTCGGCCTGCAAGCGGCGCTTCAGTACCGGCCTGGCCATCAGTATATTGGTCCAGGCAACAAATAGCGTCGACGCCGTGACCATGGCGGGAAGGATTTGAATAATCAGGGGCTGCAGCTCAACCAGGAAGCGATCGATCAAGTGGATGTTTTCTTCGGACATCCCCATGCTCTGGTACAATGCCATGGTAAGCTCCAGATTGCCGCTTACATAATCTGAGACAATGGCATAAACACCTTTACCCGATAGTATGCTGTGAACGACAAGCCCCAGGATCCCGGTAGCCAGGACGGCGCCGGTTGTATAAAGTATCGTTTTATCGATCGAATATTTTAATTCGATCAGCTCACCCAGCAAGAAGCCGATCAGCAGCAATTCAGCGAAAAACAGCACATCGGCCGAAAGATCGCCGATCACGATAAACAAAATCGCGCCAGCAATCGCGGGAACCAGGGCACCGTTGTTGCGTCCCAGTTTTAAGCGGTAGTAAAGAACCGGCAAAGGGATGTATAGCGCGCCAAAGAACCCGATGATCGGAATAAACACCGATCCAAAAAATATCAGGCTTGTAATCAAAACGCCATTGACAATATCCTTGGCCATTGTTCTTTCCATGATTAATCCACCCCGCAAATCAGGCCGGCCAACGGGACTGACTGCCTGCCCGAACTGATCATGGATGGTTGATTGCTGTTCCGGTGGATTGACTAATTCCAAGGTTGAGCGGTTCAGGTTTCAACGTTCCGGGTTCATAAGCTCCAAATCAACTTCCATCAAAAGGATTCAGCCTGCAGTTGTTTATAACCCATTTTCACCCAATGGGTGAAGCCGGCAAGGCCGAATTCCTATCGATGTCGTAAGCAGTTTCATTGAGTTGTAGCCTTTGAACCTTGAACCCTGAACCTGGAACCGATCAGTTTCGGTAATTGATGCCGGTGCCAGGGCCGGGTTATCCCCTGATTGCCATACATCCGGGATCCCCGATTTAACGAAGATCGACCGTTCCGACGTAGGGCAACAGCGCTATCGTGCGGGCCCGTTTGATTGCGTGGGTGAGCGTCCGCTGGTGCTTGGCACAACAACCTGACAATCTGCGGGGAATGATTTTGCCGCGTTCGGTAATGAAATATCTAAGAGATTTAGGGTCCTTGTAGTTAATTGCCAAGCTCGTGTCGGCACAAAACCGGCATACTTTCCGGCGATGGTATATTCTTCTCTTTCTCCTGGGTTTGTGGTCTCTTCTTTGGGATCTTGAAGGTGCAGCCATTTTTATGCCTCCTCTTTCTTTTCCACTGGGGTGGTGGTCTCTGCAGGTTCGCTGGTCACGGAGGCCGGCGCCTCTTCCTCAGCCTGTGGCTGCGGCGCCACTTCCTCGGCCGGCTTTTCTTCGGTCGCTTCCTGAACAGATTCGGCAGGCTCTGCTTCTTCAGCCGTTGGCTGCGGTGCAGGTTCGGGTTCGCGCTGGCTTTCGGCTGCCGCTTTTTCTTCTTTGATTTTTTCCAGATCGACATCCTTGTCGAGCACAACCGTCATATATTTGAGTGCCCGATCGTCAATTCGGAAGAACCGCTTGATCTCATTGACCAGCGGGGCCAGACCGCAGTAGTCGAATCTGACATAAAAGCCGCGCGCCTTCTTTTTCACTTCATAGGCCAATTTTCTTTCACCCCAAACGTCCTCATAGACCATGAAACCGTCTTGCTGGGTCATCAATTCTCTGACCCGTTCAAGTACCGGCTCACGCTGCTCCTGAGAAATGTCGGGGTCAATAATAACAAATGTTTCGTACCTTCGCATGTATCCTCCTTTCGGCTATTATAGCCCTGGATTTTACCAGAGCAAGGATGGGATAGAATTAATTTAATTGGCTAAATCGAAATCAACTTTAATATCATCTCTTAAAACGGGCTGTCAATATCAATTTTCAAAGATATATAGGATAAATCATCCACAATTCCAAATTTTAACCTGACCTGTTTACGCGCCCTTGTCTTCATTTTTCTTTTTTTCTTTCCCGGCTTCACCAAAACTCTTGATACCTTCGGCCAGATCCGCCAGCTTTTTATCGACCAGGTAATTGATTGACCCTGCCGGATAGTTTCCATCCGGCTGCCTGTCGCCCGCTTCTTTGCCGGTTAAAATTTCAATTCCATCGTCGATGGTCTTGACGGCATATATTCGAAATTGCCCTTTCCCGACCGCTTCGACGACGTCCTTGCGCAGCATCAGATCGTTAACATTGCTGTCGGGTATCATCACGCCCTGGTGGCCGTTGAGGCCTTTGTGGCGACAGCAGTCGAAAAAGCCTTCAATTTTTTGGTTGACACCGCCGATAGCCTGGATCTGCCCATTCTGGTTTACGGATCCGGTCACGGCGATATTTTGTCTGATCGGCACTTCAGCCAGGCTGGACAAAAGGGCGTAGATTTCCGTCGAGGAGGCACTGTCCCCGTCCACACCGCTGTAGGACTGCTCGAAGGCGATGCTGGCGCTCATGGTGAGCGGCTTGTCCTGGGCATACTTTTTGCGTAAATAACCGCCCAGGATCAATACCCCCTTGTCGTGGGTATTGCCCGACATGTCGGACTCGCGTTCGATATTGATTACCCCGGCGCGCCCCATGGAAGTAGAAGCGGTGATCCGCGATGGTTTGCCGAACATATAGTCTCCCAGAGAATAGACCGCCAGGCCGTTGAGCTGGCCGACAACCTCGCCGTCCGTGTCGATCATCAAGGTCCCGCGGTTGATCATATCCTGAATATGTTCTTCCATCAGATTCGAGCGGTAGATTCTGGCTGCGATGGCCTGGTCCACGTGTTTTTCCGAAACAATCTCTTTTTCATCCTGCCCGGCCCAGAAATCGGCTTCGCGAATCAAATCCGTAATCGCCGGAAAACTGGTGGAAATCTTTTCCTGCCGTCCGGTCATCCGCACGGCTTGCTCCACCAGCGCCGATACGGCCGTACGATCGAATGCCTTCAAGTCCTCCTCATCGGTAACCATTTTAACAAACTCCGCAAACTGTCCGATGCTGCGGTCGGTTCTGTTCATGGCGGTGTCGAAGTCGGCCCGGACTTTGAAAATCTTGCGAAAGTCCTCATCGTAGTGTCCCAGCTGATGGTAGAGAAAGGCATCTGCGACCACCATAACTTTGACGTTCAGGTCGATCGGTTCCGGCTTCAAACCGGTTGTGGTAAAAAAGTAATATGGGTCGAATGATTGTATTTCCAGCTTTTTGCTTTTCAGCGCCCGTTTCAGCGCCGGCCAGACACCGGGTTCCATGATCGCATCCCGCAGATTGATGACCAGATAACCGCCGTTGGCTCTCATCAGCGATCCCGCTTTAATCCTGCTGAAATCAGTGCGCCACACGCCCTTGCGGTCGACAATGCGTTCGATACTGCCGAAAATATTGCGATAGGTCGGGTAGTCCTCGATGATGATCGGCGGACTTTTCTGGCGGCTGTTATCTACCAGAAGATTGACTTCATATGGTTGGAACGGGTCGATTTCGGGGGCCGGGGAGCCCATCCCCGGTATTTCCGTCTGTTTGGGGGGAGCAAATATGTGCAGATTCTCGGCCATATCGTCGATCATATTACTTAGGTAGACTTTGATGCTTTCGTACGGGAATCTGTCGAAGATGGTCGCCGTCAACTCGTCGGCCATCTTATGAAAGGTGGCACGATCCATTTTTTCAAGTTTTTTGGCCACATCCCGCTGCAGGCTCTTTAATTCAAGAAAAATTTGATCAAGTTCATTCCGGAGGATTTCGTGTTTTTGTTTTATTTGTTCAAACTCATCGTCCGGGAATTTGCCCTCTGCCACCATTGCCTCGAGTTGCTCCATGGGCACTGGTTTGCCATCCACCAGAGGCATCACGGTCGGTCGCTTGAATTGACCGACCTGGACATCCACTACTACGAATCCCTGTTCTTTGACCTTCAGGTCAAGGGTTTTGAAAAAACTGCCGGCTTTTTTTTCATGGTTCTCCATGATCTCTTTTTTCATGTTGACGTATTCCTGACTTTCAAAAATCTGGGGGATCTCTTTTTTCAGCGTCTCCACCAGACTTTTAACCGCTTTTTTGAAAGCCGCACCGGATCCGCCCTGAAGCCGGATCAAAACCGGCGATTCCGGATTTGTAAAGCAATTGACATAACACAGATCATTCGGAACACGATCCTTTTTGGATATCTCTTCCAGCAGCTTTTTCACCGTTGCCATACGGCCGGTGCCGGCCATTCCCGTAACAAATACATTGTATCCGGGTTTGTCGATATTCATGCCAAAGCGAAACGCCGCCACGCCGCGCTCCTGCCCGATGATCTCAGTCAGCGGTTTCAAATCCCGGGTTGTTTCAAAGGACAGTGTGGCGGGATCCAGTCGCCAGCGAAGTTTTTCTAAAGCAACCTCAGCCTTCGATATTGTTTGGGGCATGTTGTCCTCCTTAATCAGTTTGTTCGCTTAGCAAAAAGGGCCTTATTTTAACTCGATATCGACGCCACGCGCTTTGACCGGCTTGCACTTGGGTAATTCAACCACGAGGATTCCATCCTTGAAGGTAGCCTTCACATTCTCGGCCACGATTCGGCAGGGCAGCGTCACGGTGCGTGAAATCGATTTGGATCTTTGGGTGACCCGCTCGGAAACGTCATCCAGCTCAACCGTTTCATCCCGGGTGTGCGCCTTGAGCGTCAACGCTTCGTCCGTGACCGAAATTTCAATATCCCCGGGTTTGATTCCCGGCAGCTCAGCTCTCAGGGTCACCGTTGTCTCTGCTACGGACACGGTCACGGGAGACAAATCCGTGATTTCCAGCAGGGATCTGGGAACCCCGAATTCCCGGCGAAACCGCCTGAACAGCAGATCCAACTCCTGCCTCATCCGGTCAAACTCCTGTTTTCTCCACAAGCTTAGCTCAGACATATAAAGACCTCCTTCATGTGACTTGATTATTGCATTGATGGTATCCCATTCGATTTTACAAGCTAAGGACTAATAGGCTGGGAAGCTGGGAAGCCTGGATGCTGGAAGGCAAAAAGCCCCAAAATGATTGAATCAAACCAGCCTCCCAGCTTCCCAGCAGCTGCTTTTGCTCCAGGTGCTCTACATCGTAATTGATCAACGAGATCTTGACCGCTTCTGTTTTTTTATCTCCGATGTGGACCAGACTGCCCGGTGCCATACCGGCTTTTTTCGATGTTTTTTTGATGAAGCGTGGCATCCGTGATTCACCTTTCGGATTAGATATGAAAATATCTGCGCCATCATTCCGAGACCCGACTATGCAATCAATTAGAGGTTTTACTGCCACAATCCATTTGCCGCCCAGGATCAAACCGATCCGGCCCGCCAAGACCGGCAGCAACGATCAGGCAATATCACTGGTTTTGGCTGGTAGAAACTTCATCTCCAATTATTGAACCAAAATTATTGATAACCTCCTCTACCATGACGGAATCCATGGACAGCCTCAGTTCAGGCAGCCTCGATCTTTTTCATATCCGCATGCAGTTTGAAAAACCGGCTTTCGGCCACCTCGCTGCCAATCAGAATCAGCTCATTGTTTGCATTGAAACGATAGGACGGATCCGGAGTGACACACATTTCCTGGCGGTCGCAGATGGCCACCACGTTGCAGCTGGTCTGGGATCGAATTTGGCTTTCAGCCAACGATTTATTCACATAAGATGGGGGCACCATCACCCGAAATATGTTCAATCCCTCGGCCAGCATTAACAACTGTTCCGGCTTGAGCAGGTTAAGGATGGTGGCGGCCGCCATGGAAGCATAAGACATCACCAGATCCGCGCCGGCCGTATGCAGTTTGGATATGTTCCTTTCGAGATTCGCGCGGCTGATGATCTGTGTTTCGGGCCTGAGCCGACGGCAGTAGATTGTCAGGTAAATATTGGTCGGATCGTCATGGGTGGTGATGATAATCGAAGGGGCTGTTTTAATCCCGGCCTTCATCAGCGTGTTGATGTCTGCGGCACTGCCGTGAATATAGCGTTCTCCTTCGATGAGATGTTGTTTCTTTTCGATGATGCGGTAGTCAATGTTGCGCTCCATCAAGGAATCGGCGGCGGCCCGTCCGACGCGCCCCCCGCCCAGGATCAGGACCGGGGCCTGGTTCTTTTGGGGTTTGCCGAATTTTTCGTCATATTCACCGAATTGGTCGGCGGATCCGGCCAACAGCAACACGGTGGTTGGATTTACAGTGGTCTGCGCATTGGGGATGATAAACCGGCCCCGTTCCCAGATGCCCACCACATTGATCCCGATCGTCTCGCGCAACTTGCTTTGCAGCAACGTTTTGCCTACCAGCGGTGTCCGCATGGCCGGTGCTTCGGCGATCAGGAGTGATTCTATCTTCCCGATCACGTTGGCCCGGGCGGTCGTGCCCAGGACCCTGCGGGCCAGCGACTGGCCCAGCATTTTGGTGAATTGAAAAACATGGGTGCTGCCGGCCAATTCGAGAATATCGACCGAGTCGGCGATATCGGCATTGGCCGCAATGGGAACCGTCTGAGAAATCTCCCGAATGGTAAAGGCGATGTTGGTGTTCGTCATGTCGTCGACATTGGCGAGCACCAGTGCGGCCTCGTCGACCTTCAGCCGCCGGTAGGTCTGCGGGTCACCCAAATCACCGACGGCCACCCTGAGGTTTAAATCCTGCAGCTCCAGTGCCTTTTGCACATCTTCGACTACGATGACGTAATCATGTTGATACTGGTCGAATTTTTCGGCCAGATTGAATGCCACCGATTCATCGCCGGCCAAAATGACATGGTCCCTGGTGCCTCCGGGCAGGTCCCGCGGCGCCCTGGCCCTGGCCTGGGCGTCCAGCCACGGCAGATAGAAAAACTGAATAAAGGTGAAGGGGAGCATCGTCAGCAGAAACACGATGCCCGACATGAGAACGATTATCGAAAATGTTTTGCCAAGATCGCTGGCAAACGTGATGTCGCCGAAACCCAGGGTGGACATGACCGTCAGGGTCCAATAAAATCCGGTGACCCAGCTGAACTCCCGGTTCTCATAAATCATCAGAAAGTGAAACAGGATGCTGTAAACCGTAACCATTGCAACCAGGGCAATGAAAAACCTGACCAAATTCCAAATGTTGCGTTCCTGCTTTCTCGAAATTAGATGGATGAGTTCGCTGAAGATAAGCTTCATTTTCATGGTCCGCTTTGTTTTAAACTAAATCTAGCTGTCGACGGTGGGCACAGCCCACCCTACCACTTTCTTCGTCATCCAGCATCAAGTATCCAGCATCCAGCATCTGCTCGTAATTAGCAACGGTCTCAAGTACATCGGTCAGGTTAGATTATTAGAATTAATGCAATGTTAAGGTAAACCTAAGGTGTAATCCGGCAATACCGTTCCAATTCCGATTTGTCCCTGTATTTATTGAGGAGGATGAACATCTTCATCATTTTTTATGCAACAGCTGGGTCAATCGTGACGTTCGCCCAGTTGCAGCGGCAAATTGAAACCGTGCAGTCGACCAAAGAAGTCAACGATAGGAGAACCAGCAGTTCGGATTTCTTTTGGAATATGGAACCGGGAGTTCCTGATTGCTGCAGCTAATTTTATTAGATACAGCCAATAGCACAATCAGTCTGAAATTGTTGGCCTTAGCCTATTACAGAAGAACGGTCCGTGTCAATTTTGAATGCGATAAAGGCCTTATTGGGTTTTTCTGACAACACGTTAAAAGTTGCTGTTGGTTTCAGGTGTTAGGTGTCGGGTTTCGGGTGTCGGATTTCAGGTGTCCGTGTCAAAGTCGCCAAATCTCTTTTGAAAATACATTGGAATGACGAATTTCGAATGTTGATTGATCCACCGAAGGCGGAGTGGATTCGCTTGGGGCTTCGCTCTTTGGGCTTCGCTTTCAGCTACGACCCAACACGTCGAGCTACGACCCCACACGTCGCTCAGTCGTTTTAAAATAGACAGGATACATTATTCGATGTTCGATGTTGGACGTTCGATGTTCGACGTTCATTAGTTTCTTATCTTTGATCAGACTGGCCTTTTTTTGGCCAGAGACAGCGCTCGTGTGAAACTACATCTACATTAATCCCAAGAAAGGGATTTTAAATCGTTCTCGTCCTCGGGTTTTTAAAGCGGCTCAAAAGCGTCGAGGACAAGCACGAGCACGAGGACGAAATGGTCAGTGAGTTCGTAGGGAGTTGATATTGCATACTCCTTGAAATGTTATTTTTCGGATAATCGAGGGACGGATGTGCATTCAGTGCCGGAATTAAGTCGAGGTGTCCTTGATTTCAGCAGGTTGATTCGCCGAATTGGAAACGACGTTAACCTCCAATCGTCCGATCTGGTCGAGATGCACGTCCCGCTGGGGAAACGCAATTACGATACCGGCCCGGCGGAATTCTTCATCGATGGCAGTATGAAGTTGGTGCGAAATTCTAAATCGCTTCATCGGGTCATCGATAAAAATCCGCAGCTCAAAATTTAAACTGTTGTCTCCAAATCCTAGAAAAAGAGCAGACGGTTCAGGCTCACTCAGAACCTCCGGATTCTGTCTGGCCACTTTGAGCAGGAGTTCGCCCGCCAGAGCGGTATTCGATCCATATGCAATGCCCACGGGTACGATGATCCTCAGAACATTATCGGAGAGTGACCAGTTGATCAATTCACCGGTGATAAAGTTCTTGTTGGGAACGATCAATTCACGGCGGTCCAGGTCCCGCACCGTAGTGGCACGAATTCGGATCCGGGTTACGGTACCGTTGATCTGGCCGACTGTTACAAAATCTCCAACACGGTAGGGACGCTCAAACAGGACAATCAAACCCGATACGAAATTGGCGACAATCTCCTGCAATCCGAAGCCCAGTCCGACACCGAGGGCGGCGATGAGCCATTGCAGACTGGACCAGCGAATACCCAGGGTGTTGAATGTCAGGATCGTACCCACCCCGACAATCGCATAGCGGCAAAGGGTCGTGAAGGCATGCCGCGCACCGGCATCCATGGGCAGTTGTTGCAGGATCGTGATTTCCAGCACGCCCGGAAGATTTCGTGCGGACACATAGGTAACGGCGCTAAAAATGACGGCCATCACCAAATTCGTCAATGTGATTGGAACCGATTTGGTGATGCCATCGATCTCCATGCTGTAGGACCACAGGCCGACGTCGCCGACAATTTTGAGGGCGGGCAGCACCTGGTGCCAGATTACCCACAACCCGATCAGGGCCGCGAACAGGATCAACGTGCGCAGCAGGGCCCGGGTTTGCTCGTTGATCTGGGCAATGCCGATCTCCGGCTCTTCGACAACCCCCGGGTCTTCGCCAGCGCCGGCGTCCTCTGCCTGCTGGCCCTCGACGCGTGCCACCTCGGCCTGCCGCTTGCGCCGGACCTTTTCCAGAGCCAGGCGCCGCCGGGTTACATACAGCCAGCGCAGGACCAGACTGTTGATGACTATCAGTACCAGAATGAGCCAGATCGTGTATCCCAGTCGCTGATTCAGGGCCATCGCCGAGTAGTAGTATCCCATCCCGGCCAGCAGGCACAGAACCAACGGAGCTCCCACTGCGAGCGGATACCAGAGATATCGAAATCGAACGAGCCAGCTTTCGCGGCGGCTGCGAATCAGTCTGACGATAATTTCTCCGGAAAAACGCAACACCCGGGCGACGAATACAGACAACGCGATCATAACGGATATCAGCGCCAACCTTCCCAAAGAATCGATGTATTCAACTTTGTTCTGGGTCCGAACAACGGCGACGATGAAACTCAGCGGCACGGCAATCTGCATCAGCCATATCAGATCGTGTCGCAGGGTTTTGCGTATTCCCTCGCGCCACTTGAAATGCGCATCCCCGAGACCGTCCTCGCGGCACATCGCATATACAAAGTAGAGCGTCGCAAAGGTTTGGGCACCAATCATCAGCCCCTGGCCGACCGCGCGAGTAAAATCATGGGCCGTGGGTAAATTGGACAGCAGCCATCCGGCATAGCCCATAACGATCGGCCAGCCGAGGGCCACCAGTCCTGTCAATCCTAGTGCCTGCATTGTTGCCGTAAAAGTATCCGTTTGCACGGAAACAACTTTTTGGGCCAACCGCGGCAAATTCAGCCGGGACCGATTCCGCAAACCGATCACAAATCCTGCGACCAGCAGTGCCGAAAACCAGGCCACGGGATTTCGCTTCAGGGAACGCCCGAAGTCCTGAACAACCTGCCACCAGTTGGACGGACTTGCAATCCAGGCCAAAGCACCGGGGATATTTTTGAAATCTGTAAGGCCAATGCTTTTGGCGCTTCGTATCCAAAGCAGGTGGCCGTCAAGAAATCGAGCCAGTTCTTCGGCTTTAGTGGCGATCTCCTGCTCGATAAATTCGAGACTTTGAATATTTTTAAAATGCCGCTGGTACCCGGCCTGCAGTTTTTTCAACAGGACTCGCCGATCGTTCAACAGGCGGCGCAGCTCCTCCTTCAGGTACTCTTTATCGGCTCCTGAAACTAATATTGAAGACTCGATCACTCGTTCAACGGCCTGATCGATGTCGGCGAGTTCTCGCCGTTGACGATCGAGATTGATCTGGGTGGAGCGAATCTCGCCGATGAGCTCCTGGCGTCGCGCGGATTCGCGGCGGTAGTTCAGGATGCTGGGCAGGGACTGACGCTGTTCAAGCAATGCCAGGCCGATGGTTTCAGTATGGATCGGTTATTTCACCTGTTCTTGCGCCAGGGCAACTTCCTCATCCAGCAGCTGCAACCGGTCTCTTTTCTGCTGCAGTATTATGGCAATTTTCGCCTCTTCGGCTGTAATTTCCTCCAGCATTTTTCCCAGCTTGATGTTCCGGTCAAACTGTTCCTGAATAAAGGGCGGTAAATCGACTGCCAGCTCTTTGGCCTGTTCGGCCGCGACGCGCTCCTCCCTGGCTTCCAATTCACGAATGCTCTGAACCCGGGCCTGCCAGTTTTTCAACAATGATTCCTGACGAGCCACTTCGCGGGCCGCCAGATCCCGTTCGGCCGTAATCAGGGCCACCAACGGGTCGTGATTGACCAGCATTTGCTCATATGCTTTGATTTCCGCCTGGCTCATATCCTGCTCGGCCATAAGCGCTGTTCGGCGAACCTCGATCACCAGCGGTGATTCGTCGGCGGGTGGTGGGATTTTCAGTTCGTTTTCGATAGCAGTCAATCTTTGCTTGGCGCGTGAGATATCCTGCTGTAATTGTTCCGGTCGTCCACTTTGCTCATTTAACTGGTCCTTCCAGCTGTTCAAATTTAGCTTTGCGCCGGCAAGATCCGCTTCCGCCTTGCGCAATTGCTGTTCAAGTTCCATGGGCTCCATTCTTGAAGCCTTGGTTTCAATGGATTGCTTTTCCGGCATCGGGCGCTCCAACTTCCGTTCGATTTCCAGGATGCGCTCGAGTGCGGTTTGAGCCATGCGGGCAATTTCTTCATTGCTTCTATTCAACTGCTGTTCTCTTTCGCGAAAGCGGATGGCACTGTCCAACAGACGCAGCACACTTTTCTTGAGGGGCTCGCTCAAATCGCCCGAGTTCTCGACTGAATCACGTCTGGCTTTCAGCTCAGCCAGACTCAGTTCGCCCACATCTTGGGCATCTTGAATCGGTTCGGGATTATTACCGGCATTTGGTTGCTGAACCTGTGAAAAAGACGGGTACGGAAAGAGCAATACCAATAGAAAAAGAGATATGGCGGCAAAGCATTTTGGTGGTCTACAGTACATGGGATGTTGATTCCTTCTTGGGTGCTCGACACTCTTATTTGCAATAAAAGCAGTGTAAGCGTTGACTGGTTTAAGGTTTACCATTCAGGGTTATCGCTGTTTGTCGGTAATTGCAAATTTGGCCGCACCGTTTTTTGCGACAGGCTCCCAACGTATTTAACTGTCTCAGCTTTTATCGGGTGTGCCTTGGAGTCCGTATATCAATGATTTCGATTGGACCGGAACCCTAACCTTCGAACCTTGCGTGTGGTGTCGTAGCCCGGAGGGCGAAGCCCCAAAACCAGAACCCCTGAACGGTCAATAAGAAGTTAAATACCTTTCAGCCGCCTGTCCAGAATATCGGCTCCGGTGATCACGCGTTTTTCTTTTCGTGCCCAGACCAGAATAAGTTGAAAAGAAGAAAACCGTATAGCGGCTGTACGCCCAAGTACTGCCCAAACCCAAAGGGTGGGAAGAAATATGCGCTCAAGCGCCATGGTGTTAAACCCACTTACATAAAGCGCAAAGGCTTTAGGCCGTTGCAGTTGAATTGGCGTGGTTTTATAATTGATGCGTTGTTTCGTGCCGGTGATGTCCATAGCAACCATGGCCAAGACGTTGAGAAAATGCTGCGACGCCGAAATAAAAAAAGGACTCAACAAAAAGTTTGCTAAGTCCTTGATTTAGTTGGTGGGCCGTGAAGGAATCGAACCTTCAACCTACTGATTAAGAGTCAGGTGCTCTGCCTAGTTGAGCTAACGGCCCTGTAATCGTTTAGCGGTGATAGGGGCGATAGGTACCAAGTTTGTCGTTCGATGTCAATCGGTTTTTTAGGGCCAAGGGTTGAAAACAGAATATGAGCACTTCGTTTTAGGAGCGCTTCGCTTGAGGAGCGCTTCGCTTGAGGAGCGTCCCTCCGGGACTTGATGAGCGGCCCGGAGGGCCTGGATGAGGCTTCGCTTGAGGAGCGTTCCTGCGGAACTTGATGAGCGGCCTTGAAGGCTTCGAGGAATAAGATGGAATATTCCGAATTTGCCTAAAGCGCAGCGCTCCTCAAGCGCAGCGCTCATCCAGCGAAGCGCTCATCCAGCGAAGCGCTCATCCAGCGAAGCGCTTTTTTAGCATCTTTGGGCCGCGCCCTATGAGCTATCAGCTATGAGCTATGAGCTATCAGCTGTGAGCTATGAGCTACATCTCATCTCCGCCAGGGTGGGCGCTCGCGCTTGCGTTTGGGTTTTCTGATCCGCTTGCCGTCCTGTTTTCGGCCGGCAGAAGGTCCGCTGCGCTTGCTTTTGGGAATCGTGGCTGACTGAGGATCGTCCATGTCGATATGGTAGCTTCCGGCCGGTTTTCTGGAAGGGCCGGCTGCGGCTGCGTCCGACTTTTTCAACAAAGGCTTGTCTTTGGGCAACGGGGGGCCTGTAAAACATTGCGCCGGTATAAAATCAGCCAGATAGATATCTTCGCCTGCCTGAAAAAAAACGACTCCCTGATCCATCGATTTTTGCGTCTGGATGGTCAACATGACGGCCGATCGATCGATGCGTTTGCCGATTCGTTTTGCCATCTCCCGGTCTGATGATAAAATTACCTGGGGATGCCTGCCGGGCCGAATCCCTTTTTCGTATACATGGGGGTAGGCTTTTTGGCGCACGCAGGTGTACAGCAGCTTGGGCGGATCCATGGCATAGCCGGGCCGGGGCAAATGATCTCTTATGGTTGACCGGACGGAGTTGTCCGAAATTTCAAATGGATGATTCGGCACGCTGAGGATGATTTCATCCAGGTGAGCGCGGCGCACGTATCTGAAACCTTCTTCTTCTCCAACGGCCTTCAGAAATTCCTTGATCTTGACGAAACCGTCACGATCCGGGACCAGTCCGAATTCATCCGGCCGCCGGCTCAGGATATAGTCGAAAAATTTTGCCAGCTGCTTGGGGGAACGCTGAATAGCCATAATTATCTTCGCTTCGCTCAGAAATTGAGCGCTTCGCTTGACGAGCACTGCGTTTGACGAGCGCTTCGCTTTATGAGCACTTCGTTTTATGAGCGCTGCAACAAATGAGCACTTCGTTCTAAGAGCGCTGCAACAAATGAGCATTTCGTTCTAAGAGCGCTGCGCTTTACGAGCACTGCAAAACATGAGCACTTCGTTTGATGAGCGCTACGCTTTATGAGCACTGCGTTTGACGAGCGCTTCGCTTTAGGCAAAAGCGGAAAGGAACGCTGCTCAAGCGCAGCGCTCCTTCAGGCCCTCGGGGCCGTGCATCAGGTTCCGAAGGAACACTCCTCAAGCGAAGCGCTCATCCAGCGCAGCGCTCATCTAGCGCAGCGCTCCTCAAGCGAAGCGCTCCTCAAGCGAAGCGCTCTTTGAGGCCGAAGGGCCGCTCGGTTGAGTGAAACTCAACCCCTCTTGACCCGAATTATACTATCTGATACTTTGTCATCCGATTTTAATTGTCAACTTGTTTTAAGCATATTATGGGTTGATTGGTTCAATGTTCAAGGTTCCCGGTTAAGGTGCTTTAACGGCTTATAATCATCATTTAATGGATTAATCGGGGAGGATATTTTGCTTCACCCCCTTGAAGGAAAGCGAAAACCCCCAACAATCAATTATAAATTCCTGTATGCCAATATTCAACAACCTTTGAACCCTGAACCTTGAACCCTGAACCCTGAACCTTTTTTACAAAGAAAGGATCTGAATACTATGAATTTTAGCAAATCCCAATCATTGTATGAACGCGCTGCGCAAATTATTCCCGGCGGCGTCAACAGCCCGGTGCGGGCCTGCAAATCCGTGGGCGCTGATCCGCTTTTTATCGACCGCGCCGACGGGTCCATGATTTATGATGCCGACGGCAATCGCTACATTGACTACATCGGTTCCTGGGGGCCCATGATCCTGGGGCACCGGCATCCGGCAGTGGTGGAAGCCGTCAACGCCGTTCTGGACAGGGGAACCAGTTTCGGCGCACCGACCGATTTGGAGATTCAGCTGGCCGAAATGGTGATCGACGCCGTCGCCTCGGTGGATGTCGTACGCATGGTAAACTCGGGCACCGAGGCCGCAATGAGTGCCATTCGCCTGGCCCGCGGCGCTACCGGGCGGGATCTGGTAATTAAATTTGACGGCTGCTATCACGGTCATGCCGACACGCTGCTGGTGGCTGCCGGTTCCGGGGTGGCCACCCTGGGCATCCCGGACAGTCCCGGCGTGCCGCAAGATGTCGCCAAACATACCCTGTCGCTGCCCTTTAACAACATTGAAGCCGTCGAACAGGTATTGAAAGAACAGGGCGATCGGGTCGCCTGTGTCATTATCGAACCGGTGGCCGGCAACATGGGGCTGGTGCCGCCGGCGGACGGATACCTGAAAGCATTGCGGAAGTTGACGGAACAGCATGGAGTGATCCTGATATTCGATGAAGTCATGACCGGTTTCAGGGTGGCTTACGGCGGGGCCCAGACGCTTTACGAAATCACGCCCGATCTTACCTGCTTCGGCAAGGTCATCGGCGGAGGGCTGCCGGTGGGCGCCTATGGCGGCAAAAAAGAGATCATGTCGCAAATTGCGCCCCAGGGATCGGTCTACCAGGCCGGCACGCTTTCCGGCAACCCGATTGCCATGAGTGCGGGAATCGCGACCCTTGAACAGCTAAAGAAAGACGGGTTTTATGAATCCCTGGCCGCAAAATCAGAGCGCCTGGCAGCCGGACTGGCCGAGGTCTCCCAAAAAGCGGGAATCGCGACCCGGGTCGGCCAGGTGGGATCCATGCTGGGGATGTTTTTCAACGATCGGGATGTGACGAATTTTGAAGAGGCCAAAACCTGCGACCTCGAGCGGTTCAGCGCATTTTACCAGGGGATGCGGGACGCGGGAATCTATATTGCACCTTCTCAATTCGAAGTTCTTTTCCTTTCAGCCGCCCACACTGATGAGGACATCGATGCCACCATCAGCGCAGCGCAACAGGCACTCGCGAACCTGAGAACCTAACCCGGATAAACCGGAAATACGAAACTCGAAATACGAAATTCGAAACAAATTCGAAATCTCAAAATTCAAATGTCTCAAACGACATTACCGTCGTGAAAAAGTTAGATACAATTCCAATCTTAGTAGATGCTTGTTTGTTAATGTTTACAAAGATGCCAACGAAATGTTTGCACAATTCGCGCAAAACTGACTTGGTAACTGTCTAACGGGTAGGTGAAAATTCCGGCATTGAACCACCACTTCTAGCACTTCTAGCGGTGGACCCGATAAGGTTCTATCGATGCGGTGAGAGTCAAATGAGGCTTGAATAAATACGAAGCACGAAATTCGAAACAAATCATAAATTCGAATGTGCCAATGTTCAAAACGGTTGAAAGCAGATGATGAAAGCAGTGCCTAAATCAGATCAACGCGTTTATCGCCATATTCCGATTGGATCGGGATTTGTTTTTGTCATGGGGATTTTTGTCATTTGAAATTGTTTCGTGGTTCGTGCTTCGGATTTCGGATTTAAAATGGCGCATCAATAGTCTTGCCCCCTTCCGGGGAGCCTCCTGTGGCCTCCCGCTCAGCGATAAGAGCTCTCACTCATCCGCCAAATCAAGCCGGTGCCTCCCCCGGAAGCCACCGGCTTTAATTTTTTTTGCTTTAATTTAAATTAGTGATATAATTAACCCTACAACGAAAGTTATATATAAATAATTGTTGATTATGGTCACATAATCTGTTATACTCCGAAACTAAATCGAAAAGGAGGCAGATTATGTTACCAGAAATTAGGAACCAGGAATATTTATTTTC
>Ga0209367_1002689_pt1 | contig 23687 bp, 15 predicted proteins | sample WorMetLIZISLAND2_FD_187412 | JGI IMG/M metagenome (GOLD analysis project Ga0209367, IMG submission 187412) | Marine gutless worms symbiont microbial communities from Max Planck institute for Marine Microbiology, Germany - Olavius geniculatus... ... | reverse complement strand
AGCCTGCAACACAATAATAAAGAGGTTTCATTATCTCCGCCAAGTGTGAACGTAGTGAACATTGGAGGAGATTATGAGATTGGTCATTCTGTCCGTCGTTCCGTGTGTGTGTGTGTGTGTGTGTGTATGTCTACGACTGTGTGTACATGTCTTTGATTTGAGGCGCCATATCTGCATAACGGTGCCAGACAGACGCATGGTCACAATGTACACCGTGTCTCAGAAAAAAACAGCCAAAATTGTTTTTGTCGTAACTTTGTCAAATTTTCACCAGCTATAACAATTTTTGGCAAAAAGATGGCCTAAAAAATAGAATTATGTAGGGTGCACTCATTTTCCACCTTATTTAGTTTATGTCCACGCACTACCGCGTAAAACATAGATGCTCCAAATTGTTGCATAACGGAGTTATGCAACAATTTGGAGCTGAGTTGTATCAAGTAAACGTTTGAATGACTTAATTAAACATAAAATACGCTAAAATCTGAATTATTTTGCAGAATTATAAATTTGTACAGCAACTTGCTTGCAACATAACATAATTTATGCCCAATGAGTGTACCACGTAGAAAGACAGTGGCTTCGATGCAACGCGACGGGCTGATAGCGGAATCAACGATCGACTGATGTGATCAAGTGACATTCGCTCATCGATTAGACACGTTTTGAGCTCATCAGTCAACTATGTTGTTGTCTGCTGTTTTTACCAAAAAATATTTAATACCATAAAATTACTAAACCACGTGGCACCCTCTGTCGAACTGATGATGCAAAAATGAGCAATCTCATACAAATAGCCACAGCGTAATGTAACAATATGGAGCATCTGTATTTCGCAAGGTAGTGCGTTAACATAAATTAGGTGAGGAGATAAACGAGTGCAGGCTACATAATTTAATCGTCTTGGCCACATGTTTGCCAAAAATTATCGAAGTTGGTAAAAAATTTTACAAAGTTATGACAAAAACAATTTTGACTGTTTTTTTTGAGACACGGTGTAGTAGTTGTAGTTGTACTGTTTAAATTACTTCACTTGAGGGAGATATGCACGCTTACGAGCGCCTTCTAGTTTATTTATTTATTCATTATCGTCGTCGTCGTCGTCATTTTATTTGTTAAAATGCAAGTATAGGTACATAAACAACTCATAAAACACAGCTGGCTAGACAAACTACGCTCAAAAGAGCACTTTCGGCAGCGTTAATTAATAGCTCACATAATCTGAAATAACTAACAATAGTGCGTGCGAGTTAAAATCACATAAAATAAACAAAATCGCATTACACAGACGCAGGAAAATCAACGTTATTCAATAAACTGTTAAAACTTCACAAAAAAGAAAAATTAACCGTAAACGGCAAAAAATTCTACAGAACTCTGTCAACATTTTTTCTTCATTCTTTTTTATTTAACAGAATGTACACGTACCTCCTTGTACTGGTGGCTGTCGAGACGAAAGGTGGGGCGCACCCGTTGAAATGTCATGTCGAATCTCGGGATGGAACGAAGCTGGCGCACCAGCTCCGTGATTCGTGCTTTTATCTCCTCGGTCGCCATGCCATCTGCCTCGTCACAGAGACTCAGATATAAACATGATTAGGCTTTGTTAGGCATGCAAAAATGTGAGCAGCGGGCCCTCGCATAAATTTTTCGCTCGAGAAATAATTCAGTAAGTAGGCTAAAGTCGCAAAGTTCAGATTTCGCACCCCGGCGCACAGACTCCCGCCAGTTCAGAGAATGTCGTGCTGCACCGAATGAAATTTTAAATGCCGAAGCACGCCACGAAGAGGCCTCACGGGCTGGAAAATGTCGAGCTGTTGTTCGACATTCTCTGCCCTGTGTGGGCCGCGTTTTTGTGGGACCCTGCTCGGTCGAACATGCTGAACATACCTAAAACCGTTTATGACGGTCTCGTGCATAAACGCTGCCGGTGTCGCTGATGTGATGCAGCATCCAATGCTGCTGCTGCTGCTGCGCTGCTGCTGATGCTGAATGTAGCAGCAGATGCGACCAGCAGCCGTATCAGCAGGCCTGTACGGTACCGGTATTGATTCTGTACTGTAGGCTACGCCTGCAGGGTGGTGCGAAATAACCTGAACATTTTCCTTACGTCCGAACGCGAGCAGCATTACAGCCAACCATGGTTGTGTATGTTGTGAAATTTCCGGAAATTTTCGGCGGAATTTTTTGGCAAATATTTCGAACAGTGGCCGGGATGACAGAACTTTCAATACTGTAAAGATATGTTTCGAAAATTATTCTTCGTTGTTGCAGTGCATTGTTGCGTGGCATTTGGATTATTGTACAAGGCAGATGTCGCATATAGATTATACATAAAATTCATATTGACATCTTTCAGTCTCATACATGATATCACATGGACTCTATGCGACTTTGCAATTAGAGTAATTCCTAACTTTTTCAGAAATTCCCCTTCCCCCCCCCCAAAAAAAAAATTGGAACAAAATCCTAAGTGTGTTTTGGAAAAGTTACAATTACTACCTCCGTAAACGAAGGCGCAAATTTTTACTTACTTGTAGCACATGGGTCCTCAGATACAAAAACTTTACACGTAGCCTGTTATGAGGATGTTATGATTGTAATGACTTTATTTACTGACATTTTACTACAACGCCCGTCATTGTATAATGACAGTTTATCGGTTATTTTGTACAGACTTTTCACTCGACGTCATGTTTTAAACTGCTGTATTAAAAAGTTTTGAAATGTGCTGCACCGATCGACGACATATGCAACCTGCAAGTGAATTTCTCCAGTGGGTGGTTTGTGGAGTGGCTGGTTGATCGTCTTGGTGCATGTCATTTCGCCAATAACGCCAGCGTACTCGGCGTATATTATACTACACAGAGCCGGCTTCAGATTTGATTAGGCTTTATCCGGTAACTAACTACGGTAACTAAATGGTCGTAAAGTTTAGATTTCGAAATATAACGTACATGCAGAGCCCCCAGGCCAGAGAATATCGTGCAGCAGCAAGTAAACTTGAATGACGCAACATGCCATAAAAGCCCCACAGGCTCGGAAATGTCTAACATTCTCTGGCCTGTTGGGCGCCCCGTTTTGTGGAGCCCCTGTTCGACCAAGCATGGTGAATATGCTGAACATGCCTGAATCCGTCTCTGATGCTTCACTTTTTATGCGCCACTCCGTATGTACTGTTGGCCCTGCAGACGACTGCGACGCTTAGTCGATGTATTATTTAAACAGACCTGGAATCCAACCAAATGTGAAAGAAAAACGACGAAAAAGTGTCGAGTCCGAATTGAAATATGTGGAGTATAACTTGCGGCAGATGTAACTGCTTTACAGTAAACAAGAAATCAGAGCTAATGCTCATGAGAGTGCGAGAGCCTATAGCAGTTTCTGTTCGCAGGTAATCTTGGTCCATCTTTATCCATTTCGTCGCAATTCACTTTTTTGCAGCAAAATTCGCCAAAAAAATCACTAGAAACCCCTATTTTTAAGGTTTAAGGTTAATCGGTGTTATCAATGTTGACAATCCTAAGAAGCTCGTCGCTTGTGCTTGTTATGTTAAGCATCATGTCTGTGCCTATTTGCAACCGTTTTTACGCTAGACAAGCCAACAGCAGATAAATAACCATTTTAAAGGAGACCCCTCTTTGACACCCGCGTGCGCGGGCCTTTTTGAACATAGAGGGTCCGGACTTGGATTGCTAAAATTGACATTTAATGCTGAAAATTTAATATGCAGGTTGTCTTGGTCTATCTTCGGCCATTTCGGCGCAATTCACTCTTTAAATGCGGATCACAGCCCAAAATCGCAAACAATTCACTAAAACTCCTTATTTTGGAGATTCAAGGTCATTCAAGGTCATCAAAGCTCGTCGCTAGTACTTGTTATGATAAGCAGCATGTCTCTGCCTATCTCTGCAACTTTTTTTTACGTTAGACGAGGCAATAACGGTAGAATAACGCTTTTTAAGGGGTGTGTTTTTTCTCCCCCTTGTTCATGGGGTCCCCCTTCACCCAGTGGCATAAAAATTTGTCACGAAATACTAGAGACTTAATGAAAACCCAAAATCTCTGTCTCACCTAGACTTGGATCGGCACCGGGACGTGACGGACAGACACCAAGACACCAGGACAGAATTACCGTAGCTAATACGCGCTATAGCTATACCAACTATAGCTATGCTACTCTCGTGCGTAAAAATGACCGGGGGGTTTTGCCTACTGAAAGACTTCCCCCGGAATCCGTCCTATGTGGAGTCCAAATATTCTTAGGCCATACATTACACCACACTGCGATGACCCGTTTAATTTAGCCGTATTCATGAATACTGCGTAAATGTTTGTGTTGCCACTACCATAATTAAATTACTTTGCCAATGAAGTTATGCTTTCATAGTGGTCGCCGACTGTGCATTTTTTGTGCAAAACGTTAAAAAATTATAATCGATGCCTGTTTTTATCTCAGGCAACGGTGTCGTAAGAGACAGAAAGTTGCAATTTTTCGACAGATGAGATTGCATGTGTTTTGGGGGTGACTGAATTTGCAGGACCTGGAATTTGAAGGACCAGAAAACTTCAAAGCCCGGAATTTGAAGAACTGGATTTTGGCCGACCAAATCGCGAGGGTGGATTTTGACGGACAAATTGCAGGGGTAGATTTTGACGGACCGTGAATGTGATATGAACAACAACAGTAACAGTGCAGCCTAATTAAGTCGTGTGAGGTTCCCACGCTATTTCAACCGGCTACTTGTTTCCACATCAGTTAAATAGTCGAAAAACCATGTCAATTCTGCTGCGACAAACTGGACATCCACTCCCCATCGCAACGAGCCTGTCTGTGCAAGAAGTGCAGAATCTTGCATGTTCACAAGGAACAAATGCCACTGGTGTTCGATTCTGCACTTTGCATACTTCACAAAGGTCTGACACGTTGTCGACTGCAGGACTGCTGTCGCTGCTCTCACTGTCCGTTAAGTTCTCAGCACTCGAGCTGGTTGTTGACGACGCGGTTGACGACGCTGTTGACGACGCTGCTGCCGTAACATAAACACTGTTGTTGGCCTTGCGATTTGGTTGGCCTCTCACTTTCCTGGCCCGTCATCATGCAGGTCCATTTATAAATTTGGTCCGTCAAAACCCAGGCCCGTCAAAATCCAGCTTTGCGATTTGGTCTGTCAAAATCCAGGTCCGTCAAAATCCAGTCCTGCAAATTCAGCGCCCCGGTGTTGTCAAGCTTTTCATTTTGCCGCTAAGTAGGCCTATCTCTAAAAAAGGGATTTCAAAGCATAAATATTTATTCTTTGAAGATTATCCGACAGGTTAAGATTAGAGAGACAATTGTCTTTATGCCTCCTGTCACGCCGCCACTGCCTCTAGGGGCTTTTGGGCACGATCTGAATCTGTTTTGTGAATTCTGGATAAATCACTTACCACATTCTTTACTGTTAGCACAATGGGTGAGGTCAAGTTTTGCTAAGATTTTAGTCTAAGACTAAAGTCTAAAACCGAAGTCCGATATACTTGGCTTGGAATTTTTAAACTTTGGTCTAAGACTGTAGGGTCTAATCTTAAAAAAGTCTTAGCGAAACATTGTCGAGAATTCAATACATAGGCCCTATTTTGATCACTGGCGGGGAGAGAAGGTTTCCGTGGCTTGAATTGCCTATCTCGAGAACCAGTGATTGGGGAAGATCTCGGCTTACTTTTCCACAAATACCAGCCTTGCCATTTATGTCACTTTCTTTCAATGATCGACATCAAATAGGTTATAACCTTCGTGGGGGCCTGATCGAAAACAGCAACGCTCTGAAAGAAAATAATATTTATTTTCAACAACATGCACGATGTACAGCAATAGCTTTTGTTTATACATCACAATGAAATATTCACACAGCAACAATCAATATTCGCCCATTCAGTAGACTTACATCTACAACATCTACACATTTCCAGACTAATTCGAACACAGTCACATTTACTTATCAGCTCAAAGTCACAAAATCGCACATACAATAGCAGTAAAATATTTCGCAAAATTTAAAACCACAAAATGATAGTCAGTGTTTTTTGAACACGGTATGGCTATACAATGTAACTCTATTTGTCAGTAATATGCAAAAAGCTGCACTGAACAAATTTATGATAAACCCACTTTCTGCTGTTAACAGTTCAGGGATACAACATGATTGTATTTGCCAGCAACAAACCAGTAGAAGCTTGGCCTCTTATAGAGCAATAGCCAATTATAATTCTCGCTTCTTATTTCATAGCTATACGAAACTTAGCAGACCACCAAGCCTCGAGAATTACTTCATATTTGTTATTTATCGCACGTGTGCGACACAATTAAACGCGTATTTGTGAGTAAATTATAAGCAAATATTGCGGCTAATAAAAAAAAGTTTAGTAATTTTTATACAAAAACGAACTAAAATGCAAATATGTGTTCTTGCATTATATTGTTCTTTTTTAGTCATAGTCGCACCGGTTATTCATTGGTTGATACAAATCAACCGGGTTATTTTAGACATTTTTCCGGAGCTGGAGTTATTCAAATAATTTGTCCCCAATCCGCGTGGCGCGTATGATGCCAAATATACGTAGTCAGCCAGTTGAGCTATATTATAGCGAATCCCAAACAAAAGCCAACTGCTGGTCAATCTTATCTTCCGCACTTACACACGGATTAAGCATGAATGGTAACCCGAAAAAACAATAGCCCACCAATACGTGGCATACAATATAGACGACACTTCTTGGAAAATCAGCAGAAAACTACTTCCGTTAAATAAATAAATATAACGAATTTATACATAAAAATAATAACTTTATTCAGCTGGAGCATAACACAATCGAAAACACCCTTTCAGGTATATACGCAAAATCCAGTGAGACCGATCAACAAACGCTAGGGAATGAGCAAGTCTACTGAGTCGGAAAATACTAAATTATACGCAAAGCAATTCCTAAGTGGCAATTGCTCGCTTGTCGATTCATAAGCTTTTTTCACAAACAGATATCCAGAGATTATTCACGCAGCTAAATTTTAAAATATCCAAAATCATCTGCATTTTCAAATTTCGTTCAAAAAAGCGAATATCGTCATAAATTAAAATATTCTGCATAATCCGCTGCGAGTAAACAACTGCTGTATAACTCAAACGTTTATGCCAAATACAATATATTATGCAAAACTGGACAATAGTATATGGGCGTCAGGCCAAAACTATTGGGAGCCATATCTGGAATCAGTCTAAAGATAGCCAGAGTTTCACTTATCAATGGATTGTCACCGCGGCCCACCAAATCCAAACCATATTTTATGTTATCTACCCCCACCCAGCCATGACAATGAGCATTTTATAGTTTAATGATTAGCATTAGTTTAATGATTTAATGAAGTTTAATGATTGTGTACATTTAAAAAAAATCATTCTGAATCAAAGTAAGCCACTTTACAATCGACGAAAAACCGTAAAACAAAAAGTTCTAAAAACGTCAGTTTTACATTCACGCTAATTCAGACAAATAATAGAAAATTTTAGATTTTTACATTTTACAAATACATTTGACTCATCGCACCAAATTGTATGGGTCATGGCCCCGAGACTGGCCAGACACCTCGCAGCAACCGCATAAGTCTACAGCCAGCCTTAGTCCATGAAGTTTTCAGTCATGCACGAAAACTGCACAAAATCGCACGTTCACATTCACGTTCGTTATAGCTACAATCACAACATATATAGACCTAAGCCAGATAATATCATCATTATGCGACGCAAACGGCATTATCTAAATTTAGGCTCAAAACTCTTCCAGGCGAAAGACTGACTACAGAGGCGCTTGTTATGCGGTTGTCCTAATAGGCCGAGTTATACCCCGTTTACACGATCGAGCAAACGTCGAGCAAATGCATTCAAAATACACGTGCTAATTGCTCGACGTCTGCTCGACGTCTAATGCCAATTAGAAAGGCGGGCGGGTTGTAACTGCAAGGCCTATATATTATGTATTTGGTTATTTCTCTCTGTGTTTTATTGTTTTAGTCTGTCTTTCTTTTTTAGCACTGTATTGTATTTGTATTCTGTATTATTGCTGCACCCAGAGTGCGAATAAAGATTCTTATAACACGTGATCAGCTGTGGACTAAGCCTAGGCCTACATTTGAGCCAGGGGCGGGTTCCATCAAACCTGCTTGCAGAGATGTGTGGACTGCGGACCCGTCCGTCCGCGGACGCAGATCCGCAGGATTTTGTGCGGACGCGGACTGACGCGGATCCTGTTCCATGACAAGTGTTTTTTCTTAATAACTGCTAACAGACTAGGAAGCATGTTTAATTTTTGTCTTGATTAGCAAAATGTTTTACAAAGCCATTTACTGCAGTTATTTACTTACTTTGTCACTTACTGACTAACGGGTACCTTATGTACTAAAGACTAGGCATATTCAGTGCGGACGCAAACTAACAGCGGATACAATACTTCTCTCCTGTTGCGGACGCGGATGGACGCTGATCCTCAAGGTCAAAATCCGCTGACTGATGCGGACTCAAAATTTTGCGATCCGCACATCTCTGCCTGCTCGACGTTTGCTCGATGTTTGCTCGATCGTGTAAACGGGGTATTACGCGTCATGCCCGTCCGTCCGCCGCGTCGGTCCGTCTGTCGTTCTGTACTGTATGCATAGCAATAAACTTCTAACTCGAAAGCGTAAAAACGCAGAAAAACCAATCATTTATGTGAACATATCCAAGGTATTGTGGCGGCATCTTATAGATGTGGTGGGTGGATTAATGATCAGTTTGTTGCAATTTTCTGCTATGTCTGGGAATAGGCTAAACTACAGCCTGAGGCTACAAATGAGAAAGTAGTCCGCAAGGACGGGGAACTAAGTAGACCTATTAAATATCACAAGTAGCAAGTAAGTAAACGGGAGCATCGATTAGCTGTCACCAGCACGAAACACACACAGACACACGCACACAACATCGAGACACGAACGCAATAACATATCGGATGACATCTTGGGCGTTATTACGACACCATGCGTACGGACACCTTGGGTCGTTCCTTGAGTCTTTCTTTGTAAATGCAGACATTAATCAAAACCGAATATCAGCTAAGAAGAATATTCAACATTTAGAAACCAGCGTTTAAGTAGCTGCAGCCAAAAATGTTATCACAATACCAGCTACTTGTAGAGTTTGAGTTTACTGCTCAAAACTAATTAACAGCAGTAAGCATAAAAGCGTCCATGCTACTGACGCCGTCTGTGTCCTTCTCACACTGTCCTACCACCCAAGGTGTCCGGCGGTCCGCAGCCAAGGAACGATAGAAACCACCTACCGAGCTGTCCGACTGCTGACAACAACAGCGCGTGACGGTGGAAATCAGTGATAATAATCATGACATTGTGTGCAAGTTATTACTACAGCAGCTATACGGTAACAGCAAGCGACGTCGCAAACGGCAGCGTGCAGACATCTGTGTAGGAATATATACATGTTTACGGACGACAAGCTTCAAGTGATTCTCACGGCACGCCATTCCGCGTGGGGACGTAATTTCACGACCTACGCATTTAGGGTTCAGCAAACACGGGTCCCCAATTTTCCAACGGGCATCCACCGTTTCCATTAATCTACGTTTCGTTTCGAGCGACCTCAGCAATTTTCCTGTCATCCTGAGTGTTCGGCGTCCCGTCGCAGACCCCGCTGGAAAAGCTTACAGCGCTCCTCTGTCCCCTTAGCTAGATTTTAGGGGTTCTACTTATAGAGAGAAAAAAAAGAAAGAAAAGGTAAAAAAGAGAAAAAGAAGAAAAGAAAAAAAGGGGACAAAAAAGGTAAAAGAAGGGAAGGGAAAGGACGACGAGACCCCCTCCAATTCACATTTCTGGCTACGTCAAAGACCATGACTGACTCCAAAGGCGTCTACTCTACGTCCATTGAGAACTACGCTCAAAGCGCATAACACTTCTCAAGGAGAGGGGGTAATGTTTAATACGTCAAAAAACAATTTTTAATCAATGACGGCATCATTTTAACGCCATTCAGAATGTCTTTTTTTGTTTGACAATGAGTGTGAGGGGTATACGTAGTGTGTCCAGGACAATAAACGTACCGCAAACGAATGAGTTCCAAACTTAACCTCATCGGAACGTATCCAATTCATTTCTCGCTTCTGCCTCCAAATCGAGCAAGTGCTGTTCTTTCGTGCTTTCAGTAATAATCATAACAATCAGCGAGACCTTTGTCGAGGCCAGCGATGCACCAGTCACTCCGACACTTTGTTTTTAAACTTTTTTGTTTTTAACTCCCGGGGACCTTTACTACCGGGGGTAAAAATATTAATAATAACAATAATAATAATATTTTTTTACCCTCGGTACTCCGTTCCCGAGGGAGCCTAAAAATTAACTACGAAATACAAATGTGAGTACGATCGTCAGTACGTGCAGTCAGCGGCCGGCAAACTTATTATTGTTTTACATTCCAGTCAACAAATATTATCCCGGTAAATTTTTGACCACCGCACACTGATTAAAATTACGTCCCCTTGAGGACAAAGTCGCAATCGTCATTTACACACAGACAGACACTTATCAACAGACACTGTAGGCCTATATGCCATATATTTACATGAACGCCCACAGGGATGGGCAAGAGGGCAGTTGTTCCATGGAAAACACAAAAATCTTTTCGAACAAGCTACAACACAGAAAAATGGTAGGCCTATCCCTGTAAAACGTTGATTGGCTTTAAGTGGTTAGATGGACAGAACAAAAGGACGAAAAGTGAAAAAAAAATCATCAAGCGATGAACAACAAAATAAACGAAGTGACTTTCTCACTTCCTCCTGCTGAAACATTCTGCGGGCGTCCATGCGGGTACATCAAGGGGCGTAGAGAGCGCCAGAGATGAACTGAACTAAAGTGAACAGAAATCTCAGTTCAGTTCAGTTGTTGTGGGTAAGAAGTGTACTAAGCGACCTGACTGAACAAAACCGAAATGAGAGTTGCAAGTTCATGCAGTTTCGGTGCGTTGCACAGCAAACGAACTGGTAGTTCAGATTCAGTTCATTTTAGTTCAATTCATTTCGTTTGCTTTGTACGCGCCTTGATAGTATACTGCAAACTTAAGACTAGACAAGGCTCTCAGCGCTACACACGTTACAAGAAAACATCGAATCAACGAGACAGAAAAGCGAAAAGCCGCCAATCAGCCAAAACCAGTTATACGTTGGCGTTTGTCCTATATCAACAACGAAGTAAATGAGGCTAGAAAATGTGTTACAATGTGGGGATTGAAATGACTGGCACTGGCACAACATCGTAAGTCCATCGTATGAATTAACTATATACTCAATACTCCAGCAGATGAGTTAATATTTACTTCCAAATAAACAAAGCAACAAAGCGATCGTTTAACGCTAATCAGACAGCCAGAACACTCCTATTGGATTCAAAGCAGGCCTAATATGAACGCGAAGACTACAGCAACTTTCACACGTCACGAAGTATCATCACAAATAATAAGTAGCAGAAATCACAATAAAATAACAATAATATATGTCTTTCCTGTGACGTAACAGCAGTCGACTGAAAGATAAACACAACTATAAAACCTTTGAGTGTAATCTGCTCCATTCGCTAAGCTGCAACATGTGCACGGTGAGCCAGTAAAAACAATCCTTTAAAAACTTAATCAGACTCCAAGTAAAGCAATAGCTCCAGAACCACGTAGTAACACGATAACGTAAAACACTGCATTAATAAACAAAAATTAACATAATCTTAACACAGAAAAAAACATCGACAAAATAATCTTAACCTAACAAGTAGGTAGTTATGCATAACATAATATTTAAAAAACTTACAAACTCCAATTTAAAAAAATGGAAAAAAAGTTATAAAAATAACTGAACGAATAAAAACAGTTACAATGCAGGCCTGGAAAAATTACAAGAGTTTTTCGTCCAACAAAAATGTTCCTTACGTGGAGTTAGCCTAAATACGACTAATCCAGAAATAATGACTAAAAAATCTGAATAAAGAAGAATGCAGGATTGTCTCAATAAAAGATAAAAGAAACTGATATGTCTGAGCGTACTGAACATAAAACACGGCTAGGCTGGCGCTAGCTAAGCATGATAGCAGAGCGACGGTACAATATAATGTATACGTGGCACATTCAGCACAACGAACTCTATGCAGTGGCGTATTAAAGAAAATGTCCAACCTGCCATGCCCCCTTTCCTTTAGTGTTGAAAATTTGCGCATTTTTGCTTCTTAAACATCAAAATTTACGTACAAGTTAACAAAAAGTTCAGCTTCTAGGGAACTTCGTCTCCTAGACCCCCTGGCCCCCACCTTCCAGCTTCCTTGAACTTTAAATACGCCACCGCCTCCACGTAGGCTATTTACACGCCCAACAATATCTCTCATGCGTTTATAGTTATAATACACACGAACACAGCGAATGTCACATTCATGCTGTCACACGGCTTCTCTCGTCATTGTAAGTTTGACAAAAATATTATTCACATATATATACTCTGCATGCTAAATAAGTTAGAAAGATCGTAATATATGCTACGAGAACTAATGCTAATCACCTTGACGATACACGTAGAGCAATAAATCGAACCACTGCTATACGAATGTGATAGGCCTACTCAACGGTAAAAGTGCGACGTTGTTTAATTCTACGTACGCATTTTCTGATCGTTGTTTTTTTTAAACTACGACAAACAAACGATAAATCGATGAACACAACACAAGCACGGCAAGAAACGGGCACAAACACAATGCAACAGAGAAAACAGTAATAGTAATAGAAGAAAACATCAAGATATTTTCCAGTAGTCAATAAAACGCTGCCATAGAACTACCCACTTCATTTTTAGACTGAGAACACCTAACACTTTAGTTTAATAAGTGCACATATCTACATCAAATAAACGTTATAATATCGAATACTGTTATACAATATAAAGGACACTGCAACAGTTCAGCAGAACTACTATTTGTTTTCACTACATTGGCCACTTCAAACATATTCTGATTCTAACAAATAGACTCACTGGTACGCTATTGTTGAATCCTGGTAGCAGTTCATTTCAAGTACCATGCATAAGCAAACTGAGACACATAATAAAAAGACCAGTTAAACAGCGTGTTCTTTGGGTCAGAAAGGCCAAAGTAACATTTACAATTGCCTATATACAGATACACAGTAAATGATGCAAAAAAGACTGCCAGACGCTAGGTATACAGCTGAAGAGGAGACGTATATGAGGAATGGACATTGTTGTAACAAATGCAAACCTATCAATAGTCAGTTTTTATCATCTTCATATCATCTTCTTATTATCTGCTACACAGCAGATGAGATGATCAAGGTGGACCTACAGAGTGGGAGTACCAGTGGTGAAAGCATATGGCGCATCAGCAGCAACTGTGCAAAGGACAGTGGATTGTCCACAAAACTAGCAAATAAAATGCAGTCACAGTTACAAGTTTACAACAGCTCACAAAACTTTATTCATTGTTTTTTTCCTGTTTTTTTTCATCATATGTGGCGAAGATTTTCATTCACATAGTCAAGTGATTATCACGCCAGTCACTGAGAACAACATCAACAGTTACAGTACACGCAGCAGGCAATGTCGACCACTGGACGCCAATGCTCGCTCAATCACACAATAAAACCACATCATTCTCTCAACAAATACTGCTAGCAATAACGATGAAGCATTTCGCAAAAACACAACACAAGTGGCACTCCAGTCTAACAGACATACGTCCACATTAGCGACTGTTGGGCTGGTGTTAATCTGCAGTGTGAAGAGATGCTAACTATTTGAGGTATCACAAGAACAGCATATTCTGCAGTCAAATGTCAAAAAGCAGCAACAAAATCAACGTCAGTCTGCATTTCCCGAAGTTATCACTAAAAACAGTTTGGGCGCCTTTATGGGCAGGGTGAATAGAATGGCAGTTCATTTGCGCTATTTTTTCTCGCAGAGCGTTCAAAATAATGCTGGTTCGATTATGGAGTACATATTTAAAATAACTGTCATCATTCCAGAGCCATAGCATATAAAATTATCATGATTTGTTTCATTTTCGTGTTGTACTTTGTTTTAAGCAAAGCATACCACCACAACAGAAGACTCGAATGAAATGGGGAATAATCATTCATAAATAGAGGAACAATTTGAGACAAAAACCAAACACGAGCGTCCACAACGACATGCATGCAAGACGTATGCACAAGGTAGGTACTCGAGAGTGGAGACAATAGATCAGTCATCATCTAGCTGTAGATGTGATGTTGTATTGTAGCCTATATATCCAGTGTGTAGAGTTGTTTTGAGATCATCATCATCATCGTCGTCGTCGTCATATCATTGTGGTGCCAGTCGATCTATGGCTGAGTGGGCGGAGCGTGCAGAATCGCCTGCACTTCCTGTGCTACCGCCGTCAGCGCAAACTCAAACTGCTCCTGAAACCACATCACATGAAAACCAAAAAAATGTAAAGTCCTTTCCCAGCCATAAGGCCCACAAAGCGGCGCTGATCTCCGTTTCGTTAGCCCTCAGCCAGGCACCAGTTTACACTGCAAGACGACGAATATACGTGGCCAGTGCATTGCGGAGTCTGACTGTTTACATCAAAGCTTTCGCTGGTACTCACTGTGCCTACCCACGGAGGAATGGCCAGGCTGAGTTGGCCTAGGCGGCTTGGTTATCTATCGTGACGGTATAGCCACAAACTTAGCCACCATCTTAGTACTGACCTCGATAATGTAGAGTAACTTCGTTCAGACGACCAACTTAGCAGTGTTACCGCTAAACCAAGCCACAAACCACATCACAACCATACATGAAAATTCAAACTTTACCATTACACAGTTAGCAAAGTTCTTCTGACATTGTGTAATGATGATGTTTGAATTTGTAAATTGTGATTTGTGCTGTTTTATATCTACAACCACGATGTCACTCTTACACTGTATATAAACTGAACAGTTTTTTACATAAATATTTGCAGTTTTATTGCCGTTAAAAGTAATCCGGATTAGTTAATTATAGCAATGTTAAAAAATGTAGAAATGTTTTTTGTTGCTAGATAATAACGATTTTTCGTATACTTAACGTGCGATTTTTGCGGGGGTGCATATGTGCGCTTTTGAATAATTGCACACTGCCCATACCAAAATAAACCAATCTTGAAAACACCCCACCTGATGCAAAGGTCTTCGATATATCTCTTACGTAAGCCGAGTTCTAACCCACTATGTCCCAAATTTTGTTGCCATGGCAACGAGGGTCGCTCGGGGAAAAATTCCGTTGGCAGCATTCGATGGCCCATCTCCGAAAACTTTACTATAGACGCAAAAATCTTCAAATTAAATCAAATCATTTATTTAGACAAGCAGATACAAAAAAAACGTTGACAAAATGAGTAATGAAAAGGCTTGAGCAAGGGCACAAAGGGCTGCAAGAGCCTCTTACATAGACCCCCCCAAAAAGAAAAAAAACACACGAATAAGACAACACAATAAAACCTGTTAAAACACAGATGTAAACCGAACCAAGTCAGATATCTCTTACGCAGACCGAGTTATAGCCAATTTTGTCCCAAAATTCGTTGCCTTGGCAACGGGGGTTGGCAGGGGAAAAAATTAAATGACACCATCGAATAGCCCTGGGCCGAAAATAGGGGGGTAGGTGCAAACAGCGTGCAATTATCTTTTACGAGGGCCGAGTTATAGCCAATTTTGTCCCAAAATTCGTTGCCATGGCAACGGGGTTGGCAGGGAAAAAATTTAAATGACACCGTTAAATTGGCCGACCTTGAAAACCATACCCTAGAACCAAAAATTACGACTTCATCTTATACATTACCGGAGTTATGACAGTTTAAAGCATTGTCTAATTTTCCCCACAAACGCCATTGTAATTTTTCATATTTTTGTGGAAAAATAAATGAAAATGTTGAACTTAAATTTTGTAACCCCCAAAAGGCACTTCCTTGCATGAAACTGAGTCATATGAGCCATCGTGCGTTAAAATCAGTTCAGTCATTTTTCCTGTAGAGGACGGCAAGAAAAAAAGGAAAGGAAAGGGAACGGAAGGGAAGGAAAGAAAAGGCACAAAAAGTCACACAAGCGTTATATTCCACCTATTCTTGTAGAAGCTCCCCTAAACGGATTTTCACCAAATTTTGCACATCAGGATATATGCCGGACATAATCATCTGTGCAAATTTTAATGTGGAAAAATTAAGGGGTTTGGGAAATATGAGGGGTCAAATTTTGGAGTTTCCCATTGAAATGGCTGGTCACCCTTACAACAGGGCTGGCGCTACCATGCAGCCTGTGATCAACTTGTAGGCTAAAAATAAGCATTCAAACTGCATTGGCGAACTTCATGACATGAATACAGTAAGTTTTTCTTGTTTGCTCACAGATCCCTTTCCCGAAGTCTGAACTAAAATGTAAGGAAATAAACAACCTGTAAGGCGCAGACCAAAATGCAGGTCACGGCACTTCGTTATACATCATACATTAAAATACAATACATACAAAATGGTAGTATTTCGAATTTCACAGATATAATCTTGGCAGTTTTAACACGAGCAACTTTACATACCTGATGTAAGAAAATTCCTAAGTGCTCATTTTCAACATAGACACTACACACTGCAGATACGCTAACGCTAACACTACGGCAAAATATGTCAACGATCTGCGATTCATACCTTGCTTCTAACCATGTTGATTCGTTGGTCTCGTATATGCTCCAAAGTGGCTGCAATGTCAATCTCTTTGGCACCTAAACACACGTACCACGCAAAAGTTAGCTCACGGCAGACCCCACAAATGATTTCTGACTTACTGGTAATACAACAGCCCACGGTGGAATGGGTCAGGGAACTTCGCTCTGAACCTGATGAAGTTTTGTGTTTGAAACATTAATTTTCAATGCATCTGCTACAGTTCTGCACAAAATGATGTATTGTTTGAGTTGCTTCCTTTGTGCTCACGTTTATGGATTCACAGTCAGAATTTGCTCTTTAGCCATCACAAAACAGCAAATGAGTATTAACTGAAAAGTGCATGAATTGTGCTTTCATCCTAACAGAAGATCACAAAACAGAATACATGTATTTAGTCATACTGTTAAAAAAAACTACTACAAAAACACCTAGACCGCCCTATAGGTGGTCAGTCTGGGTCTAAATCGTAGACAGGAAAAAAATTAATCAAATTAATAACAACTGTACTCAAATGTGTTCTTGTTGTTTTACACTCTGTGTTATTACAGTTGTTCCTTGTGATTGCAGACAGACCATAAAATTTGTGTGTTTCCAGGCAGTGGATGAAACGTAAACACTAAAACATAAATTCTTACACAGTGGCTTAAAATCAGTAACTATCTCACATTATGCACTTCATTATTACATGTGCAATGGCTTGACAAAAATTTCATAATCCCAAAATACTCATTTTCCATCCCACTTGCTCGCAGACCCTCTGAAGTCGAAAATAAAACGTACGGAAATAAACATCTTTTGAAAATCAGTGACTACGTGACAAAAAGCAAGCAAAACAGTATTTTACTGTAATGATGTTGCTTACCTTTGCTCAGACGGCTGAGCACCATGTCAATAAGACAATATGTTCCTGTGCGTCCGGCGCCATCGCTACAAAAACAGTCATCGACAACTCAATGATAGCCAGATGCCGTAGCCAATACACGCGCAGCATCGCTGTCTGTCTGTCTGTCTGTCTATCACACCCATACACCCTGCATAAAACGTTTGACGAACTCAAACGCAGGCAAGATTTTGTGCACGTAGAGGTTTTTGTAGGGTTCAAGAATGCACTACGTTAAATGAGGGTCCCTGGTCACAAGGGAAGTAGAGATTTTGGAGGTCGAACCATGCGGAGCCAAAACATGCAATTGGTTCCGACTTCCATAAAAACGATTTATGATTATGATTCACCAGGTGGCAGCATCGATCAGTGATGCCACGTTTTATCAAACTACTTTGGTGCTTCTCTTGTGTTGCAGCTGTACAGTACTACTGCGAAGCCATGCAGTGTCGTGCAATTCTGCAATAAAAAAATTTCCAGAAAACTTGTTGCTTGTACTTCAGGAGTTGCAACACACTTGTATTGCAGTTGCGTTGCACGTGTGCAAACCGCATAAGCCTCTGAGTTTCAGTCAATCTTAGTCAAAAATATTAGGCTGACTAATTTTTACGCGCGAAAGCATTCTGCTTTGCGCGTCTTTACCATCGTCTGGGCGTCTGTCCGTCCGTCTGTCCGTCTGTGAGTCTGTCACACTCGTGATCTGTATCAAAACGGTGAAAGCTAGGATCCCGAAGTCTTCACTGTGGCTGCCTCAAGGTCTCTAGTTTATCGTGACAAAATTTCGTGCCACTAGGTGCAGGGGTTCCCCTCGAACGAGGGCGTCAAAGAGGGGTACCCCCTTAAAAAGACGTCATTTTGCCGTTATTGGCTCGAATAATGTGGAAATGGTTGCAGATAGGTACATACATGCTGCTTATCATGACAAGCACTGGTGACAGGCTTTTGGGATTTATCAACATCGATGACCTTGAACGACCTTGAACCCCTCAAAAAGAGGTTTTTAGTGAATTTTTTGCAATTTTTGGATGCGGCGCACATTTCAACACTGAATTGCGTACGAAATGGCTGGAGATAGACCAAGACAACCTGTGTACGAAATTTTCAGCATTCAACGTAGATTTTAGCGGTTCAAGTCCCGACCGCCTAGGTTCAAGGAGGCCGGCGCAGGCGGGCGTCAAAGACAGCTATCCCCCCCCTAAAAAGTGGTTATTTTACCGCAACGCTTTCGCGCGTCTCGTGAGCTTTGCTCAAATTACTTGTCAAGTTCGGCATACTCAAGAAGCTCTACAATTTGCAGTGGAATATACAAACAATAATAATCCTACCACTTCTCAAGCGTTTTGCTGCACTACCTAGTCCGGCGTCTGATTCGTTGCTTGAGAAAGATGTTAAAAAGCAAAAATGCAAAAGTACTGAAAAAAGACCTTGTTGCAAGATAAAAACACACGATACATAGTCACCAAACATGGCAGCGGGCAAAATAAGCTACGTATACCTACTTTATCCACTGTCATATTAAAAATATTCTGACCCATGTTCACCCATATCCCCCTTGTTGACGCGGCTGAAGTTGACACGAGTATAGAACTTGTTTGCTTTCCTATTTAATGGCATCATACATCCCTTTTTAGTCCTCATCCCCTGATATTAGAGACTTGCTGTCAAACTGTCCCACGGCGTTTCCCATTCTATGCTGAAAACTTCTCTTTCCGTCTTCTCCTCCTAACTTTCTCACCGTTTCTCTCTCATGAACGGAACTCACAAATCATCGACCAGCTCGTGTTTTTTTTTAAATCTTTGGCCACTGTTAACTTTTGTAAAGTGAGGAAGATTAAGCAAACTCAGCTGGCTTTCAGACGAACTATACATGTTTCTGTATTTCCTTACTTACTTAGTACGTTACGTAAGACTGTGGAAAGTCTGTTACCTGCAGTGAACAACGATAGGACTGGAGCGACTGCGGAATGACTTGTTCACCTTCCTACAATAAAACAAGACCAGCTTTATTATCATATGCTGCATTGTATCTTCCATTTTATTTCATGACCTACTTTTGTCGCCTATCTCCTAATGCAGTGTCTGGAGTGTTTTAACTAGTGCTGTGAGTAAAACGTTCAACGTATGATTCTGCTGCCGCCATTGTTGCAAGGAGAGCTCACAGCTCACACATCGATCTGCGGCACTGTATCCGGGTTGCTACATGAAACGTTCTCACTGTGAATGGTACCGGTTACCAAACAGCACTGGTCCAGGAGCTAGAAAAGTACAACATTGCCATTGCTGGTCTCACAGAAGCCCGTTTGCAGGACAGTGACCTTAGCACAGTGGACGGTGCTACTTTCCTCCACTCCGGCGGACACGATAGGACTCAAAGGTGTCGCTCTGGTACTATGTCATCCATTCAATGATGCTCTTTTTACGTGGCAGCCTACACTCCTCATTTCCCATTTCTCCTAGACTTATCCACCGTCATGGCCATCTCTCAGTAATAGTAGCCTATGCTCCCACAGAAGATGCTGCAGATGCAGACAGGGATGCCTTCTATAATGACCTGGCTAATCAGTTCCCACTCATGACAATCTGTTGCTGCTAGGCGACTTCAACGCCATGACAGGACCGCGTTCGGCTGGTTACGAGGATGTTGTTGGCCCATTTGGTGCAGGTAACCAAAATAATAACTCCTCACGTCTGTTGTCCCTTTGCAGCTCACATGGTCTCATTGTTTCGGGATCCTGGTTCAGGCGTCTCGATGTCCACAGGTGGACGTGGGCTTCTGATGATGGACGAACAAAGAAAGAAATTGATCACATCATTACAACAGATATACGGAGCATCAAGTCATACCGTGTCTTTCGCAGCACAGAAGCCCCAGCCAATACCGACCACTTCTTGACTGTGGCAAAGTATGCAGTTCAACCCCAGTTCAAACATCGTCTGAAATGTACTCGCCGGTTTGACACTGGCAAGCTTAGACATGATCTCACCACAGCATCCGCATACACCATTGCAATAAGCAACAGGTTTGAGGCTTTAGCTGAAAGCGGTCAGAGTCTGGGGACAAACTGGCGAAAACCTCCTGGGCGTCCTCGAAAGACCTGGATACAGCAGATCGGCAACGGAACACCGGCCAGCTGGAGACAGATGTGGCAGAGTGCAGATGAACGTGGACATCGTGAGGAGTCGTCGCAACGGACCTCAGCTGTCTACGCGTCATGACGATGATGATGTGAGTGAAAAAAGGTAAAAGGTAAAGGTGTTAATTTGTATAGCGCATCGTTGCGTACACGCCTCTAATGCGCTTTTCGTCACTGACCAGAGCCGCCGGCCGCACAGCCACCACGTGTAGCCTGCAGCGGCCAGGCCAGGCAGCCCCAGTCAGCTGTACTAAGGTTCCCACCTTCCGTAACTCATATAATGAGTTACTACTCATTTAACCGACGCCGGAGGGATGGCAGGCTGAGTTGGCCTTGTTGGTTGACTGACCGCGGATGCTTTACCCACAAAGTGGTCAAACAGCCATCCATCAGTCTACTGCAGGATAGAGAAAGTCCGCCGGCCAGGACCGACGTTCGTATACCCAGACATGGGTAACTTACGGGTAAGTTACCGGTAACGTGGTAAGTTACCAGAAAGTTACCTGTAAGTTACTGGCAAGTTACCGGTAAAATAGAAATATATTTTTGCGCTAACGATAAGTTACCGGTAACTCACCGGTAACTTAGTGTAAAATATGCGTAAATTACTAGTAAATTACCCAGCGACGTTTGTTACTGTAATCTAACAACACTAGTTATAACCGCCCATAATCTCACTCCACACAAACGTTACGACCGAAACGTGGCTTGGATTTGTGTACAGCGTCCATTACAGCGTCCATTTCCAGGTAGAAGACAGCGTCGATCGCAGTCACGAAATAAGTACGTTTCATTATGGTCTACACTACAGTACAGTGTACAGTGTTCTGGGAAGATAAGAGAACTATGTTAAGTAGCAGTTACTACAGTAATCACAGTAATTACCTTCTGAAGTCGAGGAGAGTTTTGGCGGAGACGGGTACGTCGTTGTTGGGCCACGCGATGAAGTGGAATTGTGTTACTGTACGCGTCTCGTTGGTCTGCAGATTTTTCAAGTAGAAACTACGAATTGTGTAATCCTCACACCAGACATGCTCAGACACCAAATGAACCTGACCGACACCACCGCAATCACTCAACATTATCACTAAACTAAATCGCGTCTTACAGCTCCAGCGATTCTGCACGGAATCTGTAGCACGGTCTGTCTGTCTGTCGTCTTTCGGTCACGTTCGTGTTTTTTTCTTAAACAATTCATTTGGCAGATACACTTGGGGGGTCCAATGTTAGATGGATTCGGGTCCGCTATTCCGAAAGTCTACTATTCCCACTAACCCTAAGCCTAACCCTAACCCTAACCCTAATCTTAACCTTAACCTTAATCTTAATCCAAACGTTAGCACTGTGGCGCGTATCTGCACAGTGGACTTTCAGAATAGCGGACCTTCGGAATAGCGGGCTGGTACCGTTACATAAGGGTTTCTGACCCCTACGGAAAGGGGAGATTTGAAGGTCGAACACCAAGCTAAAACATGCAATTGCAAACTATAGCCAAACCGTCATTCGATTGCGCATTTTGCACCGTGCATTGGCGGCAGATAGGCCTATAAGATGTTTAGAGTGCCGAGCGTAACGGTTACAAGTGAAAAGTTGCGGGCTCAAATCCAACTCCGTGCAATAAACAGGCCTAATAATGCGTCCTTAATTGTCTGTAGTCCTTACTCCGGGAGTCAAAGATATAGGCCAATGCGCTTCTGTGTGACTCACTGTAAGCTTACATAAATGTAGCTTATGCAAACTTATGCCAGTGCAAAATGTGACTTTGGACATTTCAAGGTTGGTCTCCCAATTTCACCAATTTTACCAATTTCCCAATTTTACCTGTGCCCGTCGTAACGAATATTTTGACAAATGCTAACTCTGAAAGTTATTTTGTTCATTTAGCTCAAAGTGCATGATAAACCTTTTACCCGCCATGTTTCGCCCAGCCCGGCGAGAGAGTTTCACTTTAATGCTCCCAAGACTCCCTAACTGGACTAACTAAGCTGGACCCGGGAAGGGAAGAAAAAAGCAAGAAAAAGAAAACAAAATAAGCGGGGAAAAAAAAGTGAAATAAAAAACCCTAACTCTCTCTAGCCTAGGGTCCCCACAAAACGTAATATGACCCTGCTTACAAAGTACTTTAGATTTACGTTACGCACGACTGAATAACGAAAAGAGATCACTGAAGAATACAGATTTTACGCCCTATATGAAATGTTCTGTGTAGGCCTGCTGCTATTTTTGTGTGTTTTTATTGATTTTATGATTTGATTTTATGATTTGATCTTATTTTAACTTGTTTCAGTTGCCGTGCTACTCTCGTGTTTGTGTATTTAGCTTAGGAAGGCTACCGTAAGTGCTCTATGAGCCTGGTATGTCTTGCCAACTGTATGTTTGTGTCAACCTTGTGCACTATGTTATGCTTTTGCTGGCAAATAAATGATGACGATGATGATGAAGAGCACGAGACGCACTTCATAGATGTGATAGAGATCGCTTCCTTCCTCCGGCCAGTAGCGATGACAAACTGAGACGCCGTTCTCACTGAGACGAGTCAGATTCACAATCACGATGCTTCCTTGCTCCCATATCATCTGCATGCAGACACACACATATATACAGATAGCCGTTTGTAGAAAATCCACCAATTAGTGGTACAAAATCATGTCCACAACAAGCAGATGGTAGCTCAGTTTATTTAGCCTCACTTGATGCTTCAAAGGCTTTTGATCGTGTAAATCATGTTAAACTGTTTGATAAACTGGTAGATCGAGGATTACCTGCTAATATTATTAAAGTTCTAATTGACTGGTATGGGAAAATCTCTGTTAGTGTTAAATGGAATAATTGTTTTTCTAAGAGTGTGCCTGTTAAAAGTGGCATTCGCCAAGGTGGAATTTTATCACCAGTG
>Ga0209367_1002686_pt1 | contig 23706 bp, 14 predicted proteins | sample WorMetLIZISLAND2_FD_187412 | JGI IMG/M metagenome (GOLD analysis project Ga0209367, IMG submission 187412) | Marine gutless worms symbiont microbial communities from Max Planck institute for Marine Microbiology, Germany - Olavius geniculatus... ... | reverse complement strand
CCTTTTTTACTTGCCGTCCTCTACAGGAAAAACGACCAAGCCGATTTAACAAACAGTGGCTCATATGACACAGTTTCACGCAAGGAAGTGCCTTTTGGGGGTTACAAAATTTAAATTCAACATTTTAACCTATTTTTTCACAAAAATATGAAAAATTACAATGGCGCCTATGGAGAAAATTAGACAGCGCTTTAAACCATCATAACTCCGGCTATGTATAAGATAAGAGTCGTAATTTTTGGTTCTATGGTATGGTTTTCGGGTCGGCCAATTTAACGGTGTAATTTATATTTACCCCTGATTGACCCCTGTTGCCATGGCAACGAAATTTGGGACAAAATTGGCGATAACTCGGCTTATGTAAGAGATATCTGTGAAATTTTTGAGTATATAGGGGGGTATTTGGGATGGGCCATCGAATGATGCCAAGTGAATTTTTTCCCCAAGCCACCCTTATGGTATGGGTAGAGTATGGTAATAGTAAAGTAAGGGTTACTTATAGTCGAAGTAGAAATAGGAGTAGCAGTAAAAAACTGTTCAGTTTATATACAGTGTAAGGGTGACATCGTGGTTGTACCAATAAAACAGCACAAATCACAGTTTAATAATGCAAACGTCACCATTACACAATGTCAGAAGAACTTTGCTGACTGTGTAATGGTGACGTTTGAATTTTTTAAATTGTGATTTGTGCTGTTTTATATCTACAACCATGATGTCACCCTTACGCTGTATATAAACTGAACAGTTTTTTTAACATAAATTACAGTATAATTTGCTGGTGTTTATGTAGGTGTGGGTCAAGTGGTTTGGTGACCATACATTTGCTCAAGCTGATCCAGACCAGCTCAAGACACTGTCCGAGGGCCTTGAAACTCACCACAATGCTAGGAAAAAAGATCGCCAGTAAGCTGGATGTTTCCTTATTTTTGGACTTCATTACTTTCCCGCAGATGTTAATTGCTACGGTGAACTGTACTATGATACATCTTTGATTTATTTTTATTGGCTAAAATTTTTGTTTAGTTCCAGTTTGCTCTGTGGTTCAAATTTCAATAGTTATAGGCAAAAGCTAACTGCAGGCCATTTGCAGCAACCTTGATCAAGTTGCTAACTTACTGTGTTATGAACAGTTATGAAAATGTTTCCTCTGCATGTGATCGCTGAAATTTAATTAGTCGTGTAATATGTTTTCCGACAAGATCTACCGTTTAGCCTCAACACATGCATTACAAAGGACAAATGACGACAGACGACAGATCGACACATCAAACCAAAGACCCGACCTCAACGTTCGGCCTAAACTTAATAGAAAAGTAGTCGCCGGCAAGTGTAACTGAAGCCTCCTTTACAGTTTTGGTGCAACAGCTGGTATAAGCGTATGTACTTTAGTCAAAGTATTTTTTGCCTTTGGCTGTGCCATACAGAGTAGATGTTGAGCTTGACAGAAGTGAAACAAAAACTAAAATTGACACACCGACACAGTTAACTAAATTTTTTTGTTCAACGTGGGATAGATCGTAGTTGATAACGCCATTTGCCGCCTTTCGATATTTATATCCGTCTTATAGATAATTGTGCTCAAAGTCAAAAGTTGCTCTAAATCGTGACGAATTTTGGACGTTTTTCACCCTCCCAAATTATAGGGGGGCGGTGCCTACGAGTGTAAACTCTGGGAAATTTTGCAGAAGTCCGTAGGCGTGAGTTGACAAGATTACTGCTGTTCTCTTGGGGCAGAAAGAAAGAACAAAAAAACTACGAAAATGAAAGGAAGATTGTGTAATATCTTGGAAGATCATTTCTACGACTGGATCGGATCTACGACTGGAGGGAGATTTTTGGGAAACTTTTGGCATAAATTTTGGCAGACCTTCACTATGGCGGCCCTTCGCTATAGCGGACCCAAACCGTGTATTATGTTCTACTTTTAGTTCAGTTTGTTGAAAACCAATGAACTAACGTTTGCTGTACAGAGGCCGTAAAATGAATTCCAACTTAGAGGCTGCAATCCAGGAAGCAATGTCTGAGCTCGATCGACAGATGGCTGCGGAACAAAGTGCCGTAAGGTCAGCCAGTTCGTCCACCTCTGACAGAAACCATAAATCACATGATGGAAAGAAGAGGAAGTGAATTTCTCTCACAGTGTTTTGTCTCAGGCTTTCATCCGCATATTGAAGATGTGTGTAGGGCAATAGGAGCGAGAGCAGACTGCAGATCATGATCCGTATCAAAACGGTGCAAGCTAGGATCATGAAATCTTCACTGTTGGCTGCCGCAAGTACTCTAGTTTTAAGTGACAAAATTTCGTGCCCCTGGGTTAGGGGGTGCCCCTCGAACAAAAGCGTCAAAGAGGGGTAACCCCCTTAAAAAGACGTTATTTTGCTACTATTGGCTCTTACAGTGTGAAAACAGTTGCAGATAGGTACAGACATGCTGCTTATCATAACAAGCACTGGTGACAGGCTTTTTAGATTTATCAACATCGATGACCTTGAATGACCTTGAACACCCCAAAAGGGGTTTTTAGTGAATTTTTCGCAATTTTTGGATGCAGCGCACATTGCAACACTGAATTGCAATGAAATGGCTGGAGATAGACCAAGATAACCTGCATATGAAATTTTCAGCATTAAACGTAGATTTCAGCAGTCCAAGTCCTGACCCCCTAGGTTCAAGGAGACTGGCGCAGGCGAGCATCAAAGACAGCTACCCCCCTAAATATTGGTTATTTTACCACAATTATCTCGTGTAGCGTGAAAACGGTTGTAGATAGGCTCAGACATGCTGCATATCATAACAAGCACTGGTGATGGGCTTTTTAGATTTGTCAACATCAATGACCTTGAACGACCTTGAATCCCCCATAAATGGGGTTTTTTGTGAACTTTTTCCGCAGTTTTTGGCTGCAGCGCACATTTCAACAGTAAACTGTGACGAAATGGTTGGAGATAGACCAAGACAACCTGCATATGTAATTTTCAGCATTGAGCGTAGATTTTAGCTGTCTAAATCCTGACCCCTTAGGTTCAAGGAGGTCTGCGCAAGCAAGCGTAAAATAGGGGTACCCCTCAAAAAAGTGGTTATTTTACCGATATTGCCTCGTCTAGCATGGAAACAGTTGCAGATATACACAAACGTCCTGCTTATGATAACAAGCACTAGTGATGAGCTTCTTAAGTCTATCAACATCGATGACCTTTAGTGACCTTGAACCCCCACAATATGGGTTTTTAGTAATTTTGTTAGCGATTTTGGGCAGCAACACACATTTTAAGAGTGAATTTCGTATGAAATTATTATTATTTTATTGCATGCTGTACACTGATTGCCAAAATGGCAGAACCGCTGCTATCGCGTCACGTGAGCTTTGCTCACATTACTTGTTTCCAACAGTTGGCACTCGGTCAATTTTTAGGCACCCATAATCAGCTGACCAATAGTTGGCTAATGCCTTATAGATGCATGTTTGACAAAACACTAATGCTCATTGCACTTGGTAGTTTGTTGATAGTATGTCACTGTGTTTCAAAAAACATCCCCAACATTTTCAATTGTAACTTGAAGAAAACTTATCTGATTTTAATAAATTCTAGTGTGAATATTCCTGACAGAAATTGCCATCAGAGGAACATTCAGTTTCCCACGTCATCCAATGTCTGCTCCTACACTACCTAGGAAGAGCAGACCAAGCAAAATATGCATTAAAATATGCAAAAATGTGGAAAAAAACATCCCCAACATTATCGATTGTAGCTTGAAGAAAGATTAACGGATTTTAATAATTTTTGGCACAAATATTACCAGCACAACTGGCTGTTAAATAATTGTTTAAGTTCGCACCTCACCCAATGTCTGCTTCTACACTACCTGTGGAAAGCTGACCAAGCTAAATTTGTGTTGAAATGAATGAAAAAACGTCAATAAATTTTATCTGTCCACATCTGTGGACCCCATCAACCAGTTGATTACTAACTGTCATGAAGCAGTGTGTCTTCCCAGATGACGTTCAGGAATGTTCATAAATTCAAGAAGCAACTAGCAAAGTCTGGATTGGTGTGGAGCAAAGCATTATCGACACTGCTGTCAATGCATGGAGAAATCGTCTTCATGCTTGTGTTTGCACAGTGGGCTGACATTTCGAGCAGTTTCACTGCAGACAGTTGAAAAACGAAACTATTAGTTGAAATGGCACTTATGTCAGCCAGTGTGTCAAAAATGTGAAGAAAATGTTGTTTTGTGCATTATTCAGATTAATTAATGTTACCACAATGGGTAAAAATGTAATATTTCATTGGTTCTGCTTTCCCCATGTAGTGCAGAAACAGACGTTGGGTGAGGTGGGAAACTGAATGGCTGTTCAATGGCCAGTTGTCTCAGGAATATTCTTCCCAAAAACTATTAAAGTCTGATCATTCTTGTTCAAGTTACAGTGGAAAATGTTCGGGATGTTTTTTTTGAGACACAGTGTAGTAGTCAGGCACAGGATGAAACAGTGAGTGGTACCATTGTCTAGTCTGTAACCAGTAGTTTTAATGTTTCATAGACATAATGCATTACTGTACATATCAATGTAAGTATGTGTGTAACATAATATAATGTATAGCTATATGCACAGCTGCAGCAACGCTGTGTGCAGCTGTTACATTTACGTATGCCAAAGATGTTTAGTACTAATGCTTATTATACCCTCTGTAATAATTGTCTTGTCCATGTTATGCCGTTGTTATGAATGACTCAGTATTGTGATACGTCGACAGATGGCACTGATAGCTGTTGCTAGTAGTGGAAAACTGTAAAACTTCTAATACAAACCCCTGGCTTCTATTAGAACACGTGACTTAGAACACTCATTTGTAATAGATGTCTGGCTTTCAAATACAGTATGAAGCACTCCTGCATTTCTTTCCGTGGAAAGCATATGTTACCATGTACTTCTGCACTGTGTTAACTGCTGGTGCAAAAGACAGTGTCACAATGTCATACCTGGTAAAGTGGCTTGTATTCAGGGCCACATTTTAAACTCAATTGGGCCCTATTCTGTAAAAATGTGAGGCCCACAAATTTTCTTACATTAATGTACAAAATTCAGGGTTACAACTATATGCAGTTTTGAGATATGGTTTGAGATCGGAAGCCCTTAGGCCAGCGAATGTCATGCTGCATCAAGTGAACTTTTACGTGTCACAACACGCCATAAAGAGGTGGGGACGTTGACAGCCACAGTGGGACCTGGGGAAACATTCTTGTGGGGCCCCTCTGGGGAGAAAACTTTGAATTTTACTGTTTAAAATGATGCATTCTGGTGTACATTAAATTTTTGAGCGACAGCAGGGCCCCCAAGTATCGTGGGGCCCGGAGTAACTTACCCGCCCACCTCCCCTTCTCGATGGGCCTGTGAAGAGGCCCCACTGCTGTCTAACATTCAGTATTTGGCTGAAATTCGCCTTTGTATTGGAAGTTTTACAGTGGACTGGTTATTTATATCTGATAATCATTGAGTATGCAACGCAGTTAACTGTGACATAATTGCACTTTGCTGTTATTGCTGATGCTTGCAGTGCAGCTGAGCAGCATTTGCAACCAGATTTAATTAACCACAGCTCTGCAGCACTTTTGTCGTTGCTTTGAAGTTCATTGTGGCATGAGTTAAGCATAAATTAGAGGTCACCTGTGCAAGATGCTATTTATTATTTATTAAAAAGAACAATTATCTATTATAGCTCTTATAGCTATGGAGCATCACCTGCCATATGGGAGCAGTTTTATGCACCCTGCAATAACTCCAGCCATGCAGGCTGGTACTCAGTTTACCTAATCCGTAGGGATGGAAGGCTGAGTTTATGCTGTAGTTGGCTATATACTGGGATGATTTACTTCTCCGTAGGCAGTCGCCCATCCAATGCATTCACTTGGCTGGGACTGAATGAAGGTAATCATTAATAGTAATAAATGTGCATTCTACATTATACACTTGTTGATGGCGACATGCATATCGAAAACAGCAAAAATCACATCGCTTAACTGTCAGTATGCTGTTGAATAATAACTAGTTGCTTGTGCAAGGTTATGGAACGTATGATAAACACCAGACTCGTCTGGTACTTGGAAAAGCTCAAACCGATCACACCAGTCCAAAGTGGTTTTAGGAAACAACGCAGCACAACTGAACAACTTGTTCGCTTGGAGACTTTGTTTGCGAGGCATTTGTCAATAAAACCACATCTTGATCCACAGCTGTCTCTCAATGGTATGCCTATTCCAGTCGTTGAGAAAACTAAATTTCTTGGTTTGATCTTTGATCGCAAGCTGTCGTTCATACCTTATCTTCATTACCTCAAAGAAAAATGTCTCAAAGCTATAAATCTACTACGTGTTGTTGCTCACACTTCTTGGGGAGCAGATCAACAAACACTTTTGCACCTTTACAGGTCTTTAATAAGGTCAAAGTTGGACTATGGCTGCATTGTGTATGGTTCAGCTAGACCTTCCTACCTTAACCTCCTTGGCGGTATGAATCTAGACTGGATTTCTGTTCGAAAACAGTACAGTGGTTAGACGGCTTCTATAGATGACACGGCCAGACGATGCTGATCTCCAGCTGTCCGTTGATTGATTTATCAGTTAATGACACCCCTAGCGACTGACAGACAAACATCGTCACGCTGAGCGGGTCGACAGTCCGATGCGCTGTCAGAGTGTGTCAAAATAAATTGCCACCCACTGCTGGTTCATTCGTCTGTGTTGTTAGGTTTTGTAGGGTTACGCTTTTATGCTTTTATTTTATCGTATGTTATCTGACTCGTCATCATCTAAACCTACGTTTTCTAGTCTACGTTTCGCATTCGACACGTTGACGACGTGAAACTAGAACTAACGAATGCGGGAAATCATTTTGTCGACACCCGCAGACATCAACATTTGTGACTGTGCCGTGGGACGCTGGCAGTCCGATAGCACGCTCAGACGCTGCAGAGTCTGACACGTGATAAAACAGTCATTAGCAGTGGTACCCCGTAGTGCGATGTATAAACTGCTGCATCCACCCTCCGCATGACAGCGACTTCTCTGCAAGTCGACGGTGCCCAAGAGAACCCGGGCATACCGTTTTTAATACAAAAACTCTGTCCGTCCCAGGGTATCTCGGGCATACCGCTAAGGTTAAGATCCTGGACTCCATTCACAATCATGCTTTACGCTTGTGTTTGGATGCATTCAGGACTTCAACAGCAGTCAGTTTGTGTTCAGGCTACTGAACCTCCACTAGCTCTAAGACGTAAAAAGCTAGCTTTACAATACTGCCTTAAGCTCAGTGCAAATACAAATAACCCAGCGTACAATGCAGTTTTTAATTCAAAGTTCGAAACCCAGTTTGACAACAAGCCGAGCCAAACTCGCCTACTGGGCTTTAGAGATGGATGGATTTGCATGAAATTTTGCACAGGAGGTCTTCTTGTGGACGTAATCACTTGTTTCAAATTGTGTCAATCGGTTGTGGGGTTAGGATCTGCAAGGGGTCAAATTTTGCCATTTTCCATTGACTTAGCTGGTCGCCATTAACACAGGGCTGCGCTACCGCGCACCTGTGATAAAAGCAAAATACAGTGTTTGCCTAATGTGCACTGTATGGTTTTTTAATATCCTAATTTCAGTGTTGTGCTTATTGCAGAAAATGGTGGCAGAATTCTTTTCTTTACTATGCAGTTTTGTTTTTGCTTTCAAAACCACAGAATGAGCTGTAAAACAAGAGCTGTTGTTGTTGTTGATATGTTTGTTCTAAGTATTTTGTGACATCATTTATAGCAGATGTTTATGTTATACATATTACCAGTTTTTGTTGCAAATATATTATTTCATCAGTGGAGTTTGTTGTAGACATTAACTTATGCTGGAACTTTGTTAGTGGTTTTTTAATTTTTCTTTGCTGCAGCTGTTTGGTACATCTCCTCAAGTTCTATTGCCTGTTTATTTTCACCTTAAGTTAATCCTGTGACAGTAATAGTTGTCAATAAACAAGTCTGTTGCTTAAACTCATCGGTGATTATTTATTAATGGACAAGCTGGGCAGTTGCCCATAGGCCTCCACATATTTCATGAATTTTCATTTTTATGCGCGATAGAAGGTACTGCTGTAGCACATCTTAGCCATCGCAATTCTGTCTGTCCATCTGTCACTTGGGTGGATCACTCAAAAACGGTGGAAGCTAGGATCACCAAATCTTCACTATTGGTTGCCTACAAAACTAGTTCCAGATTTGTAAAGATTTTTCATAAATTACATAGGGTTCACCCTGAGCAAAGGTGGTAAATGAGAGGGGGTAGGGAAAATATGCATTTTCTAGCCAATAAGTCACCATATCTCCGAAACAGTGCAAGATAGGGCCAATGTTACTATTAATCACTAATCACCAAAATCAATAACCTTAGGTGACCTTGAACGCCAAAGTAGGGGTTTTATTGACCTTGGCAATTTTGGGCTGTGACACAGACTTCAACAGCAAATTGCACTAGAACCTTGAACAAAGTCAACCTGCATATGAAATTTTCGACATAACCGGTAAACGTAAACGTTTTTTTGACTAGTTTACATTTTGGCCTCGTGCGTTAAAGGAATCCTCCATACGGGGCATCAAACTTAGGTACCCCGTCAAAATGCGCACTTTTGGCCACTGAAACGACAGAATATCATATCATGGCATCTCTGAATGAATAAATGAAGATCGTGTCCAAATTGCTGAGATCGGTGAGCTCAGATTTTGTTCGCAGTGGGCCTTCAAACATGCACCGTTCCCCTTTGCGCTAGCTGGGCTTTCGTTTTCTGAAGTATTAGAATTAGATTCGCACAGACAGCTAAGTCCTTTGCGAGGGAGATCATCTCGTTTTGGCGCTTTGAGCCAGTGAGGGTTAGACCCAATTAAGCTAGCATACAACCCAGCATAAAACCTGAAATAAGTATTAGATATTATACTATTTGCTACTGTTTGTGCAGACACTTTCAGTGTCAAGGGCATGAGTGATCGCCAGTTCTTTTCCTACCATTTTTATGACTCACGCACACTTCACAGTAACTGATGTACAGATTTATTGAGATGTTTTTGTTTCAAGAAAACTAAGAGAAAATCTGTCATGTTAAAAAGAACAATTTGCTACAACACATCATGTCACCAGTTAGTGCAACATCAACCATGTAAAATCATTTGTTGCATATGACTACTGTTCTTCACCAAAAGACAGTCCACTTGAAAACTGCAAAGTTACTTCTTCATGTTACATGGTTTACATCAATGGCATCATGGGTTAAAAAAAGTAAGCGGACAAGAAGGTGCAATTTTTGCGACAGATACTGCAAATTTCTGATAACGAACAGTATAGGTGCTGAAAACAGGCTTTTTTAGGCTTTTAGCCGCAAATTCTGGATTTTTGCACAACAATTTTTGAATGATAATTCGACGAGTCAAAAGTTTTGGAAACTGGCCACAATGCCAATGGTTTACACTACACAAACAGCAGAGTTATTTAACGAGCACATAAGAAGACTATAACAGGAAACAACACCAGGCAGACTAAGCTCGAAAAGTAAACATATCAGAGAACATACACAGTCAAAGAATACTGAATAAATTTAGTGTTAGGTTAATGTTACTCAGAAATGTTGATTACATGCAACTTTCAGTATGGCACATATTGTCGGTCATGTCTTGTATATTATTACTACAGACATTTAATTTCATCAAGAGTTGATGCAATTACACACAATGGATGAAGACCTTGCTCTGCTAAGAACCACTGCAAAATAACAAACCACACACACACATCATTAGCTAGATGAAATTTTGGGGAACGGGACTGAAAAATCTATCACAGTGACTTTTAGTTTGGGTACCTAATGTCTGTATAAACAACCACTGATTACATTACAAAATTATTTAATACTAGAGCTGGTAAAAACTTACAGTAAACAGCTAACACTGACGAAATTATCATTCTAATTAGTATTATGAGCATATGATGCACATACATGCATAGTGTGCTTATGGCACCATTAAAGAGTCCATCTGTCTGTGCGTATGTCATTGCACTGGTTACCGCAAAATTAATTATGAATTATAAGGTTACTATCTCTGCACTTAAAACGCTCAAAATTGGTGTTATAGCATATTCCTCAGAATTTTGGGTAGAAAAAATATGAGCATGCAAGTGTGACACACCTCAATTCAAACATTCTGTGATAAACTCTGCAGTTACAAAAATTTTCTAACATAACAACAACTACATTTATCATTAGATGTATCTAACATGCAGAATGGCAGTATAATTGATACAATGGAGAGTTTGAGAACTGTGGGCAATAATAATGAACATTCCTGCAGTTTCATAATAATAAAGCGATACTTACACAATAATGTTGTTGATTGGGATATGAATCAGCTTCACAAAGAACCCGATGAATCCCATGATTGCAAATCCAATCGCTGTTGCAATGGCAATTTTCTGATACTCTACAGTTAACACAAATGAAAAACAATCATAAAATGAATACGTACAACAGAATCTCACAAATTACGGTAATTTAGCTTCACAGTATTGGTCATGATCAACATAGTTGCACGACCTGAGGTCCAGTTAGTACTGCATTCGTTGGTAGACACAGTAATCAATCAGGACCACAGGAAGCTGGGCGTGAATAAACACACTGGGAACTAGTAGCATGGTATGCTACTCTCAGTACAAGCTGTGTCTATGGCACCGTGCTATGACACTCATAGTGCTCAAAGACAAACAAGTAATAACAATAAAAGTATTAGGTTTCATATTACACCACTGGCACTATAAGGGATTTTATTTATGTACTAACTTGGTGGTACGTAATACTAAATGAAGACCTGTATATATACAATACATAATACAATACAACACACTATAAATATATGCAGTGCAGAAGCACAAAGTTTCTAATGCACATAGCATCAAAGTTAGTAAAGCACAAATACACAAATAAGATATTTAAGAGACCATCAGATCTTGCGAACAGTCAGGCAATGTATTGCAGACACTGGGCCAAAGCAGAAATACACTATTTCACTTGTTGATATGCTTCATGCATGTATCAGAACAGCACCAGTGAGTAATGAGTAAGTACAGGGTGGGCCTAAAAAACCGGACCTATTTGAGCATTGATAACTTAGCAATGGTTACCTGTAGAAAAGTGTGTGATATGTCAAAAGTTTAGTTTTAGAATGTTGTAGACAAAAAGGGTCAAACTTGCACAGCAAATCATTTAAATATTCTTTGTCTAATTTGCCTCACTGTTCATTACCTTGAAATTAGGCATTTGGCTGCACTCCATGTGCCCGAGTTCGTTGAACTCAAAAACTCAAGTGTGCCAAAAAGTCCAGATTGACTCCAGCGATCGATCAGCTGCCTAAAAGGACTGATGACGGTTATCAGTGCAAAAGCTGGGCAACTGCCTATGTCGAATTTCATCTAAACTCAACACATGTGTTAATGATTGTTGATATTTCACTGTATACTGAATGAAAATCAACTTAAATTCATGCATTACTGCCAATTTAGCATGATTTTAGGGGTGGGACAGATTTGTGTAAATCAGGCAAAAAATATTTAAATGCTGAGACATGCAAATTCTACACTTCTTCTGTACACAATTTTGAAACTTATGGCATGTTACACGTCTTTCCATCAATAAACATCGCTAAGTTATAAAAACTCAAATGTCAATGTTAAATCCATTTGTTACAGTCAAATTTGGCAGAATTTCGGGGGTGACGAATATTTATGCAAAGTAGGCAAAGAATATTTAAATGCTTCACTATGCAAATTTGTCATTTATTCTTTACAGCATTCTGAAACTTTTGACGTATCACACGTCTTTCTACTACTAACCATCGCTGTGTTATCAACGCTCAAACAGGTCCGTTTTTTGGTGCACCCTGTATTATACTTGCAAGATAGGCATTCAGCTGACTGCTTTACCTTTACGATCAGGCTTTGTGCATCGCTTTACCAGTCGAATTGAATCTTTCGCAAACTGTTTTGCTGGCTCAACATACTGCACAATCTGATCCATGCTAAAACGTTATCTGCTGCAAGTACAACACATGACCAATAATGTGTCATTATTATTCACACCGGATACTCATGCGGCACACCACTATATACTGTACTGGGTCTGCCACTAATTCCGTATGTTGACGTGGCTTAGTTTGAGAATATTTCTTAGTGACAAAAATAGAACAAAATTACCGTCCACAGCAATAAACAACAAAATGAACAAAGCAGAGTCAACTAAGTGTATAAACTAATTGTGGTCTCGACGATTATTTGTTATTTTCGTATTTATTTAATAATAATGAATATAATATCAACAAACAACGCCAGCAAAGACTATTAAATAAAGCAAAGACTATTTACATCTCTTGCATTTTAGTAAGTAAGTAAAACGTAGATTTATATAGCGCATCAACGCCAAAAGCCTCCAATGCGCTGCATACATTAGTATGACAAGTGACGCTCCGTAGCTCTGAGATGGGTTCGCTCATTAAGAGCTATATTCAGACCTTTTACTCTGAAAAGAAAAATGTCTTAAGTAATCGTCCAAAAACAGATATGGTGTGAATACGATTACGCAGATGTTTCGGTAGTGAGTTCCATGTCATCGGGCCAGCGACAGAGAAAGCCCGACGTCCGTGTGAACTCAATGGGTAAGACGGCACAACAAACTGATGACTGGCAGCAGAACGAAGATGATGTTTTGAGGCAGTCGCAGAGACTGGGGTGCAGTGTGCCGCGAGATACCGTGGAACAGTTCCATTCATTCATTCATTCATTCATTCATTCAAAGTTTAATAAAAACTGACAAAACGCTGTTACACGATAAAAACGAGTGGAGCTTAATGAAACAATACAAATAGTTCAAGCTAGCCTAATACAAATTGCCATTATAGAGCATTCTTATAATAAAGTTTGTCATTGGTGACTCATGTACGGTCAAAAAGTTGAAAGTTCGGTCGCGAAGACTGTATAGCGCTGCTCGCGTTCAGGAGGAAGGAGCGGATGTAGGCCCCATAGCAGGTGCTGACTGTTGCCTGTAATCTGTGAAAAAAGTTTGTTGTCGGCATCGTCACAGATACTGGCGAAGGTCGCTGAACTGTTATAGCTCGGTAACCAAGTTTTACAGCGACGCAGGCAACTAGCACCTCAAGCCTAGCAAGTAGTAAGCCTAGATCATCACAGATAGCCGGTCGGCAAGTTTTCATCAGTGCGCTTGACTGCATGAACCATGAATTTACCACCACGCCGTAGTCTATGCTAATTTTTAGTGTCCATTATTGTCACATAAATCTTCGGAAAACGCTAACCCTAACCCTACTTCTACTCCCTTAACCCTACACGATAATATTCACACGTAGTCTTCGGCTATTCGCCGTACCGCCGCTGGGATTATCATTCGCTAGGCGGCGACTGCGATTGAACAATGCATGCATTCGATCTGTGCATGCCTCATGTCAATCAGTGGGAAGCTCAGCCAATCAGCGGAAAGCCCCGCCCACTCTGCCGGAATAATAGCTTAAAAGCTACATTGTTACGGCTGCCGGATTAATAGTCACCGCGTTGAATAAAACTTTGTAGTCTGGAGCACATTAAAACACAGCATATGCTTGTGAAATATCGCTTAAAACTTTCTAATGCTTAAAAAAGTTCAGAAGAGTTTGGGAGGCAAAATTTTATGACTCACATAGAGTTTTTGAGGCAGCGCACAGTGAAGACTTCGTGATCCTCTTGCACCGTTTTGATACAATACAGCAGTGTGACAGACAGACAGATGAACGGACAGACAGTCGCCTAGGCCAGGTTCCCTAGCTAATACGCGCGAAGCATTTTTGCTGTAGCGCGTAAAAATTGAAACTTATGAAAAAGTTTTGAAACTTTTTTGATTTTTTTTGCGAGATGACTCGTATCAAACTGGTTAGTCTAGCTGTTAATGCGCCGTCTAGCGACTGACTAAACCAATAGATGTGAAAAAACGTTCCAGCCAAAATTTTTAAAAACGTCAAAAACCTAAACACGTGGAATTTTTTTAAACGTTTAGAAACGTTGAATACAAAACTCTGGTCATAATTTGTTTGACCTTTTGCCTAATGCTTAATGCTGTAGGTGCGGTATACATGTAACTATAGTCTAGATACAGAAAACTTTATTTAATTTCGATTTAACCGTGTGGTCACTCATAAGACCATAGCAGTATACTAACCAAATAGGCCTATATAAGGCCTAAATTAACAACTTTTTTATTTGGTATATTTGAACTAACTAAACTACCATCACATTGACCAAATAATTCGTTTTCGTAGTTCCAAAAGTGCTTCTCAAAGTCCAAATAGGCATTTTAATGCACGTTTTTTTAAATAAAAAAAAACGTTGAAAAAATAAGTAACGTTAAAAAAATGTGAAAACGTGACAAAAATATTTTTAAAAACATTAAAAAACGTTTTTACATCTATGACTGAACCTCATTCTTGCACAAAAAGGTTTTGACTCCAATGTTTTATTCGTTGCTGCAAAAGTGATAGATCTACCATTCAATGGCGTCATTTTAGTACCGTAAATTATTAGAAGGGCCTCAGTAATCATTGAAAGAGGGGTTTCATTTTACGTAACGTATTGTTCTTGCAGCAGGAACATCGTTTCAAAGGTACAGAAAAAAATTAAAATTAGAAATTCTTGGGGATGTCCGTAGACCCCCCCAGCCTGGCAGCCGCCTCCTAAATGACGCTGCTGATACCATTTGCCAAAATTTCCGCTGTTGGCCTAGTTAATGTGAACAGCAAAACTGTCATTGTGCCAAGTGCTGCGAGCGCGCTCGATCTGTACGTCAGTGCAGAGTTTGCCGAGAGTTGCGATGCACTGCGCGTTGTCGTGCTTCATGTAGACCAGTCGAGTGTATGCAGCGTGCGGACGCTGGTAGACGTGATGGTGGTCCGACTGGTGTACATGATGGTGGTGAGCACTGAGTGTCGATGACTTGGTCTCCTAGATGACAAGCGCCCCCAGGAGTAGGTCCGCTCTTGTTCAGAGTATACATCACTTGCATCGACCTGCAGGCAGTCACAATTCGACCAGCAATAATTTTAACTAAAGTTACCGAAAATTTAAATTGATTGTAAATTAGCTATCAAAAGATTTTTAACCTATAATACCAATTTAACCAACAAATTTTCGATTACGGTCACGTAAAGGAACGTGTATAAAGCAAATATTGACAAGTATCTGATAGCCTAAACGGATGACTTTCGCCAAAGAAACGGAACATGGTCATTTCTGTACAGTTGTTTTATTATTCCGAACAAATTTAGTGTTACAAGCCATATACTTCTTCGCACATTTAACAGAACCAATTCAATGTTGCATTTAAAAAAAATCACCCAGAATAGTTTCATCAAAATAAATTTTCTGTTTGTTAATCCCGAACAATTTAATGATGATTCTAGGCGGACACACCGCTGCCCTGCCACTTATAATATGCCGCTCATAGCAGCAACGACTTCGTGGGTTTGAAAGACTGGAGCAAGAATTTGGAATCAATCGACAGACAGCTACAAATTTCCAACACAAAAGATTATGGGTGCTGAAAATTTCTCAACTTTGCCCCTAAATTTTTTAACCGCCTCAAAATTAGGGATCTATAATCCCAAATATTGTACTTTTGAAAGAAAGTTTTCTGACAAGAATAACATTTTCTTATCAGGTTAAAATTGGGGGGGCAATGGCAATTGCCTCCTGCCCCACTGGGCCTGATGACGAAAACAGTTACGTATAGTTACCGGATGTGTCGGTCGACGTGTGCTTTCTCGATGCGTTTGTCCTTCGCTCGTCTGTTCTGAAACCAGATCTTGACCTGAGTGTCAGTAAGGCCTAGTGACCGCGCCAGCTCACAGCGCCGTGGCCGGGCGACGTACTCGACACGCTGGTACTCAACCTTACCACCACCAACACCACCATCATCATCATCATTTCACTGCACAAATGACATAACAATGACACAGCATAAGACAAGAAGCCCAGCTGTTGCTAAAGCAGGCGGACCGTACCACCTACGGCCGAAGGCCAGCGTTCGGCATCCGGTCGCGGAAAAAAGCGACCGTTCTGAAATGGCTATAGTTTCATAAACGCTACGTTAACGCTGCTCTTGGACGCTACAATCAACGCTAGTATATAACATTTTGTCACGCGCGGTCATCTCGCCAGGCGTTATGTGGCGTATTTATAGGCCTATAAATAAATTGCTGCACGTTTGGAGAACAAGAGGTTGTACGAGGGTTTGACTTGGTACCACAGGGTAGCCGTCTGGCAACCCTATTTACTTGTTTAAAACAGTGTTCTTGTAAAACGTACCGTTCAGCCACAATACATGCGTCACAGACGACAAACAGACAATAGCTTGTGCCAGAGACATGACCGATAGTACATACCGCTTTCTTGGTAGTGTTCACAATTTTTTGAGCAGTAGTGTAAAGTCAGCCAAAATGCAACCCAAACGAGCCAAAAGCCAACAAGTAATTTGAGAAAACCTCACGTGACGCGCGATAGCAGCGGTCCTGCCACTTTGGCAATCAGTGCAGATTTTAGCAGTCCAAGTGCCGACCCCTTAGGTTCGAGGAGGCCTGTGCACGCGAGCGTAAAAGAAGGGTACCCCTCTAAAAGTGGTTATTTTACTTATATTGCCTCGTCTAGCATGAAAACAGTTGCAGATAAGCACATGCATCCTGCTTATGATAACGAGCACTAGTGACGAGCTTCTTAGGAATGTCAACATCGATAACCTTGAACGTTCAAAATAGGGGTTTTTGTATTTTTGCATGCACAATTAAGTGCCGGGAAACCAGGCAATATCAGTAAAATAACCACTTTTTACATGAATACCCTTCTTTTACGCTCGCGTGCGCAGGCCTCCTCGAACCTAAGGGGTCGGCACTTAGACTGCTAAAATCTGCGTTTAATGCTGAAAATTTCATACTGTCCAATAAAAGTCGCCTGAGTGTCCGTTCGTCCGTGCGTGCGTGCGTCCGTGCGTCTAACTTTTCTTAAGTTAGACTTTCTTCTTTTCTTCCACCTTCCCTTTCCCCTTCCCCATTTTCCTTCCCCTTCCCCTTTTCCTTCCCCTTTCCCTTTTTCTTACCCTTTCCTCTTTCCCTTTTTTCCCTCCCTTTTCCCTTCCCCTTCTCTTTACCTTCCGTTTCCCCTTCCCTTTACCTTCCCTTCCCCCTTCTCTTTTCCTTTCTCTTTTTTCCTCTTTTTCTTTTTTTTATCCCTTCCCCTTTTCCTTTCCCTTTTCTTTAACTTCCCCTTTTCCTTTTTCTTCCCTTTAACTTTCCCTTTTCCTTTCCCTTTTTCCCCTTCTTTTTTTCTTAACCTTCCGCTTCCCCTTCCCTTTACCTTCCCTTCCCCCTTCTCTTCTCCTTTCCTTTTTTTCTTTTCCTCTTTTTCTTCCCCTATACCTTTCCCTTTTCATTTCCCTTCCCCTTCCCCGTTCTCTAACTTTTCCCCTTCCCCTTTTTTCTTTCCCTTCTCCTTTTTGTTTTCCTTCCCCTTCCCTTTACCTTCCATTATTTTTTTCTTCCTTTTTCCCTTCCTTTCCCTATTCCACTTTCCTTTTCTCTTTTCTTCTCCTCCCCTTCCTCTTTCTTTTTCCCTTCTTTTATCTTTCTTTCTATGTCCACCGATATTTGAGACGCCATATCTCCATAACGGTGCAAGACAGACACATGGTTACCATGGACCACCCATAGGAAGTCGACCCCCAGGAGTCGAGTGGTCACATGACCGATAACGTCACGTAACCCCAAAAAGTCAAGGTCGTGACCCCATTATCTTTAAGGCGCCATATCTCCACAACGGTGAAAGATAGACGCATGGTGACGATGGACCATTTATAGTAAAGTGCTGGTGATGAATCGAATGGTCTCATGACTGACAATGTCTGTTGTTTAGTTAACATAATAGAAAAGGATGAAAGGATCATAGCTACTGTACAATTTGAAATTCAACTGTTTAATTTTTTCTAGCGGTCTAAACAGCTCACTGATTATATTTATATGGATATATACTGTAAACTATCGAAATGCATTGGACAGACTCCGTGTTCGTATGAGCAGTATCTTGTCTTGGTCTATCTTCAGGCATTTCGTCGCAATTGACTCTTGAAATGTGCGTTGCAGCCACAAATGCGAAAATTCACTAGAAACCCCCTTTTGGAGGTTCATGGTCGTTTAAGGTCATCGATGTTGATACAGTCAAAAAGCCCGTGGCCAGTTCTTGTTATGATAAACAACATATCTGTACCTATCTGTAACCGTTTTCACACAAGTAGAGCCAATATTGGCAAAATAACGTCTTTTAAGGGAGGTACACCTCTTTGACGCTCTCTTTCGAGGAAAACCCCTTTACCTAGGCCCTAGGGGCACGAAATTTTATCACGATAAACTAGATTTCTTGGGGCAGCCAAATGTGAAGATTTCGTGATCCTAACTTGCATCGTTTTGATACAGCTCACGAGTGTGACGGACGGACAGACGATGGCTGAGACGCGCGATGCATTCTGTTGTCGCGCGTATATAAAGTAGCTTGTAAACTACTGGGACTCGCCCCCGTCTGGTAGTCTATAAATTTACAAAAATGACTAACAAAAAAACATGATAATATTAGTTAACTTGAATAAAATTACGTTCACTCTCTCACAGAATCATGTCAATGTTACGATTAAGCCGATATTATAAGAAACGTACAGCACGGAAACCAACGTAATCCAGTATAAGCAAAGCTGAAAAATTTGTCCGAAAAAACCTAGATTTGTGAAGATTAAAAAACATTTAAAAACCTTAAAAGTCTAATTTTATTTTTTATGTTTTTATTTTTTGTGAAACTTATTACAATATATCATTTCTAATTGTGATTTTTGAGTTATGACGTAAATTACGTCATTATGTCGTTCACTCATAAGGGGGCGTATTATATGTTTTTCATGGGTCGTAATTTAGTGTACGGTGTTCATTAGACACTAAACTAAAACAAGAAATTTGAGCTAAAGCTCACGAGACGCGCGAAAGCCTATAGCAGTTCCTGTTCGCAAACTGTCAGTCAGTCTCCAGCTGTTTTCACGAAAGACTGGCCAACAACGGTAAAATAACGACTTTTACGGGATTACCGCTCTTTGATGCCTTCGTGACGTGCGAAGGTTTCCTTGAACCTAGAAAATCGAGACTTGAACCGTCGAAATCTACGTTTAATGCTGAAAATTTCATACGCAGCTTTTCCATGTCTATCTCAATTGGTTTCAGCGCAGTTCGCTCTTGAAAAGTGTTTTGCAGCCAAAAATCGCCAAAAAATCCATAAACCCCCTATTTTAGTGTACAAGGACATCCAAGGTCATTGAATTCGGTGGCAATCGAGAGCTAGTGTACGACTTCCTGTTAGTGATTGATAGTAACCTAGGCCCTATTTCTCACCGTTATTGAGATACAGCGACAGACTTATTGGCCAAAAATAGCAAATTTTTCCCACCCCCTTCTCATTTAGCGCCGTCGATCGGGGTTACTCCCTTCGAATTTATAGAAAAGTTTTGCGGTTCTTGAAACCAAAGTCTTTCAGGCAGCCGACGGTGAAAATTTGGTGATCCTAGCTTGCACCGTTTTTGACTGATCCACCCGTGTGACAGACGGACGGACGGACGGACAGAATTGCGATGGCTAAGATGCGCCAAAAGCAGTAGCTGCTTTCGCGCGTAAAAAAAACTTTTAAAAACCTATAAAACCTAAAAAACCTTAAAAACCTAAAACCTAAACATTTTTCTTTTAAAATTTAGGTATTTTTTCCAGCCATGAACATTAATTACTTTGATGACATTAATTATTAAGCTGAGCTATAGTGACCTCCAGCTGCAGCGTTTGCTCTGCACTAAACGTCGTCCGCTGGCGACGTCCTGTCGACTCGACCTGATTTTGATGTTCCACTCGCTGCTGCTGCTGCTGACGGTGATGATGACGGTATTGATGATCACGCTTGTCTCCGGCTAGTTCAACGTCAAATAACAACCAGTAATGGGTACAGACTTTTTATTTTTAGTTAAACTTTAACCATTTTCCTAACTAAAAAATAGTAGTTAAACTTTTTTTTTAACTACCTTGAATAAAAGTTAACTTAAACTTTTTTCAAATAGTTAAACTTTTTGAAAACTTTTTTCTTCATTTTTTTGACAAAATTGACTTATTGACTTTACGGACTTTATTGATTCTTTTGTGCATTTACTGAGAGTTAATACTACCAAAATAGCAAAGCAGTAAAACTGCAAGTTAAGTTAGGCTATATTTCTCATATCATCTAACACAGATCCACAGTTCAGTGTATAGACAGTCACAACATAAAGTCGACATTCATCAAAACACTTAATTACTCCATTGCTAACAGAAAGTCAATTGACCCAGGACTGAGTCTCGCATACTGCCAGTGAATATTTCGAATTAACCAAAATAATCTAGTTAAGCTTTTTAGTTAGTAACTATTTTTAAGTTAAACTACTCTCTTAACTTAAACTGTTTAAAATTAGTTCAATTAATGGTCTAACAAAAATTGTAGTTAGCTTTTAGTTAGTAACTTTTTAGTTAACTTTTGCCCATCACAGATAATAATGCGCCTCTGATTCGTCGGCGATACCTCGTAACTGTAAAAATGATTGATTGATTGACCGATTGATGCGCTGGTAAATTAGGCACCTACGCGTTTAATAGTGCCGTCACAATGTGCGGCCATCCGCCTGAACTTTGAGCGTTTCAGCTGAAAATTGGGGAAACGTTCGGGATATTATTGTCCTATACGTTGTTGCTGTTGTTGTTGCTGCTACTGATGATGATGATAATGACGGTATTGGTGGTGCACACGTTTGTCTGAGGCTACTTCAATAACAATCACATGTTCAATGCTAGAAAAATATGTCGGCCAAATGTCGACATACAGGACGGCCGTCCGCCAGAACTTAGACCGTATGAGCTGAAGAATGACACACCGACTATTCCAGCACCGGAACATGCTCACGCCTATTTGGGTTTGTTTTTTCGTCCTACGTACGCCATTGCGCTTCTGAGTTAGAGGCCCCACGGGACAGACGAACAGACAGACGGAGGGGCAAAACTTGTGATGCGGTCTACTACGATGGCCGCACAGTAAACCTTTCGGGTCAATGGGGCGTGGTAGGTGCAGTGGATACCGGCGAAAGCTGGGACGTAAATAGGCACACTGCGCGATGGCGTTATCTGTCTGTGACATTTTTAGCTCAAAAGGTCAAACAGGATTAGGGTTAGAAATTTAGATTGTGCGTCTATACTCTATAGGCACTAGGACGACATATTTTTTCTAGTTTGAACAGAAAATGATTGCTATTTTACACGCACTGCGTTAGTAACTTAGTTTGCACACTGATTACCGGTACTAACCCACAGCCAAAAGCACTACAGTGTTTCAGCGAGCTTTTTATCATCAATTTAGGTCCCCATAATTGGACATTTTAAAGTTTTAGTTTAGATTTTGTCAAGTAAACTAGTTTTTGTAAGCGGTCATTTTTTGATTGTTTGACTGATAGGCCTACTAATATGATACTGCCAGTTACGTGATCGGCGCGGTACGGAAAATTCTTGCTGACCGAACGTCGTCGACAAGAGCAGTTGATGGCGCTCTGTGGTGCCGGGTTGTAGAGTGGACACGAAATTGTTGACCGGCGACGCAACATCGAAGAAAAGAGGAGCACAGAAGCGACGCTGCAGGGCTCCGCTGTCGAACTGCGATGTGCGTCCTCCGCGTAGGCTGTTTGCCGGTAACATCATCCAGTCCGGCCAGTGAGAATGGTGCGGTGTCGCATGCATGGAGAACGGTGGCACGGGTGGCAGTAGTGGCTCGACGTTCCAGCTGATGTGGTGGAACGCGCTGTTTGGCGTTTGTGATGATGATGATAATGATGGCGTCGTTCCTGCCTCTTCGTGATGACTTTTCGATGGTCCGGTGTCCATCTTTCTGTCGTACGCAGTGACGGGTGTCGAACGTCGGTGACCGATGTCTGATGGTTGATGAGTGTCCGTCTGGATGCAAGAAGATCGGGAGCGGTCGTTACGCAGCAGTTCTTCAACGCTGTAGTCGTTCTTCCTCGACGTCGGCTGCTGTCGACTGGCTGCTGGTCCGTCGTGACCGTGACGCTCTGAGGTGTCTTCCCTTCTTCCACGTTCTCCTCTGCTGTGACGCATGCCGCCGTCAACTCCAGTATGGTCAACTTTTGTGTCACCGTCACCACACACAGAGTTGCAGTCGTCATCGTCGTCGTCGTCGCTTTCGCCGGTCTGGACTTTCTTCGTATTCTCATCGTAAGAAGACGTGTCGCGGGTAAACGGCTGGTGATGCCTGTCGTCGTGGTGGTGGCGACTGTCCTGGAACGCTGGCGTCATTGGCGGCACGGCGAACGGACGACCTTCGACGCCGTCATCGCCGCAACGTCGAGACACTGAGTACACGAAGTCAGGATGACGGAACAACAAATCCGGTTTCTTCTCCGGATGGATTTGCGACTTCATTGCAAGGGTCTGGTTTAAAACGCTGTCCAGCGGATTAACCTGGCGTGACGAAGATTTGCTGGACTTGCGAAACACACTTCCTAAACGTTTGTGAGAAAACAAGTCTTGAAACGAAAACAGTAGGCTTACGTTGTTCGGTATTTATTTCCATTAAATAGCATCCACGCAGTGGGCCATAAACGTCGCACGAAATATGTAAACGTTACTCAAGTGCTGGCGTTTAGTCTATCGAACGTAAATATTAATTTGATACTGGACAATGCGGGTGGCGGCATCGTTTAAATAGCGGCTGCAGCAGCTGCTTGTCAACATATCACCGGCAGGTGCACGATTCCTATCAATGGTAACTAAGTGGATGATTGGAAGCTTAGCTGCCCGCGGTGCAACTCGCATCAAGTTTCGATTGCAACATTGCGCAGAGTAACCTAACCACGCAGTTGCCTAATTGTCGCCGTAATTGCGCTTTAATTGCAGCACGTTCAACAAAACAAGCAGAGCAGATAGGCCTAATTCCTTCGTTTTTTTTCAGATGTTGAGATTGTTTTGATTTTGAAATGAGCATGTTATTATCGCAATAGGCAGGCCTACAAAGATTTTCTTCACATTTTCATCCAGAAAACTGAGAAGCATATTCATTAATCAACATGCAACATAAAAGCAAAGTGCAATTAGAGCAAAATCGAATATTGGCTCTACTTTTCATGTGCAAATTCTTTTCTGTTACTTGCTAAAGTAACAGAAAAAGGTGTCGCTTGGATAAAGTCCACGCATATAGTTCGAGAATTCGTAACTTGCGGTTTTAAAATGCGTAAAAATTCGCGAATTTTAACAATTTTTTAAAATGTGTAAAAATTCGTAAAAAATGCGTAATAGTGCTTTGGCCACAGAAACCACCGTGCAGTGGGAACAGTGGGCAATAGCGGACTCTGAATCAAAGGCAGAGAAAGACGAAAATAACGATTCGACTTAACTTCGTTAGAGAACGTTGAGTATAGCCCTACAATCCGGCTGTTATTGACAGTTTTCGACTGAGAGACGCTGAGTAGTGAGTAGTGACTGCAGTGCACTGCACAGTTAATCT